>Ga0325410_1001244_pt1 | contig 28080 bp, 15 predicted proteins | sample PopdelMetagenome_16_FD_206182 | JGI IMG/M metagenome (GOLD analysis project Ga0325410, IMG submission 206182) | Populus deltoides microbial communities from Bellville, Georgia, United States - Xylem-PdIQD-R3 | ecosystem: Host-associated > Plants > Phyllosphere > Stem > Wood/Secondary xylem...
TCTTCCAATAAAAGCCCCATCATCTATGTTTTCATATATTGAGCACATAAAAAGGAAGGTTTATTAATATTTTGTTTAAAAGGTATTGAGCAGATATATAAATTTAATGAGAGTTTGTTTACTTGGGTAGATTAATGGAAGTTAAATGATGAATGCCTTGCTTTGTGGAACTTGCAAATTGTTTTTCTATTTTAACACTTTGATTACTAGGGACTAGTAATAAGCTGGTTGGGGGGGTGTGATTAGTACTTAAAAGTGCATTTTTATCAAGGTTTTATATCATCATTTTGCACTTGAAGTATCAATAACTCCTTAACTAGAGCATGTTTTATAATAACAAATCTGATAATATAAGATAACTTTAATTTATGGTAAATGTTCATTTTAAATGTAGGCATATCTCACAATTCAAAGGATTGATTGATGTGATTAACTATTGAAAGTGAAAGGACAAAAAACGGCTAAGCTTAGAAAGGAGATGCCGATTCAATTCAAATTGGAACACTGTTCAGTTATTGGGTCATATCTGGAGCTGTAGATATTGGATTTCAGCTTAATTTATATGGATGGAAAGCTAAGAAATAGGCCTACAATGTTCATGAATAGTGTAAGACCCAAATCTGCCGTTTTAAAATTCAAAATTTGGCCACAAAAGAGAAGTCAGAATCTGTCCTATAATGCAGCCCAAACACTGCTTAGACTTTTACCCATATCTGGAGTTCTAGAAGGCCAAATGACGTGAAATTTGGTGGGTGGAAGGAAAAGACAATTTCCAACAACTTTTATGAAGAAGATGTTCTCAAATTCAGATGGTAATAATGACATTTCATCCAGACAATAGCTTGAGGTCTATCCACCACGTCCACCAACAGCACTACTCAGTATTTTAGTCATATCGCGAGCTCTAGTGATCCAAATGCTCTGAAATTTTATGGGGGAAAAGCTAAGATGATTGCCAACAACTTTCATGAAGAACACTTTGCCAAATTCTGAATGGATCAATGTCATTTCATCCAGCCAAAGTGCTTGAGTGCTGCTGTCCACCAAGTCCACTAAAACAATAGTTGGCCACTACATCAATAATCAACTGCCAAATGAATAGTTCTGAATTTTAGCTTATAAAAGGAGGCATTTGCCATTCATTTAGAAATCTTGGTTTTAAGATCAAGATCATGTTCTTACTCTCTCGACCTGGTTTTGCTGCCTTCGAGTAGTTTCTACTTGGATTTTTTTATTTCATAAAATGCCATTACGAGCAGGAAACTCAAAGACTTAAAAGCGGCTTCTCATCCTTTATTTATGAACAGAATTCATTCTCTGCTACAGAAGTCATGCTTTAGTATCGGAAACCTTTCAACCAGAATGTTGCCAAGAGAAATTAAAAAATATTATGAATTGCTGATGCTGAACAATTTAACCTCCGAGTTCCAGGAGAGTTGCTACTTGACCGTTGTTACGTTGTGATTGTGGTGGGACTCTCAGAGTCACAATTACAGTCTTTAACAAAAGAAAGGTGACTCGGTGCGTTTGGTAATATGGTAGCTTTTGTAATTATAGTTTAAAAAATTTTGTTTTTTTTAAATATTTTTAGTTGAAATTAGTTTGATGTTATATATGTTTGGTTAAAATTATAGTTGAAATTGAGGTTGAACAAAAAATAGTTTAATGTGTTTAGTTATTGTTTGCATGTTGAAATTTTTATTTTTTTCCTAAAAATAATTTTTTTTTTCAGATCGTTTTCGTATGCTGATGTTAAAAATAATTTAAAAAAATTAAAAATATATTATTTTGATGCATTTCTAAGCGAAAAGCACTTTAACCCGTCACCGCTACCATAATTCCAAACAGGCAAGCTTTTCAAATTGAGGTTATAAAATAACTAAAAAAAACATTAATATTGATGGTTTTGAATTGAAATATTGTAAATTTAACTATTGCTATTATATCATAAAATAAACAATACTTTATATAAAATATTTTTTATTGTTCTATTAAACTATCTGCAATTTTATCACGTACAAAATCCATTCTAGAAGGACTACAATTTCCATGACTTCTTGAGCGTGCAACAACATTAGATAAAATTTTATCATGAATAAAATTAGGATTGTGATCAAATTTTATAAATGTTACATCATCATGCGATCTCTTCTAATATTGTTGTATTGCCATTGATGCCGCTACAATTTCAACTTGTGTTTTGTACGGATAAGTATGCATGTTTTGTAAAATCCTCCACCTCTGTTTCCATACTCCAAAAGAACATTTTATCACATTACGTAGCAATGAATGTGTATGAGTAAAAACTTCTTGCCGATTTCTTGGTTGTCTACAACGCCTAAAATCTTGTAAGTGATATCCCTCACCTTTATATGGATCTAAATACCCATACTCATTGGGATATCCAACATCAACCAAATAGTATTTATATGTAATTACAAACAACATTCAAATTTCTCATATAATTAGTAAATAATAAACAAATTATTATACTTATAATTATATAACAATTTATATTGTATAATTACCTTCTGGTGGTTTAGGAAATTTTATATTTCTATTGTCAATAGTCTCAAGAAAAATACGTGTATCGTAGGCACTGTCTTCCCATCCTGCCCACACAAATATGAACTGCATGTCAAAACTACAAGAAACCATTATGTTTTGAGTCAATACACCTTTTCTTTCGATAAATGAAATTTGATTTTCAGTTGATATGCAAGCTCGCACATGTGTTCCATCAATTGCACCAATACAATTCTACATGAAAACCATTAATAATATAATGTCATTACTTACTAACATGTAGAAAAAAATTTAATGTTGAATACTGACTACATTAACAAACATTTTTCTTACCTTGAAATGAGACATGTATCTTGGATTCATTGCAATTTCTTGTGGAGTGCTTGTAAAATTCAGGTCCTCTAGTTTTATGACATCTACTACAAACAAACATACTGTTGCGAGGACTTTTTTAATACATCTACTAACAATTTCACCCGAATGTTAAAATCGCTCTTGAACCTTCCTATTTGATGCTCCTAGTGATATTGTATATAGAAATATAACCACTTTTTCAATCACACTCATCCTTTTCGAAGGCTTTAACCTATATTTTATTTCTAAATCTCTGCATAGGCTCAACAAAGTTGATGTGTCCATTCTAAACATGTTGATACATCATTTCCAATGTCCTTATAAAACTTCAGTTAACCAACGCATGCCTGTGTTGTATGAAACCATGCATGGTTCTTTAAGCATATAATTAATATAATACATGTTTATTGCCCCAGCAGTGCATACAACTAACTTTTTCATATCAAAATCTTGCCTCCAAAATTATTCATCATCTTTATCATTGTTGTCGTCGTCATCATTTTCCCCATCATCACCATTCCCTCCTGAGCCACCGTTGTCATCATCACTACAATAATTAATGTGATCAACAACACGATCCATTATGTTTTCATAATCATCATCAAAATCTTCATTGAATGTTGTATTAAAACACACATCTTTCATATGTATAATGCTAAATAAATAAACAAATGAATAATGTTAAATACTAGTTTTTCGAATAAAACACAATATATGATGTTATACTTTATCGTGTAATTTTATACCACACAAATATTACAGTCTACATCTTGACATTATAAAAAAAATTGGAAAAATATTGTTTTTGGAAAGTATTTTTTAGGAAAATTTTTTATTTTTGATCTTTACTGGGTCAAACCCTGTCTAAAATGTTTGGCCCATGAACAGTGAAGACACTCTCCACTGTTCACTTTGCAGAACAGTGGAGAAGGCCAAATGAAGTAGAAGAAGGGGAAGGGGAAGAGTAAGCTACCCTACGCGGCGGCAATGTCTAGCTGGCGGTGGCAACACGGAGGCCGGTGGTTAACAAAGGGAGTTGTTTGGTCGATGGACGACGATCCTTCTTATTTTTCCTTTGTTTATGCTCTTCTTCCTTCTCTATCTCTGCTACTTTCTATTTCTGTTTCGAACGGTTTTCTCCTCTCTAATGGTGGTGCTGCTGTTGTCGAGGAAGGTAGGCGGTGATGCCCCTGTTTTTTTCCTATGGTTGCCTCTATTTTTTTTTCTGTTTCTACTATTCTTCCTTCTCTCTGTCTCTGCTACTTTTTATTTCTATTCCGGATGGTTTTCTCCCCTCTGATGGTGGTGCTACTATTGTCGACGATGATCAAGGCGATTCTTCTGGCGGCCATTAGGAAAGTAGGCGGTGGTGCCCCTATTTTTTTTCCTGTGTTTGCCTTTGTTTTTCCTCTATTTCATTTCCCCACCTTACTCTCTATTTTTCAGATCAAATTCTTTTTTTACTTCTTTTTTTTTCCCACCCTTCTGGTTTGTCTCTTCTCTTTATATATCGTTACCCGTATGTTTTTTCCTGTGCAAATTGCCATCAACTTTTGATCGTTCCCTGTATGTTTTTTCTTCTGCAAGGCTTTCACCCATGTGAAAAGTTCTATTGCAATATACCGTGTGAAAAGTATTACTGCAATGTATTTTGTCACCATGTAAAAAGTTTCCCTATCATGCAATTTACACCAGTTATTATTCATTGCATGTGACTTATTCCATTTCAGGTGTAATTTACATAAGTTATTATTCAATGCATGTGACTTGTTGCATTATTGTTACATCATGTGATGTATGATTGATAAGTTTTTTTTAATATGTTTAACATTTTTTATGTTCTTTCCTTTTCCTTCCCGTTAATCCTTTTCCTATCTAATTTACATTTTGCGGACATAATTTCTTATAATTGGATTTCCTGAGTAGTGGAATTTATAAGTGAAATTTGTTGTCAAATAAAACAACAGCCTTTGTTTGCATCATCAACCAGTAGCATTCATCATCATATTTTTTCTGTAAAAACTAAAAGCATTGTCTACATCATCAATTGATGTCATTAATATTAAATAGTATTTTCTTAGATCGTAATTCATAATACTCAGCAATTATCAAATAACACTACAACTTGTAACTACATTATTATACAATCCATAACATGAACATAATAAATATTAATGCTCCATAACCTAACTGATTGTAGACGTTGTCTAAGGTGCTTTATGTCGTGTATACATTCTCTGCAACCATTTCATCTTGTTTTCAAGATTACCCATAGTTGACCACATTTCTCTATTCCTTCTCAAACCTAAAAACTCAGTAGCAAACCCATGAAAATCATCACCGATATTAACTCCTTCAATTGAGTGAAGCTCAGTCATAACCTAAGGAATACTACACCTTTTCCTATCTTTATTGATAGATGTTGAATCACTATTGTTTGACAGGTTGTCAACCATTTGATCCTACCATGATAGTAGTTGTAACCTAATTCTATAATTCCTTTTTTTCCCCATCTTGAACCTAAAAACGTTCTCTTTCTTTTCTCTTACTACTGCTATGGGTGTTGCTACTGCCGGATATATTAATCCTTCTAACCATGTTGCAAACATCATCGGTCAAATTTGGAATTTCATCCTCTTCTGAATCACTACTTCCTTCTTCCAAATCGGGCTATTCAACATTGGCATGTTGATTGCCATCAACACCGACATTATCATCAGGTAAGACTCCAGATGATGGTGCCCGCATATACTCACCGGTAGCAATAATATTTGAGAACATTCTATCAAACTCATACGCAACAACAGTTCGATACCAGAGTGCCTAAAGTTTTTTGCTCCTCTTATTTTTTACACAAAACAAACAAAATCATTTCATGCAACTTTGCCTAATTTATTAATAACTGAACTAAGATTTAAACAAATTAAAGATTAAGGATCGTGATAAATAATCTAAATATTTTTATTTCCACCACTCATCATTAGCAGAAATTGTTCCTAATTCAGTACTCCAACCCACACCAGTTTCAGAAATGAGCTTCGTCCAATCCTCCAATCCTTATTGCAGCCATCCTATTTGTTCTTTAGTTGTGTCTTGGTGAATGCATGACCAGTTTGTTGTTTGAAGGATGCCAATAAATATTTCCAACCACCTTTGTCGAAATGAGTATTTGGTCTCATTCCTATGTCGATAGTCTTAATGCAAAGGTCACAAAAGGCATGCAACATTTCTTTAATCCATGATGCTTTATCCATATTTTCAGGACTTTCCATTCATAGTTTGATGATGTATTTGGAGGCAAACATAATGAGTTATAACATGCTTAGAATTTGACTAATATTTGATGGAAGTATAGTCAACATACAAGTATTCAAACAATTAATAGAGTAGGCAAAAATAAAATGAAAAGAAAAAGACTTACATTCCCAAAAATGAACTTAGAGCATCAAATATATATATGTAACGAGGCATATGAATAATAGTCTATCATTGAAATTTCAATTTCCATGACTAAAAAACAACAACCTTAGAACAGACTAATTATTTTTGGTTTTTACAAATGGAATTTTTGTTCTTTATTTATTTTGTTTGAGTTGAACATTATTCATGAGGGGAAAATCAACTTTGATAGTAGCTGAAGGCCTTATACTTTCCCTGCCCGTAATATTTTCTATTTATATTCTATGTTTATAAACTTGTACCAAACATCAAAGTTGATTTTTGAATTACCATGAGCTATAAAATATCATCAAAAACTAAACATCATTGTTCAATACCCAACAAACTAAAAACTAAGAAAGATAAGGCAGGGGAAAATTCTAAACTTTTTTTTTTCCTGGGAAAGTATTAATGGGTGCAGAGTGTGTGTATTCACTGGGGATGGAGAAGGTATGTATAAGATGAGATGGTAGATTCGAGATAGGGGGAGGTTTCTGAAATTTTTAACATAACCAGCACACACAAAACAACCCACAAAAAATACAGCTCTAAAAACAGGGGTTTGCCGTGAATGGAACATTGAACAACTTGACTTCACACCAATTACTCATTATAAGTTAGGCCAAGAAAACATATGAAAAATTCCTAATAAAATCTCATTGCAAATTCTCAAATCTCAAAAGAAACCAGTGATCAGAGCATTTTATAGCATAAAATCCTAAAAGAATTAAAATATGCATAAAATCCTAAAAGAATTAAAATGAAACAAACAGTTTAAACCTAAAATGACAACAACAGAATCAAAATTAACAGATTGTTAATAAGAACAATCAACAGAGTTTACAGTATTGTAGAGCCATAAATGTAGATGACCTAGAAATGCAGATAGGTCATCTACAAAGTATTAATGGGTGCAGAGTGTGTGTATTCACTGGGGATGGAGAAGGTATGTATAAGATGAGATGGTAGATTCGAGATAGGGGGAGGTTTCTGAAATTTTTAACATAACCAGCACACACAAAACAACCCACAAAAAATACAGCTCTAAAAACAGGGGTTTGCCGTGAATGGAACATTGAACAACTTGACTTCACACCAATTACTCATTATAAGTTAGGCCAAGAAAACATATGAAAAATTCCTAATAAAATCTCATTGCAAATTCTCAAATCTCAAAAGAAACCAGTGATCAGAGCATTTTATAGCATAAAATCCTAAAAGAATTAAAATATGCATAAAATCCTAAAAGAATTAAAATGAAACAAACAGTTTAAACCTAAAATGACAACAACAGAATCAAAATTAACAGATTGTTAATAAGAACAATCAACAGAGTTTACAGTATTGTAGAGCCATAAATGTAGATGACCTAGAAATGCAGATAGGTAATTTCAACAACTACTAACAATTTTCTTTTCGTTTCAACATACAAACCCAGTAATGGTTGTGGTTAATTAACATAACTCACAACACCATATGCTCACAATATTGTAAACAAGAACAATACACAACACCCAAAGTTCTATTCCAGTACCAATAAACAGGTAAGTAGTTATATAATTGTAGAAAACAGAAACACATACTCAATTTAACAGCACTTTCTCTTTTTTGTTCTCGAATAAATTTTCAGGATCTCCTTGTTCTTGTGCCTCCAAACCAACACAGATCTACAAATAAATTCATCAATAATAAATATGCAATTGTGAGAAACAATTAAACAAACAAGCAACTATTTATGGTAGTGGAGGTGAAATAAGCTCCACAAGGCTGCTTGATACCTCCCAGTAAAAAAGTTGCAGAATCATTATACAGTTCAACATTGAAATGGTTGAAGGAAGCAGTGTACATTAAAGAAAAACTTGTTATTGACGAGTTGAATACTTGATGAAATTTTTTATCCTAACTCACTTTAGATTTTATATGAACTTCAGATCAAACTCAACGTTGGCCTAAGATTAATAGTATTATTTAGCATAAATTGTATATTTATGTAAACCTTTGGTGACAGTTGAGGCGCACAACCCAGGGAGCAACAAATATTTCTTCTCTAGATTCCAAGAACCATAAAAAGACTACCTAAAAGGCAAAAATTATTGTCACCAAATTGATTCTTATTTCAAAACCTACAACACAAGAAGATGTCAGATCATGTATTAATTTTGAAGAAGTTCAGAAGATAGAAAAAATTATTCACAGTGAAAGCAACAACAAAAATGAGAAAAAAAAATCTTTTTCAATAGATCTACAAGATCAAAAACATGGCAATGCGTATCGAGTAAAAAAAAGGAAGGGAAATTAGTTTCGACAGTAGAGGAGAGAAGATGGTCGGAGTAGACAGATCTTGAATTTTTTTAAAAAAAGATGAGATGAATCTGACCAACTAACAAACTATTTCACTGTTAACATTGTTGCTCTGATTTTTTAGAGGAGTCGGGAAGGGGGGGCTAGGAAGTTTGATTTTCCTGCAATGGCTTTTTTTTCTCTTCAACTTGTGATTTGTTGTTGGTGGATAATGGAAGAAAAACTAAGGTTGAGCTGCTAGCAAAGCATAATTTTTGTGCTTTTAATAAACCTTATGTTTAGACACAATTTATAGTGGGTACTACCAAAACAAAACAAAGTTTCAACTTAACCAAACATTAATATTTACGGTTGACCCTCAACCTCACACGCAACCACAATACCAAAGAGCTTCGTAGTCATCCAAACCTAAATATCTAAACTCAGCTTACTTCCCTGCTCTCCCCTTATTGGTACATTCACCGGCCTCTTGCTTTTCTATCGAACCCACTCTAAAAAGCTCCCATTTTAATGGAACTCACCCCTTGTCCCTCTTTAAAGCTTTCCCTCAATGTTGTTACCTTCAAAAACAAATTTGTGAGGAAAATTGTAACGTCTATCTCTTGCTCTTTTATTGTGTACTTTTAGAATATGAGAGATCATGACATGAGGTGCTTTTCTTGATTTTCAATTGCAGACCTTTATCTTTTTCTTCTTTTGAAAGCATCATAGATATCATAGATCAAGAACTATCTTCTCTCATTGATTACTTGTTCCTTTTATGGCTAACAAGTGCTAAGGGCTAGGATTCCAACAATGGGGACAGTTGAGTTCAAGAAGCATGTAGTGGGACTAGATATCACAACCTTTGCATCCACTCACTAGCATCTTTTTCGCTTCCTGCTAGGAGAAGTCCTAGCAATTAGGCTGAGTTGGGGTTTCGGTGAAAATAGACGAGGCTAAGAATGCTAGTCATTATTTGCATAAATTGAAGAAAAATAGGATCATGGGAGGCAGAAACAGGATTGCCCTTTTATATTGTATCTAGTGCTTCTAGTGTGTGATTGGTGATCTTCACAAATCACTTGGTATACTCAGAAAGTTTGACGCAATAAAATTTGATACACAGATGGAGGACCCAACTATATGGTTAAGTGTTGCACTCACAGATGAAGACACCTGCTGGGATGGTTTTAAAGATCAAGATAGCAAATAAGTTAAAAAGCTTCAAAATCAAGTTTCAAAAGTCATATCACTAGTAATGCACAAGCTCTTGTTAACAAACTAGCAACCATTGGTTTGGGAAGCTTAAATGGTCTGTAGTTATGTCATATCAAATGGGGATTCAATCATAAATCAGAATATAAATGGAATAATCTAGCTTATTAAAGGTAAAATATCTCTCCTCGTATCCATGTTTGTTTGGTTGTCATAGCCCATAGAAGAAGGAAGAAAATAGTTTCCAGAAAAAGAGATTGTAATCCTTAAAAATTGATGTATATTATTTTTTATTGTGTCTGTGTGTGTGTGTATAATTTTAATAAGCTTTATAAAATGGATCCTAATATAATAAATAAGTATTGATAATATAAAGATAATTAGACTAGAGCTATAGTGAATCATAATTCTTTAATACCCCTATCGTAATTTGAATGAAGAGAAGACATTACATTCAACTTGGATTGAAGAAATGTAAACCATGATGATGAGAAATGTTTAGCGAATACATTTGTAACTTGATCAAAGAAAGCAATAAATTAAACTTGGATTCTTTGCGATCAACCAAGTTCACAAATGAAGTGAAAATCAATCTCCATATGTTTCATGTGAGTATGAGAATTGGATTTACAATCAAATAAATGGCTTTTAAATTGTTACCTTATAGAAAAAAGAAGAAGGAGATGTACCTAAAATACCAAGTTCATAAAGTAGAGACTTGACACATTGTTGTTCGATAACAACATTAGCAAAGCTTTCTATTTGATCTTTATGGAAGAACAGGGTCCACAATACGTTGTTTCCTTGATTTTCAACTAATCAAGTTACGACTTCGAAAAATAGCATAATCAGTCATAGACTTTTGTTCATCAACATTACAAGCCCAATCAAGATCATTAAACTCAATGAGAGAGATCACTATGATAAGTTAAGTGCAGCATTTGGGATAAAGTATCATGTAGATAGCATAAGATGTGATTAATTACCAACCAATATACAATAATGGAAGAATGTATGAATTGCTATACCTTGTTAACCACAAAACAAATATTGGGTCATATGAATGTGAAATACTAAAGAGCTTCCACTACCTCTTTAAATTATGTAGGATTCATATAAGGAGTGCTAGCTGACTTGGACAACGAACAACTTACAATAATAGGAATAACAAAACAAATATTAGGTCATGGGAATGTGAAATACCAAAGAGCACCCTGTAACGGACCCGACTATACAATTTGATCAACTTTAAAAGATCCCAACATATCCTCTTAATTTAAGGTCAAAGCAGACAATATCTTACTAGTGGGGTGGGGTGTTACACACCTATTAACAATTTAAATTGTGTAGGACCCGATGACAAGTGTTAGTTAACTTGGACAATGGATAACTTACAACAATAGAAGTAGCAATATACTAAAACATGTCAACCTTTTGAAGAAGATTAGAAATGTATCGTTGCTATGAAAAAAACAAACATATATAGCATAAGAAACTTTAATACCAAAAAAGTAATAAGATGTGTAATGAGATATTGAAGGAAGGATAATTATCACCGGTCAATAAAATATCACCAACATAAACAAAACAAAAATAATGTAGCTTTAGTAGAACGAAGAATGAACAAGGAAGTATCAACATTAGAGATATGAAGTCCTAAAAAACCAAGAAAAGACTAAGTTGATCAAATTGATTACCGATTTTAGACCATAAAAGGAACATTTGAGTTTGCTATCATAGTTTGGGAACTGTAGATCAACGAAGCTAAAAGGTTAATTCATAAACATATCTATATCAAGAAATACATTAAGAAAAGCTTTATACACATCAAGTTGATATATCCACCAGCCATGAGTAACACCAATACAAAGCACTATTTAAATAGTGCAAGGCTTCATAATTGGACTAAATCTCTTCTAAAAATCAACCGTTTCTTACTACTGATAGCCTTTGGCTAACAATCATGTTTTGTAATGCTTAAGATTCCTATCTATCATATGTTTAATCTTTAACATCCATTTATAACCTTCCATATTCATAGTTGGATCATATGGTATTAGAGATCAAATATCATTGGAGGCTAAGGCGAGAATTTCAGTAGTCATATCAAGTTGCTACTTAAGATATCTTTTAACCTCAATAAAATATGGTTAAGTATAAATTCAGAAGAATATACAAATAATACTTTATTAGGCCAAGTGGGATAAGGTAGCAAGACCATTTGTGTTGATTTTCGATATTAAAAGAAAGAGACAATGTAGTTGTTGGGCTAAGATCAATAAAAAAATTTATGATAGGAGTGGTAGATAATAACGGGGAAGATGTGGGTGAGGGACTTACAACATGATGAAATGATAATAAAAGGGTGTGAGAGACTAAAAGGAAAAGAAAGGTTACTCCAAACAAGTTGGTATTTATTGTGAAATAAGTAGAGACAATACAAATTAAGGAGGAAGATTGGAGAATAGTTTATAATAGTAGGGTGACCTATTTAGTATATGTGAAGGTTAACTTTAAAAAAGATTAAGAGAAGAAAATATTATTTGAACTAGAAGAATTAAAAAATAAGTAAGATTGAATGGTCATATATTGATAATAAATACGAGGTGAACTATAAACTAAGAAGACATATGATAAGGAAAGAAAAATCATTTTATAATGATAGTATGGTCAAAGATAGAGAAAACACAAGCAACTAAAAACTTTAAGTAAATTATAGTTAAGAAAAAACTAAAATAACATTAAAAAAAGATATTTGAAATGTAAAATTAGAGTTGGTATGCAATTAATAAAGTAAACAAGAGTATCAACAGCATATGACCAGAAAGTAAACTATAAAGATGCTTGTGAAGGTAGTGTAAGTCATGTTACAATGTGTTGATGATGATGTTTAAGGGTTTTTAAAAAATAATTAGCCAATTGATTAAACTAAGAAAACCAAAAAAATTAAACAAAAAAACCAAATCAAGAGAAAAATTGAAGAAATTGATTAAAAAAATAGAAAAATCAATCGATCTAGTTTGATTTCAGTTTTAGAAGGCTAAAACCAATTGAACCAGATCGAACTAGACCGATTCAATCATATTTAAATCATCTAAAAAAATACCCTAAATCATTTTTTTCCTCTGATATGTGTTTTAGTCACCCCTCAATCTCTCTTGTTCTCTCGTATTCTTGTGTGATTAACAACTAACATAATCCTAAATTCTTTTTGAGTTTGAATCAAGTAAAAAACCTATAGAAAATGGGTCTGTAAGGCTTCAATATTCATCTAAATGTAAAAGTTCAAGGGTTAAGTTTAAGAGGAATTGGACTATTGGACACCTGTTTGGGTAATCTTTGATTAAAATGATATAATCCAATTATTGTTATTATTAATAATCTCAATTTATTGCTTTTTTTTAATTATTTGATTTTTTTAATAGGAGAAGCATGTCGATAAGCTATAGGAACAAGACATCATGAAGGTTGTTGGGAGACAAAGAAACTAGGAGAGGTCTATTGTTGCTTCCTCAACCTTACACTTTTAATCCTACTTCCAGTACTTAATTTGGGCACCCTTTATCTTTTAAAAGGTTTTCTCTATGTTTTTTTTTTATTTAAATGTTGTTATCTCTGATGGAGAGTTTTAATTGATTTGGTAATTGTACAATGACGTCATTTAGAGTTACTATTTATTAGGCTGATTAGTTAATTAGTGATTTGCATAAGGTTAATTTCTTTTTCTTACCCTGGATTTGCAAGAAGTTGAATGAAGTATTGTCATTATTTGTTGTTATCCTGTTAATTTTTGTCTATTTTGTGTTAAATAATAGTTCAAGATTTGCTGATTTTAATTTTGAACAAAATATTATTCCATTTCATCTTATTTTTCTATTGCATAAATTATGTGAAAGTGAAACTTGGTTAGTTTTTTATCATATGATATTTTTATCAAGTTGATTCCAAATAGAAGAGGATAAATAATTGTTAGACTATATTAGTTTTTGGTTCGCCTACTTACAAAGCTTTTTGGAATTCGCATTGAGCTTTTAAAAATAGAACTTGACTTTAATCCTTTTATTAGCTGATTTAATGGTTCCCTTTTCTTTCTCTCCCATTCTCTGTTGTGTTTGATTGCTCATAAACAATTGATTTTTAAACAGGAATTATATAAACAAAATCAAAATCTTAATTCATGATTTATTTCAATTTATTCAATAAAATTGGGTCCTTGAAAATAGTCTAGAAATCATAAACAACTGTTAAGAAAAAAAAGGTTTTTCTTTTATTAATGCTAGATTCATTTAGGTGGTTGTGATTTTTAGGATTTTTTTAGTATGTAAACTACCATTAATATTTATTGTTAATCATTAGCTAATTCATATTATTGTTTTTTTTTAATTTCAGATGGATAATAAAAAAAATCTTACACCAAAGAAATCAAATCCTTCAAGTTTGGAGCCCAACACTTCTTCTGTTCTAGTTGCCACCTCTAGCACAAATAGTAATAATAAAGGTAACAATCATCCACCTTCTAGATCTAATAAAAGAAAAACTTCCCCATTTATGATCACTTTAATAAACTTGACCCTGATCCTAAAGCTCATAAGGCTCCATATATATTGTGAAAAACATTAGCTTGTCATACTATATTTAATGGGATAAGTAACATATGGAGTAATTTAAGTGTATGTAAAAAAATCTTATTTTGTGATTCATCGGAATAAAAAAAAAAACTTTGGTTTTAGAACCTAAGCCTAAAATAGTGGGAAGTGACAAGGGAGAAGAAGATATGGTGACTATTAAGGTAGTTAGTTATAATTATGATGAGTGCAGGAAAGCCTTAGAAAAAATAATTATACTTGATGAATTGCCTTTTAACTTTGTAAATAACCATGGATTTAAATCATTTTATCAATAATGCAACCTAGATTTGATAATCCTTCTTGTTTGATGATTTTGAGAAATTGTTTGAAGATTTATATAGATGAGAACGTAAAATTAAATAAAGCTCTTAAGGATCAATAAATATCTTTAACAACCGATACTTGAACATCGATCTAAACTACTAATCATATATCTTTGATTACTTATTTGATTGATGATGGTTCAAACTTGAATAAAAGAATTCTAAATTTTTATCAAATTTCTAATTATAAATTGAAACAATTGGCCAAACGATTGAGAGTTGTTTATTGAATGAGGAATTGATAATATTTAAATAGTTACAATAAACATTGCAAGATCAAATAATGTAACTATCAAATATTTGAAGAGAGTAATAAATGGTTGGGCAAATAATATCTTGTCAAATAATTTCATGCTTGTTAGATGTTGTTTATATATTGTTAATCTTATTGTAAGCTAGGATTGAAAGATATTGATTATTTAGCAATTAAGATTTGGAATGTGGTAAGGTTTGTTATATCTTCTCTTTCTAGACAACTTGTATTTAACCAATATGTATGGAGGTTAAAAATTAGGAGTAACAGTTTGTTTGGATGTTGAAACTAGATGGAACTCATTATATGTGATACTAAAAGTTGTTGAGAAGTTTGTGGTGGTTTTATAAGGTTAAAAGAAACTAATCCTATGCATTTTAGTTCCTTTGAGGTTGATTTAGAGGGGAAACAAAAAAAAAACTTAGGTCTTCATGTTTTCAAATATTTGAAAAAGGCTAGATCTTTTGTGAAGTTTTTGAAACTATTTTACATAGTTTCATTGAAATTTTTTAACTTGGTGTATGTGACATTTAATTATTTCTTCCATGAATTGATTTCCATGCAAAAAAAAAAAACATCTCAAATTTATAGAAGTGAAGATTTTTTTTAGATGAAATGACCAAGAATATGATGATAAAGTATAAAAAAATATTGGGGGTTTCAAGATAAACAAGACTTTTATTATATGTGGTTGTTGTGTTAGATTTACATTTCAAATTAAAATATGTGAGATTTTTTTAGGGAGATTACATGGCTTGAAAAGGATGAAAATTTTTACAATGAAGGTTAAATTATTTTGCTAAGGTTGTTTAAGTATTATATCAATATTGACGAGTATGTTTAGGTTGTGCATAATGTTGGAACTAGTAGAAATGAACAAAATATTAATGTTGATTCGATGGTGGTAGATGATATGTTAGATGATTTGACTTTTTAATTTAAAAATATTTAGAGAAGAAAGGAGGTGTAGAAAGAAAAAACAAGGTTGATATGTATTTGGGTAATAGCTGTAAGGATCCTAATGATTCTAAATAGATATTTTAGGTTGGCTACAAAATACAATATTCTTTCTCAGGTGGAACAACATGAATTAGCTATCTTAGTATCCATAATTATTTCTGAAGTAGTCTTCAGCACTGACGATTGTATATTAAATTCATTTTAAAGCTCTTTATCTCAATAAACAATTTCAGCACTTCTTTCCTGTTAAAATTGATTATGTTTGACACCAATTCCAATTAACATTATAATCTTCATAAACTATACTGACAATTATGAGATGATTGATTTAGGTAATTTTTCTTACAAATTTAAATTTTAGATATTGTATAATATCTTTTCTTTACATATGTTTAATATAACATGTTTAATTTATGATTTTATAGAATTGTTAAAGTTTGAAATTCTTAACTAATTATAAGTAGTATTAATAATGTTGGTGAAGTGATGGAATATAATTATATCGAATAATTGATTTACTTTGCCTTGTTAATTTCCTTTCAATTTTGCATTGTTAATTCTTTTACTAGTCAAAATCTAATATATTGCTAATTTGCTAATTAATAGAAACCCCAATTTTACAATGCGGGATCTTTTAGATTTTGTTGTTGTTGGATTTTCTTCTTCAAACTATGTTGGATGTTTTTGTTCAATTTTCTCTAATATAGAATTATTCATATTAGATTCGATAATATGTTTTTTGTTGCTAATGTATCTGCCGATTTATTTCAACTTTTCTAGTATGAACATCTTGTATACTACATTAATTTAGATGGGTAAGGAAAATTGGTTCCTATTAAATTGAGTTAATGCAAATGTTGCATAACACAAATGACTAATGGTTTAGGTTCTTGTTAAATTGGGGTTTCTATTAATTAGGTTGTGTATGTATATTTAAAAATTTGTATTTAGTACAATTAAAAGCCTAATATTTATAATTAGTAGAACATGACATACTTTGTTTTCTCAAGGTTAAACTCCACAAACTTGATCCTCCTCGATCTTTAGAGATTCCAACAATTTTTTTTTTTTTTTGCTAAGTTCCTTTAATAAAGAGCTTAATAATATGGTTGAATGCATATGTGTTAAATTCAATTCTAATTTAGCTTGATATAAATGGTTTTGTTAAAAAGCCTAATAAAAAAAAGTTTAATTTGAAAGCTTGCTAAAAAAATAAACTCAACTAGAAATTATTAAAGCCTAATTTAATACAGACCCATTTAAAAATACAAAAAAGCTCATTTTTATTGGTATTAGGTTTCTCAATATTGATGCCAAAGAATCAACCTTGACCGAACCAAACCAGTTCAGTTTGAACTGGTTCTCGGTTTGGTCCGGGTCATATTCTCTAAAAGTAATACATCTCGACTCGGTTGGATTTTTTAACCTAAACCAAATCGGATTGGATCGTGGACACCCTTAGTGTTATCAACAATGTCATTTCGTTCATAAGTGTAATAGCAAGTGACACAAAGAAAAACGCCAAAATTATAAAAATATGTGAGAGGTTTTTAAAATTCACCACTTTAATTAGTTTACATGATTTTTATGAGTTGAAATTGATTCTCAACAAGTTTTTGAAACTAAATAAATATGTCATTAACTTTAGATTTAATATGCATAGGGTAAAATCAAATGAATTTAATAAATGATTCATAAAAATAATAAAGTAATGGTACCCTTCGATTAAGAAAGTGAAGGAAGGTCTTAAACATAATTAAATATTAAATTTATAAGAGTAGTGCTCACATGTTGTAAAAGTAAAGATATAAAGTTAATATATTAGATTTACTTAAATGGCAAGAAGTGCAACTAATTTCTTTTATAAAAAAATCGTTAACATAAGAAAATATTTATTATAAACTAAATGATGTGACATACATGAATGGAGATGACTAAGATGTTGATATTAAATTAATTATTTTTGTTTCTATTATTGGTCTATAGAGGGCAAAAAGTAGTCGAGCGATCCTAATTGCCATATAGTTGACACCATGAGTAAGGTTGCAAGATGGACTAATTTTTAGGTTACTGAGAGCTAAAATTATGATAGAAATTATAGGTTAGGCCACAACAATGTTATCAATGACCTCGCCTATGATAGTTAAACATCCCACAATCATTAGAGAAATTATTACTAAAGTATTAACCTCGACTTTATTGGGGTACAAGATACAAAAAAAATGAGATGTTAGTTGGAAGGTTCTGACATCATTATGTTGGCGAATGGAAAGGTACTAAAAAGTGTTTATGTAGATGAAACTCATGACTTAATAGTAAAGAGTTCAATTCAATAAAAGATATTAATTTTGTCTAAGACATAAAAGTAGTTACAAGGTCCTTACATTTGAAGTTTTAGGATTAAAATGTAAATACCTAACATTAAAGGGATGAAAATGAAGAATCTAAATATTTTAGGGATAAAATTGAAATTTTTAAAAAACTTAAAGGATCAAAATAAAAATTTATGAATTTTATTGTTAATGCATAGTGCAACCCACGATAACACTACAATGAAAGTAGCAGTTGTTGTAGTTCGTAGTATTAGTTAGTTTCTCACGCATTATCGCTAAGAATGTTATGATAAAGTTATTAAACCTAACTTGTCTTGAATGGTGGTAACCCGCTGACCCGGTTCATAGCCTCAGATGGGTTTCAAATTAAACTAGATAGGGGTTGACCTATTATGACTTGGTTGACCTAGCTAGTCCACCAATGACTCATTCGAATTAATCAAAATTTGGTTTAACTTTTTTTCATTTGAATTTGCTTTCCAAACCATGTTGTCTAAATGTTGTTTTTAATATTGATTAAACATTGTTTTTTATTAACCCGAGTTAACTCGTCCAACCCGTGACCCAATTCATAAGTCCAATCGAGTTTAATAACTTTTTTTTTAGGAATCTATTTCTTATTTAATCATACAATAATAAAAGTAGACATTTACAAGAAAGACAACGAATAAAATTATAGAAGGGAAATGTTATTTTCTTTGTCAATTTTTTTTCTGATTAATATTTTTTTGACATCGAAAATAATTTTTTATTAGCATCAGAATTCAATGAATAAAAAAATAGAAAAAAATATTTGTAAAAACTATATTAATTTAAACTAAAAAGTTTAAATATATTTTCAATAAAAAAAACCTAATAGTTTTATTCAATCATTTCTTTTTTACTTTGACAAAAAAAAATGTTTTTTTATGAGAAATTTTTTTCTAGCAAAATATTATTATGATTGCCAAAGCAAGTTTCAATTAAGAAATTAAAAAAGTATTAGCTATTCAATTTGACACACTTATATTAAGAAATTTAAAATCAATAAATTTGAGATAATAATATAAAAATAAATAAAAATAATATATATATATATATATAAAATTTTAAATACTAAAGAGCAAATTATTGTATAAAATCTGCATATTAGACAAACACATGAATTTATTTATGAAGAAATTGATAATGTCATCATAAGAAAAAAGCACTAATCTTCTATAATATAATGGAATAATTAGGTAATCACATAAATATTATTGTAATAAATTATTTTTTGTTAAAAAGCTTCTTAAAAAAGGAATCTAGAAAAAGATCAATCATACACAAGCTTAGCCTCCCACCTCATACGTGTTTAACCTTAAAAAAATAGAAAAAGTGCAAGGGCCTAGAAAGCCAGACCAATTTGCCTAAAAGGCTAAACCTTTTTTTTAATGAGCTAGTGACACATTGTCCGTCTATTCTTCTTTAAAAAATAAAAAACATAGCAAGCGACGCATCTTAGATGCCTATCAAAGGCCACCTTAGAGACTAAAAAGCTAAGCCCTAGTTCTAGGACTCCAAAAACTCATTGTCAACCAGTATTCATATGAAACACCCAAAACAACACTTTAAAGACCATAATAAACTTATTTTCAACTCCAAAATAACATTAAAGTTTTCTAAAATTTCAAAATTAAACCAAGCTCAACAAAAATTTTCAAGCTCATATCTACTCTTTTTTTTTTCCGGTGATATGAATGGTAAAGATTGCTTTAATGGAGCTCGTCTTGTCAATAGAAACTTATTAACACTAAGATCAGTTTTTTTGGTGGTCAAAATATAGTTGATTGGTAATATTTTTTCTTTTTTTATTTTCCAATGAGTATCTCTCTTCTCTTAAATTTCATGGACTAAAAATGAAAAACAAATGAAGTTTAGTTATGAAATATAAAACGCTAAAAAACTAATGACCAAGAAACAAAAAAACAAAAATCTCAAGAACCAAACTATAGTTTTCCACACCCCATGAACAATAATAACAAAAAAAAGGAATGCTTATTTGTTTCATTGTCAAATTTAGCCCTTATTGTTCTAATGTTTTAAATTGATAAAAATAAATTTTATTTTGTAAAATCAAGCATCAATTTAATATTTAGATACTTTTTTATATTAGGATTATATGATGCATCACGTGATCCAAAAATTATGAGGTTTAAAACCATGTGAACATAACTTGAGAAGATGAAACTAAAAAAAAATTAGTGACAAAAATAAGTTCAAGAACAAAAAAGAGACTAAACTAGACACACTGTAGCATTTCACATGGCACAAAAAAATAGGGGAGCGGTAAAACAAACTGTGAAAGAGGGTTTTGTTTTAGTTTATACTAATTCATTGGTCCGTGCTTCACAATGGGTCAATATAAAAAAAAATATTAAGAGTATGGAGAATGTTTTAATAGTGTTATTAAACTTAATCAAGTGGGTTAATTTTTAAACCTTCACTCAACTCTTTGTCAAACTCAAATAACATTGGTCTGGCAACCATGTTAGACCCAAGCGCAGACCCAAACTACTTGGGTCTGACAACTATGCGAGGCCCAAGTGCTTTGAGTCTGGCACCCAAGTAAGTTGGGTCTAACATGTTTGTTAAACTCAAGTAAACATGAGTTTGGCGCAACTTTTCAACTTTAAAAATAATAAAGCAATATCAAAAAACTAAAATGCCCCCATGATTTTAGAAAATTACAAAAAAAAAAATAGTGTGAAAGCATAAAAATACTTGCAACTGCAAAGCTTATTTTTTATCTTTTCCAAGGCTAAAAATATATTTTAATTGTTTAACAGTTTGTGAATGTCAAACCCAATCGTCTTGGATCTGGCAACCATACTAAACCCAAGAGCCTTGGTCTGGATAATAAAACAATATCAAAATACTAAAATGCCCCTATGATTATAGAAAATTGCACAAAAAATAGTTTGAAAGAACAAAACTACTCGCATATACAAAGCTTATTTTTTGTCTTTTCCAATGCCAAAGATGTATTTTAACTATTTAACAGTTTGTGAAAGGTCAAAAAAACCCTAGGAAATAGTTCTTAATTTTGTTAACCTTGGGGGTAGAATAATATTTTTACTATGCAAATAAACATGAAAAGACTACCATACCTCCGCTCAAACGTTTAATGAACAGTGATCTCATGAAAAATACTGAAATACTCCCAAAACAAAGACTTCAATTTTTTCAACTAGAGGGTAAAATGACAATTTAACTTTATGTGAAAAGACAACATTAGCTCCATCTGAAGCCTTTAAAGCTTGGAAAATCTATTGTGCAAGTCTACAGTGGACTGTGTCTTGATCTACACTATGCTTACACAGGGTTGCCAGACCCAAGCGTCTTAAGTCTGGCAAACATGTCTGATTTGACAAACAACAAATAAAGAGGATAATTATGCACTTTAATTGTCAAGAGAGAAAAAAAAACATAAACAATCGATTACCGGCGGCAATCTAACTATTATTTGTCTACACGCACCACACCTTGTATAAGTGGGCACGACTTTGCATCCATTTAGATGATGGTGGATGGCCAGATTTGGCCACCGGAAAGCGTCCTACATGCCTCTTTAACGACGCGGACATTGCCCATTCGCTGGAGAAGAAAAAGAAAGCCAAAGAAACAGTTATCCGCTCATGAAAAGATAAGAAATTGAAAATAAAATTATTATTACAATCCACATTTAAAGATTTCTTGATTTACAATAATTTCTCGACACCATTTAGTTTTTGTTATAATAATTATATTATTACACTATAAACTAACTTATATATTAACAAGATTGGCTCTGGGAGCAATTTGACATCATAAATATAGCCCAAGAAGGGCATGTCATTTCCAATACGAAGGATAAAATGCAGACTTTACATGGCAAAAACCGAGAATCCTATGAACACCGTCATGTGCTTAAAAAAATGTATGCCAAATAACAATTTGCCTGGATCCCTTGCCGCCGTGACATTTTCTTGAACCCAATGGTAAAACATTCGCTTGTGACGTCAAAGTCTAATATGCTCTCACAAATGGGCAAGTTCTCCAAAGGCTATTGAGAGGGTTAGTTGTTTGCAGTTATCATGAAGAGAAACGACAAATAGTTTTGCTCTCTCGAGAATCAGAAGTCGAATCCCTTTCCACAGAAGGATTACCAGTTCCTACAGAAATGAGTCGTTGCTCATCCAGGTGCAAGGAAAATTCTCCACTTCCCATGTAGTTGGAATATTTTATAAAGTAGTAGAGGCATTTTGGAAGCAATTATTAGCACACCAGACACGATGGTGGGTGCGTAGTTAGCAATTTCTCGAAAGAAAATATTTAGCACACAGGTTGTTCGCTTTCGATGGATGGAGACCCAATACCATCTTCTTCTCCACTACAATCTTCTTGATCAGCTGTGAAATTTTCAAGGAAGTCGGTATCTAATCGAATTATATAAAACTAGCAAGAGTCGTGGTCGTCGAAAACTCGTCACAGAGTATAGATGTCTAATGTGCGGAGGAGATAAAATGTCCAGTCATGGTTTCTTCTTCATGGTCCTTGCTTTTTAGTTAAATTATTTTCAAGTCGTTTTCTGGGGGAGAAATGATCAAATAAAGATTGTTTGGAAGACACCAATTATATTTATGCAAATTCAAATTCAAAATTCCAATCATACACTCTAAACACTATCAGAAAATTCACAAAAAATACCAACATAATTTTTACCATTAATAAATTACAATGACATTTACCGATGGACTATTTACTCGCTATGTCCCTTGGTAGTCGATATATATAGAGGGAATTATAGTTAGAAATGATAGAATAAAAAAAAAAAAATAGCATGTCAATATATCAAATGGTATTATCAATGAAATGAACTCGTCGTCGATGTCAATAGTTTTTAATTTATAACCCAACAATCGACCTTTTCCCTCCCCCACTTCTTTTTCTTCTTCTACTTTTATTTTCTAAGCAAAAAACAACAACCTCCTATTTTATCACAAATTAAGCTCTCATCATCACAAATTCGGCCACCCCAACACTCATTTTGTCAGTATCCATGTTCTTGATCAAAAATGGTATTACCTGTTTTTTTGTAAATCATTTTTAAAATGTTTTTTTTTTTTTTTGCATTTTGATCTAGTATATGAAGTTTGTTTGTGTACTTACTTGTTTTATAACTTTTTCCTATCGAAATTTGTTATATGGTTGTATGATTTGTATATGATAGAATTTGTTTAAGGTTTTAAAAAATTATATTTGTTTGTAATTTGATGAAATTAAGTTCGATTTTATAATTTAGATGTTTTGTAATGAAATAAATAATGTCTTATTTAATTAGTACATTTCATATTTTGCTAATTTTATTGTTAAATTGAAAATTTTGGTAATTGTGGAGGAATTTGAATTTTTATGTAAAATCAATAATGATTTAAGGGTGTTATTAAAATAGATTGAATAAGTTTGAGTTAAACTAATGATATCTAATTAGTTGGGTGTCGATAATTCATTTAATTCACGTAATTAATTAATACATGTTGTCATAAATATTCTATATAGATTTCATATAAGTAATGGATAATCGTTTTTAAATGTATCAAGTTTCACTCGAAGGGTTGTGTAGGATGAATTATTTTAATAGGGTTAAGGGTTTTATTAATTACGCACTATACAAATATATTAGTGGAAATGGTATTAGATATCCATGTAAGAGATGTAAAAATAAAAATTTTCTCGATTTAGATGTTGTTACGATGCATCTTCTACAAAAAAAAGTTCATAAAGAAATATTTGTGTTGGTTTGCACATGAAGAACCATATATTCCTTACAAGATCAAGTCCATCAATATCAATATTACCAACAAAATGACCGATATAATATAAATCATTAACGATAAGTTTTTTAACTAACTATCATTGTCCATGATTTATTCGGTAAATATTTTTCTAATAAAATCAGTGTTTAAATACCAATAGAACAATCCGTCTATAATATGCAAAATTCTGATATTGAATTTAGTGAAAAATGCAGCATACAAATAAAACGGACTAGTAAAGTTTTGTTAGAACACAAAGCTGTTGAAGATAATCAATCAATGGACATCTAGGGGCCTTATTATTTTTGTACCACGTGGTTTTGGAGAAATGGTGGCATACTTTTAACGTGCGAGTGCGAGAAATGTTATTAAACGTGTGTTGTGTAATAAGATGTAGATTATTTTATAAAAAGCATTTAGATCATGATGTTTTATTCAAGTGATTTTTTTATGATTTTCACATCACCATAATAAAATCATTTTAAAATATTAATTTAATAAACAGAAAATTTAACACATTTTAAATATTATCAAATATAGTTCATACTCATTACCAAATTAACTAATATACAACAATAAAGCAGTTGGAGTTTTTTTTTCTCTCATTTTCAACTTTTTTTTCCTTTTTCAATGGAATTCTTTTGTAGCATAATTAGATAGAATTAGACTTGAAATTATAGAATAAAAAAATACCAAATAAAAAGATAAAGGAACAAAAAATAAAACACGCTAAATATACATGACTCACTCTAGATTTATGATAATTTTTATTTTGATCTAAAGTTTTTTTATTTTTTTTCAATTCTTAAGTTTGAAAGAAAAAAAAAAAGAAATCATTAAAAAACAATGAAAAAAAAAGTTATCGGTTGCCATGATTTCAACAATCAAAATGGCAAAGCTTAGTATCAAAGGGTTCTATTCATCCAGAAATGGTGATTTTTTCCTTTAAACATAATAGAAACGACATATCTAGTTATGTTTTGATTTTTGGAATTCAAATAATATTAATTTTTTTTATAGTGATTTAGATGTGTTTTGGGGTTATTGAGTGGTTTATAATAGTTTGTATATTGTTTTTGAGTGAAATGATTTGAAAAATAGAATTTTAAGCCAACTCCTACCGCCCCTCCATTTTTTGGCCTCCACTATGGTGTTTTTGGATTAAATGGCTTGAAAATTAGAATTTTAGGCCAACTCCCACCACCCTGGTGTTTGAATCTTGAGCACTAATAGACGACAACTTAGCGCATGCTTGGGCTTTTTAATTCAGTTTAGGTTTGCATGCTTAACCTGTATTTTTCATTAATTTAAATTTAGATTTTAAAAAAAATAATTAATTTAAAATATTAATAATATATTAAATTCTTAAATTAATTAAGAATATATTTTAGATGTTAGTTTATCAAATTCCATTTAATTTTTACTTTGTTTTCAAATAAGATTATAATAATATTTGCAATTTCTTTTACAATCCATCATTATTTTTTTAAAATAATTATATAGTTTTTTTTCTAATAGCGTATATTTGTATTGTCATATAATTAAATAAAAAATATTTTAAAAAACTAATGTTATTAAATCTAGTTAAGTTCATGACTTAAATAATTAGTTTTGTTGTTGTAGGTTGACTCAAGGTAACTTGGATTAATCAAAGATGTCGTTGTTAATATTCTAAAAAAATACTTTGTATACATTAAATTTTTAAATCATAATTAAAATATTATTTATAAATAAAAAATACATTATCAACAAATGCATATTTTTACATTAATTGTTTTTAAGAACCCGTACCATAAAAAATAAAAGAAAATTAATATATACCAAAAGCAATGAAATAAATAAAAGAAAATTACTTTGCAATGAAACGCGTACCAACTACTCTAATACAATCTAATTAATATATATCAAAAGCAGATGCATGAAGGAGTGCTCAAAACTCATCAATGGTGTGACTAATTAGCAAGCCTTTGAATTTGAATATATAGGTCGCTTACAAACCACTTAAAGCCTGTCGAATTTGCAGCTTGCATTAGCATTCCACTGAGGAAAAAAAAAAGGTTTAATTTTGAAAGAATATTATTAATATTTTATATAAGTGCGCGCGCGCCTACTGTGTTAAAATTAAATTATTCCCAGCACACCGCATACATTGACTAATCTTTCCTCGGACAAATCCCATGCACAGTAAGTAGAGTGAGGGGACAAATCCCATGCACAGTAAGTAGAGTGAGGGGACAAATCCACGTTGTTCCTTGGCAAACCTACTTCTCGTCCCTCCTCGTCAAAGATTATACACATTCGCCATTCTTAAGTTGTGGATATCATGTTAGACTCCGTAAACGGTTGACAAGGCAAGGTATTTTATACACATAGACCGTGTAGGGAGATGAATATTTTTTTTATTAACAGTTTATATTAAAAGTCATTAGAATAAATAAATGAAATTTTATGACCCAATATGAGGTAGGTTTATAATGATAGTCAAACTCATACTTACTTGATGCCAAAGACATTGATGTTGAGTCTAACAGCTTGTCAGATTCACATCTACTTGAGTTTAGTGCGTAACTAAACAAAAAAACGTTGGGTCTAACAGTTTCACCAAACTTAATTATGTGTGCTTAGACTCAACGTTAGCTGAACCCAATGATATCGTGTTTGATAGCTTGTTAAATCTATGTATACTTGGGCTTAACGCGTAGTTGAATCCAATGATATTGTGTCTGACAGCTCGTCAGACTCATGTCTGCTTGAGCTCAACATGTAGCTGAATCAAATGTTGGGTTTGACAGCTCATCAGAACACTATGAATCAAAATAATATTTATTTTTAAAAAATTATTTTTAATATCAGCACATTAAAACAATATAAAAACACAAAAAACAACTAATTTGGAGTGAAGAAAAAAATAAAATAGAAAAAATTTAAAATAAAATATTTTTAAAACATAAAAATAAACAAGATCTTGATCTCTAAGATAATATTTACTATAAATAGCCTCTAAAACAACCTACATTTTACAGGGAATTTACATAAATATTTCTCCCACAGGTATACCAATTTAAATACTGAAAGATCCCTTTACTATTTAGATAACTTATTTTGTTGGGTTCAAACTATAATATTTATTTCACTACCAGAAATTCGCTAAATACCAACGGCTTTACCGACGGAATATTTTCTGTCGGTATTTTAAGGTCAAAATTACCGACGACCACTTTCCGTCCGTAATTCAGTCGGTAAAAACCGACAAAAACTTTTCCGTCCGTAATTCAGTCGGTAACTATCGACGGAAATTTTCCGTCGGTATTTACCGACTGAATTACGGACCGAAAAGTTTTCGAATTTAAAAAAAGGCGGGTCGCTGACGTGGGGTTTTGGTGGTTTTTTTTCCGACGGATTCAAAAACGACTGCCCGTACAGTGCCCGTAAAGTGATGCGACCAGTTCGCCGTTTAAATTTCCGACGGACTCACCGAGGGATTTGAAATGGCAGATCCGTACGGTGACATGTCTATGTTTCCGTCAGAATCACCGACGGAGATTCCTTTGGTAAAACCGTCGGAAAAAGTTAATATATGACAGCTCTGCCGACCCTCTCATCCCCTATTTCTCCTTCTTCTTCCTCATCCCAACTCTCCCCATCTGCAAACAACCAGCCCCCATCCCCCTTAAAAAAAAAATCTTCCTCATATTAGCACAACAAGTTATATTTCTTGAAGTTTTGTGGTCACAGCATCCGCGCGTGTTTTGATTTACCAACGGATTTTATCAATTTTTGTAAGTAATTATATCTTTTTAAATTTTAACATTTAATTAAATGTGAATTTTATTGTTTTTTTAGTATATGTATTTTGTTAGTAGATGTACATGTTTTATTGTTATTTCTCAAACAAACTTGTAGTATATGAATGTATAATTTTGTACCCGTTATGGTTTGTTTTAGATTTTG
>Ga0325410_1001251_pt1 | contig 28002 bp, 8 predicted proteins | sample PopdelMetagenome_16_FD_206182 | JGI IMG/M metagenome (GOLD analysis project Ga0325410, IMG submission 206182) | Populus deltoides microbial communities from Bellville, Georgia, United States - Xylem-PdIQD-R3 | ecosystem: Host-associated > Plants > Phyllosphere > Stem > Wood/Secondary xylem...
TTTTCACCTTGTATAGAAAGTGGAATCTACGTAAAGCAAAAAACGAAGCAAAGAACAATCACCATAATCAACATTAGTTTCTCTACGTGGATTCCACTTTCTATACAAGATGAAAAGGTCTTGTCTATGTGGATCCCACTTTAGACATTTAGTGTGGGAGATGAGATTAATTAAATTAGGCTTGGACATGTAAAAGAAATGTTCACTGCAGCTTCCCATCACTGTTCATGCTGTTCAGTGGGCTAGGCAGGCTTTGTAGTCTAGTTTCAACTACTAGCAATTTAACTCTACACAATATTGACAAATTGAAAACGACCGTTTAAAAAAACAATCTTTGAAAACTGGAAGATTCCATTTTACTGCAGCTTCTCATCACTTCCATTTTACTATAGCTTTTTCAGTTTTTAAAGATTTATGGAAGTGATGGGAATTCATGAGGTAGATCATACGAATGTGCTAATTTGTACCCTTGCCAATTTACACATGCGTATCGAACACTAATTAATGAGTGGGGACTGCGTTATATGTTAGCTGAAAGAGTGGGGCCAAACTCAAGCATTCACTTGTCAAAAATATCACAAGACGGGCCAGCCGGCAGAATAGGAACCGACAATCTCAACCAAGATTGTCAAAAATACTTTTTATTGATGCTTTTGTTTGTATTTATCAGTTTTTAAAAAGCATAAATCCATTATAACAGTATAAAATCTGTTGATTATGATAAATTTATACTCTATTAATGACATGTGATATATAGGACCACATTTATAATTTTAAAACATTTAAACTATCCTTGAAGAATCCAAAACCGAAATCATAATTACTTTTTTTCAATTTCTTTAAAATTTTATAATTTTAAAACATTTAAACTATCCTTGAAGAATCCAAAACACAAATCCTAATTACTTTTTTAAAATTTCTTTAAAATTTTAAAATTTTAAAAATTTAAACTATCCTTGAAGAATCCAAAACACAAATCCTAATTATTGTTTTTAAATTTCTTTTTAAATTTATAATTTTAAAACATTTAAACTATCCTTGAAGAATCCAAAACATATATCATAATTACTTTTTTCAATTTTTTTTTAAATTTTATAATTTTAATACATTTAAATTATAATTGATGAATCCAAATTAGAAATCATAATTACTTTTTTTCAATTTCTTTTAAATTTTATAATTTTAAAACATTTAAACTATCCTTGAAGAATCCATAATAGAAATCATAATTACTTTTTTCAAATTTCTTTTAAATTTTGTAAACTTAAAAGTTTTAACTATACTTGATGTTCCTTAAGATTGCCTTGATTCTCATTTTCCAGAGTGAGAAATTGCTCTCATTGAACCTCTCAATCTCATACTTTGCTGCCATTTTATTCATTGTGATCTATTCAGCTATCACCGTTTCACAGATCTGTAATGTATACAGAAATAGTATCGTGTGAATAATACTTCACTAAGTAAGTTCCTAGGAAAGATTGGAGGGGTCACAAACGGTCCCGCTTAAAACTCAATCTCCTTAGACAGAACTTCCTAGACTGTATTTAATCACCGCATTGACTTTCTATATACACCAACAGTAACGTATGTGAACAGTACCATATGGATGAATAATGCCGTAGACGTGAATAGTAACCGTATACACGAATAACTTTTGTGTATTAACAACACCAACCAGAAGGCTCTGATACCATTGTTAGGATACTGGCATGCAAACCCGATAAGATAAAAGGCAAAGAATAGGATAAAATGAGAAATTAGACACACAAGAATTTACGTGGTTCACCCAATTTGGCTACGTCCACGGGCAAGTATAGAAGGATTTTACTAAGTAATGTGAGAATTACAACCTCTCTCTACTAATAAGAGAATAACTGAAATCTTTCTATTACTAGAAGAAAACACCTCACTTACTATCTCACAAATACCTCACAACTTTGTGGGATTACTCTCCTACACTCTCTCTCCCTCTTGCTCTCTTGTTTCTCTCTTGTGTTGTAATATATATGGCAAGGATGCACTGCCTATTTATAGGCAATCATCCTTGCCTTTGTCTTGCAAAAAACAAGAGCAAGGCAAGTGGCACCAATTGGTGCTGCAAGTGGCACCGAATTGGTGTCCACTTTGTTGACTTAGCTTGCACCAATTGGTGCCAGCTAGTTTCACATATCTTACTTCTTTTCTCTGATATGTCATTTCCTCACCTTGCGCCAGCACCACATCACACGTACTGGTGTATTTATTGACTTATATAAGATCATATACGATTCTTTGTAACTCATTGTTTGTATCTTGGTTTTGTTTGATTAAATTAACCAGGAACACAGCTTGGAGCAGAAGCAAGGAATATAAATATTCCGTGCAAAACTGTGAAGAACTGCGTACCAGCAGGCCATTGCAACTTTGCAAGTGCATTATGAACTTGTGTTTCTGCCATCCTGTTGAACAAGTTCTTAATGCTCAAGCGCTCATCGGCAATAATCCATGAACGTTCAAAAAGCAGTTTCTTTGCTAATAATTCAATATTGCAAAGAAGCTGGCTCTTCCTTATTGTTACATGTTTTGTGAATAAATGTGTTGGAAATAAATGCGGCGCCGAAGTATTACACATTCATTAACAAATTCATAAAGGCGTGTTCTTAATTTTATTGTGATAATTAAATTGACTAACTTTGACGGAAACGACCACAATTTAAGGTTGGAAGGTTATAAGCGCTTGTTTGGCAGTGTGGTTGCGGGTGCTTGTTAAATAATTTTTCGTGCTAAAATGTATGTCAATGATGTTTTTTTATTTTTTAAAAATTATTTTTGACATCAGCACACCAAAACGATCCAAAACGTACAAATCATATTAAATTTTAGCTAAAAAAAATTTCAAATTTTTTAAGAACGCGGGTTGAACCGCGTTCCAAAACGCTTCCTAAAAGGAAACGCTAAAGGGCGTGAGAAACCACAGTCGTACGTGTACAATTCTCATAATAGAAAAAAAATTACTCTTGAATTAATTTTAATCTCAATAATCAAAATTAAATATTAAAAAAAAGGAACCAGAGTTAAAAGCGGTCCAAATCTCCATGCCCTGTAAGGTGAAAATATTTGTTTTTTTTTAATATAAAATGTATAAATACTTGGGCATATTATCTTGATTTTTGATTTGTAAATATTATTTGGATGTTTACTTTATTGTCTATTATTAAATTTGAGTCTTGAATGCATGAGAATGTTTGTTTAGTGGTTTTTGGGCCCTGGGTTATATCTTCCCTTTACGGTGAGTAATCTTGGGATAGATCAATACAACACCATGTAGATTTAATAAGAGTAAATGGTGGTTTGCGTGCCCATTTTAAACATAATCAAAGTAAACAATTTTAAAACAGCAGTACAAGTATTTATTGACTTATAATTGTCTTTCTAGTAGCAACATCAACATCAATTGCTTATATAAAAAAAATTAAAAATGTATATATAGTCGTGTTTACTTTATCGTTTATTATTATATTTAAATTTTAAATATATGTGAATGTTTCTTTACATCAAGTAAATTTACTTTAAGTTACTTCACATCAGCCCAGCCCATTAATAGCAGCAGGTTGTGGTCTTTGGGCCATTTTGAACGTAATCAAAACAAAGAATTCTAAAGTTCATTTAAGTTCTTTTAAATTTTAATTGTTTTTTATTTATAAATATATTAAAAAAAATTTTATTTTAAAAAATTATTTTTGACATCAGAAAATTAAGAAAATATAAAAATACAAAAAAAATTTCATTTTAAACAAAAAAAAAATCTAAAATTTTCGGGAAACGGTGACAAACACACCCTCAATCATTCACCATCCGTTACGAGTATTTCTTGATGTATAATTGCCTCTCTGGCAGAGGCATCACCTGCATGACGACAACGTTTATTGGTAACTTCATATCTAAGAGCTCAGCTCCTCTAGAATCCCATGCATCAGAAGTGTCCTGGGGCAGGGAAGAACTCACCTAAAAGTTCAGGTCAGCCACAAAACAAGGGTTCAAGTGTTTCACATTGAAGATGTCAGAGGTTTTTAAACGACGACTAGGAAAGCAAAGTTTATAAACATGGTCCTCATAAGAACCACTCTTCCTCTGTCGAAGCTTGAGGTATACCTTATAAAAAATTTATCACGAGTAAGCACAACTCAGAACTCACACCAAATTTCCAACTTCAAAGTTGACCTTCCTGCGATGAATGCCTTGTATTTTGCATTACTGTGTCAATGGTTTCGTGCTTGACTTGATCATGAACTTTGCTGGACTGTGGACTGTGTTAGCTTGAGACAGATATGGACGGATTAATGTCGGTTAGTTTCTTGCGAAAAGCAAATTTGTCCATATAACTAAGCATAACAGATTTATTGACTATCATATCAGTCATTATACTACTCCAGAAAAAAAAAAATTTTCTCTACTCAAGAATGATGACAGTTAAATCTTATATAATAGGCATGTGAATCTGAAGGTGTTTAATATAGGGGTAAATATTGTTTTTAAAAATATTTTTTATTTGAAAATATATTAAAATAATTTTTTTTATTTTAAAAAAATTATTTTTGATATCATCCTATGAAAATGATATGAAAAATTAAAAAAAATTAATTTAAAGTAAATAAAAAAATAAAATAAAATTTTAATTTTTTTAAAAATACTTTTGAAATATAAAAACAAATTATATTTAAAATGATGTTTATTTAAATTTAAAATTTTTTATTTAAAATGATTTTTTTAATTGTTCTGATTTGTTAATATTAAAAATATCTTTTTAAAAAAATAATATTTTAATATATTTATAAATAAAAAATACTTCAAAAATTAACTATTATATATTCCATAATAAACACGTGTATACAGTTTGACGGTTAAATCAATCATGAATTGTTTTTGACTTGCTAGGCGACAGGTAGCCTTATAGGCACCAACACTTGGAGACAAAGTTATTACACCTGGTCCGTACATCACCAGACTAAGTCTTGAATCAATTAAAAAACAATTAAAATTCTCAAGCCAGAAAATCATCAACATCACTCCCCAGAAATATAATAAAAAAACACATACAGAGAAGAAAAACAATGGCGATGAGCACTGATATATATCGATTCTTAACGTTGAAAGTCAACTGAACCAGCAAAGAAGAGAACGAAAACGAGGGGAAAAATCAGCCAAACTGAAGCAAAAATCTCCAAATTTTCCACTCGTCCGAAACAAAATCGCTCAGACCAGTCAAGTGGGAAATCTAAAGGTTACCATTCACACGCAAGGGAGGCGCCGTAAAGAAAGAGAGCAAAACTGCCACTACAGCTAATTATGCCGACGAATATTCCAAAATATAGATGTTTCTATCCATATGTAAGGGAGCCGCAGCAATTATTTGTTCTGCTTTCGTGTGGATTGGCTTAATTTTTAAGTGTTTCTGTTCTGTGTCGTACAAAATCTAGGAAGTATTTCTTGAGGAGCCCCACAAACACATCGTTGTTCTTGACTTCAAAATATATAAAAATGAAAACGTTATTCCGATCGAAAAGTTAGGCACCTGTGCTTTTTGAGATATAATAGTGCGTGATATACAGTCAAGCAATGGGTATTTATAACCCCTCAATTTGCCAACTTTCCCTACCATACAATATCCACAATCCCTCCAACTCTTTGCTTCTGCTAAACTCCTGCATTTTTGTCTGAATTAGGTAATGATATAATGTTATGAATCCTATCTATTTGTAATCTCTCTTCGAGCATTATTTTTTGGAAGAAGATCTCTTTGAACATTAATTATTAATTGTCTTTTAATCGTTCTTTCTTTAATTAGCTGAGTTATGGACGGCTACAACCAATACCCGCCTGCCCAAGACTTCGCCACCGGAGGCCAATCCTTGGCTGTTAAAGGAGGAGTTGCTGGGGGCCTCCTCTTTCTGCTTCTTGCTTTCATAATTTATGTGTTCCTCAAGAGCCGTAATTGCTCCATGAATTGCGATATGAAAGTTGGTGATGCTTCCAGTAGGCCGGTGGAAGAAGCCTGAAATGCAGAGACAGTTGTGTGCGTGTGTGACTTTCAAGGATGCAACTTATGAAGTTGTGCTTCTTTAAATATTGTCTGTCATGATCTTTTTTTTTTTTAGCAACATGGCTGCATAGACAGTTGGGACTAAAGTTGTTAATTCTGTTCTGTTCTGTTTAGAATGGCCGAAATATTTCATATCAATTTAAAAAATAGAACAAAACAGAATAATTTTCATCTCATTTTAAATCTCGGTCCGTTCCGGATTTTTCGGCTAAATTTCGGCCGGAGTGTTCCAGTTTCATTCCACATGTTCCGTTCCGCTCTTGAAAAGTCTTTGAATCAAATTGAACCTGGTTCAATTTAATTAATTAAATCACTCAAGTATAAAAAGCTCTTTTTCATTACTATTTTCAATAACAATCATATTAATTTTAAAAAAATCAGATTTATCACTAATATATATGGTTGTTGTTTTTTATTATGTTTATACTTTGTAGGAATTGAGTAAAATAAGGGATGCTTTAGATCCCATTAGTCTTGATAATATTGACCTAACTTTATATTTAAAATATTTGTGTTAAAATATTTTACATTCATAATATTTTGATATTTTGTTTAAGTTGAATTACTTTAAGTTAAAGATCTATTTAATCTTGAATAATTAGAAATATTTTAAAATTTGAAATTATATTTGTTTGGTATTATGTTTGTATTGCATAATTTATAATTAATTTATCTTGAATTTGAATTATATTTGTTGAATATATATATATATATAGTAAAACCCTGAAACAGCACGCCGAAACGCTCCAAAACTGAAACGTTCAATTCCAATTGAAAAAATAAAATATTTACCGAAACGAAATTAACAACCTTGTGTGACTTGACAGTTTGTTGTAGATTCTTCAAACTTGTATTTTATGGTTGCAATAAAATATTTATATTTCTCTTAATAGATTGATTTTATTTATTTATTTATATTTGAAACTCTCTCTTGAATTCATGGTTAGCTATTCAACTCATATCTATTCTAAATTAACATTGTTTAAATTGAAAAAAAATACTCAAATAATGTTATTTTAAATAAAATTTAAAAAAATTTCTTTTAGTTAATTTAGCAAAATTTCACCTCGGTGATGTATTAAATCACTCAAGTATGATTTGTTTAGCTTTTAAAATATATATTTGAAAAGAAACCCGACTTAAATTATCATCTGAATAAATAGATAATTGAAATGTTCCATGTCTTCACATTCTCTCTCTTCCTTTTCTCTCATGCGGTTAAAATTTTAAATTGCTAAATGAAAAAACCAACAACAATTCTAAATTGCCCGAGCGTAAAAAAAAGTAGCCACTAATATCGTCGAAGATGCCTTATTTATTTTTATATTTTAAAAATATTTTTGAAAAAAATTAAAATTATTTTATTTTTTTTGTTTTAAATTAATATTTTTGGTATTTTTAGATTATTTTGATACGCTGATATCAAAAATAATTTTTTTTAAAAAAAAATTTAACTTAATATAATTCAAATAAAAAATACTTTAAAATATAACAAATCATACTACTAAACAAACAAAACTTAAGGATTAGTTTTTTTGTTTTATGATTACGAACTAAAACTTTGTTTGACAATATACTTGGATACTATGAATCTAGGATGTTGGAATACGAGGGCTTGTTTGGTATTATAGTAATTATTGTTTTTTAAAAATATTTTTTTATTTAAAAATATATTAAAATAATATTTTTATTTTTTAAAATTTATTTTTGATATTTAAAAATAATCTAAAAATATTTAAAGCAAAATAATTAAACTATATTTTAAAAACAAATTCTTTTGAAATGTAAAGATAAATATATTCTTAAAAACAAGAAAAAAATCATTGACCAATTGTGCTTAAAACATGTAAAGACAAGAATGATATAGCCATAAAATTGGTAATAGTCTTGAGATTTGTTTACGAAATGTGCAAAATATTAGATCCGATCGGAGTTAATGAAGCATGATTACAATGCAACTAGATAAGTTCTCTGCTTATAGCAACAGACTTTCAGAAACACTGCTTTTTAATTGTAAGATAATTGAAAAAAAAAGACATTTTTCAAGCGTATCAGACCTGATCTGAGAATTAACTCAATCAAGAGGTTAGGTTAGATTGATACAAGTTAATTTAAAAAAATTAAAAAATATGTTTGAGATTTTAATATTTTATATGAAAAAACTAAAAACAATCCATGTGTATATAAACTTAAGAGCACTTAAAACCTTTAAACTTTCTTGAGTAGGCATTGGCCAAATAGTTTTCTCCATCAGATTCTGGATATATATATATATATATATAACTTATGCACTTATTTAATTAAACAACCCAATAATCATTTTGTATAAAGTAATGAAAAGAAATTCATTAACAACAAACAAGAATAAAATTGAGAAAACCAAGTGAAAAATAAAGATCAAAATATCTTACATCGCAACACAAGTAATTTACTTGGTCATGTTTAATAAATTCCTCTATAAAAATAAATTTATAATAAAAAACACATAAAATTTATAATAGAAACCAACATATACATAAAATATATTGAACAATAATTATATATATATATATATATATATATATAAAATACAAGGCTGCACATAACATATAAAATTTATTGAATAATAATTAAAAAAAACAATGCAAGACTACACATATGAAAAATCTTATAAAAAATCAATATTAAAAAAATATTTAATCTATATAAAATCAAGAAAAAACCATAGATGAATCATACCCACATCTTTAAAAACTAAACACACTTAATATCATTTGAAAATAATAACAATCTAATTAAAACACAAACCAAAAATTTATTTGAGAAAATATACACAAATAATGCATTATATTTTAAAAAACTAAAAAAAAAGAAGAACCAGGCCAGGCCATGAGCTTGGTAAGTCAGGTCTAATGTCTAGCTTAATAATGCAACAACTTGCGCTTGGGCCTACAACACTAGGCCCAGGCGGGAGCTTTTTTTTTAAGTTTAAGCCCCAAATCTTAAAAAAAAAGAAAATGAAGTATCGCCTGACCCAACCTAGAATCCAACTATTATGATGCCTTATATATATATATATTTTTGGTGAGTCCGCACGAGCTTGATATCACAATTTGAAATGTCAATCCATGCTTAATTTTTTTTGATTTCTCATTTCAATACAAGTACCTTTAAGAGAAAAGTTCAACTGAACGATTCATCATTACTCATGAAAGAGAGGGATAGTAGTAAAGCTTATTTGAAAAGGTGTAACGAATGGATGCTGAATATAATATTGAGTATAGGATTATCTTTGGGAATGACTTTATGCACTTACAAACAAAACTCTTTTTTTAATGTAAAATAAGCCATAGAGAATCATATTAGGCAAAGAAAATAAATTAATGTGGCAAGATAAAAGAACTCACGCTTTTACCCACTTCCTTTGAACACTCCTAGAATAGAAATATTCACACCCGTCAAATAAAAAGATTTTATGCAATATCCTTTCGTCTTTATTTACTAATTATATTTGCAACCCTAAGGTATGTATGTTCCCGTCGTCCCTTCTCTTTCTCTCCTTTTTGAATATCCTGTCCTGTATCAATTCTTGATTTGGGTTTTTCCTGTGGTAAAGGGCTTATGGCTGATCGCGAGTTCTTCTCAACTGCTGCTTTAATTTAATTTTTTGGGTACAAAAACTTTGTCACTTGCAAAGTTCTTAGATCTGATTATTGTATTTTCTTATTAATAAACTTGACTTCATACATTAAGAAACTTCAAAGATAAAAAAAAAAAGGGATGAGTTCTTTTATCTTGTATTTTTATCTCATTTTAAATCTCGGTCCGTTCCAGATTTTTCAGCTAAATTTCGGCCGGAATGTTCCGGTTTCATTCCACATGTTCCGTTCCGCTCTTGAAAAACTATTGAATCAAATTGAACCTGGTTCAATTTAATTAATTAAATCACTCAAGTATAAAAAGCTATTTTTCATTACTATTTTCAATAACAATCATATTAATTTTAAAAAAAATTAGATTTATCACTAATATATATGGTTGTTGTTTTTTATTATGTTTATACTTTGTAGGAATTTGAGCAAAATAAGGGATGCTTTAGATCTCATTAGCCTTGATAACATTGACCTAATTTTATATTTAAAATATTTGTGTTAAAATATTTTACTTTCATAATATTTTGATATTTTGTTTAAGTTGAATTACGTTAAGTTAAAGATCTATTTAATCTTGACTAATTAGAAATATTTTAAATTTTGAAATTATATTTGTTTGACATTATGTTTGTATTGCATAATTTATAATTAATTTATCTTGAATTTGAATTATATATATATATATATGAACAGTACAACCCCGAAACGGCACGCCGAAACACTTTGAAACTGAAACATTCCATTCCAATTGAAAAAACAAAATACCTACCGAAACGGAATTGACAACCTTGGTTGGGACTTGACGGTTTGCTGTAGATTCTTCAAACTTGTATTTTATGATTGCAATAAAATATTTATATTTCTCTTAATAGATTGATTTTATTTATTTATATTTGAAACTCTCTCTTCAATTCATGGTTAGCTAATCAACTCATATATTCTAAATTAACATTGTTTAAATTGAAAAAAATTCTCAAATAATGTTATTTTAAATAAAATTTTAAAAAAATCTTTTAGTTGATTTAGCAAAATTTCACCTCGGTGATGTATTAAATCACTCAAGTATGATTTGTTTAGCTTTTAAAATATATATTTGAAAAGAAATCCTACTTAAATTATCATCTGAATAAATAGATAATTGAAATGTTCCATGTCTTCACATTCTCTCTCTTCCTTTTCTCTCCTGCGGTTAAAATTTTAAATTGCTAAATGAAAAAACCAACAACAATTCTAAATTGCTCGAGCGTAAAAAAAAGTAGCCACTAATATCGTCGAAGATGCCTTATTTATTTTTATGTTTTAAAAATAGTTTTTTTAAAAATTAAAATTGTTTTATTTTTTTATTTTAAATTAATATTTTTAATGTTTTTAGATTATTTTGATGTGCTGATGTTAAAAATAATTTTTTAAAAATAAAAAAGATATTAACTTAATATAATTTAAATAAAAAATATTTTAAAAAATAACCAGAATGATATTTCTAAATAAACAAAACTTAAGGATTAGTTTCTTTCTTTTATGATGACGACCTAAAAGTTTGTTTCACAATATACTTGGATACCGTGAATTTGAGATGTTGGAATATAAGGGCATGTTTGGTATTATAGTAATTATTGTTTTTTAAAAATATTTTTTTATTTAAAAATATATTAAAATAATATTTTTATTTTTTAAAATTTATTTTTGATATTTAAAAATAATCTAAAAATATTTAAGGCAAAATAATTAAACTATATTAAAAAAAATACTATTGAAATGTAAAGATAAATATATTCTTAAAAACAAGAAAATAATCATTGACCGATTGTGCTTAAAACATGTAAAGACAAGAAAAAGGACAAACTTTGTAGAGGATGTTGATATAGCCATAAAATTGGTAATCGTCTTGAGTTTTGGTGACGTTGAATGATATAGCCACAACTGAATTGGTTAATTTTGCCCTTGTCTCATATGATTACAGTAATCCTAGAGAAATGTGCAAAATATTAGATCCGATCTGAGTTGATGATGCATGATTACAATGCAACTAGATAAGTTCTCTGCTTATAGCAGCAGACTACTTCTAAAGCGTACATTGTTTTTAATTATAAGATAATTAAAAAATATATTTTTCAAATATACAATCAATCATATTTATCAAATCTTTTTTGAGAATTAACTCAATCATGGGGTCAGGTCACACGAGTTAATTCAAGTCAACCCAAAAAAATTAAAAAAAATATTTGAAGTTTTAATATTTCATATAAAAAAGTTAAAAAACAATTCATGTGGATATAAACTAAAAAATTATTTTAAAATTTTTTTTATCCCACACGGGAAAGATATTATCTTATTCGTTTAAGTTAAAGCATTTAAACCAAAAAGATTTTTTATCCTGCATTTAAAAAACATGAATTTTTTCTTGTAAATATAAAATATATATATTAATGGGTTTTGAATCTCACATTGAAAAAATAAAACGTTCTTCTAGTATTTATTTAGTGAACTTTGATATAAGTTAGTAACCAACTGAAAAGGATAAAAAAAAAGGGGTCTTTGGTTAAGGGAAAAACACATTTGAAAAAAATCAGATCTCTATCGGGTTTTGCCGAATCATCCAAGTTTCAAGTTGACCTGGTGGGTAGAATGGTTTTCTCTGGGTCAATTGTAGGCTTGATTTTTGAATGAAACAGACCCAGCCAAGGTCTCGGGTCCTGAGTTGACCTATCAAACTGGGCTAAGTCTGATAATTTGCAATCAAGAGTTTGTAGCATTAAAAAGTATATGATTTAGCTTTCAAGCAACAAATAAATAACATGAAAAAAACTTGCTTAAACTGTTTCAAATTTCATGAAAGAATAAAATTGTAAAATGTAAAGAGACATCAATCTAACATAGACATTGTTTGAGCAACTTAAAACAAAAGTGACATAATGAACAAAAAGAGTGTGGAAGCCTAACTTTTGAGTGAGAAGTGAAGTCCCAAAAACTGTTAACAAATAAAGAGTAACAGATACTTATCAACTTTTTGTTACTGCTAGGACCTGAATAACTTAGTTAAATATTTACAACAATATTTTATGTATTCATCTATATGTCTGAACCCAGTATATAAAATGAGTATGATACATACTCCAAACACTTGTCTTAGAAAATTTTTTCCTCCAAGAGAAAACAACTTAAGAGCACCTAAAACCTTTAAACTTTTTTGAGCAAGCATTGACCAAATAGTTTTCTCCACCACATTTTGCATATATATATATATATATCAAAAAACTTATGCACGTACCTAATTAAACAACCCAATAACCATTGATAAAGTAATGAAAAAAAATTCATCAACAACAAACAAGAATGAAATTGAGAAAACCAAGTGAAAAATGAAGATCAAAATAACTTACATCACAACACAAGTAATTTGCTTGGTCATGTTTAATAAATTCCTCTATAAAAATAAATTTATAATAAAAAAACACATAAAATTTATAATAGAAACTAACAAACACATAAACTTTATTGAACAATAATTATATATAAAACAAATACAAGGCTGCACATAACATATAAAATTTATTGAATAATAATTAAAAAAAACAATGCAAGACTGCACATATGAAAAATCTTATAAAAAATCAATGTTAAAAAAAATCAATTAATCTTTATAAAATCAAGAAAAAACCAGGAATGAATCATACTCACATCACTAAAAACTAAACACACTTAATATCATTTAAAAATAATAACAATCTAATTAAAACACAAACCAAAAATTTATTTGAGAAAATATACACAAATAATGCATTATATTTTAAAAAACAAAAAAACAAAACAAAAAAAGAACCAGGCCAGGCCGTGAGCTTGGTAAGTCAGGTCCAATGCCTAGCCTAACGATGCAACGACCCGCGCTCAGGCCTACAACACTAGGCCCAAGCATGAGCCTTTTTTTTTTTTTAAGTTTAAGCCCCAAATCTTACAAAAAAAAAAAAATGATTCGTCACCTGACCCAACCTAGAATCCAACTATTATGGTGGCTGAAAAAATGAGGTCCATTGTTTTTTACCCAAAAATCTCATTTTCAACTATGTTTTGACCCAAAACACCTAGAAAACATTCTAAAGACCTTGTTAAACCAATCCATGGCCACCGAAAAGCTAAAAAACTGCCCAAAAACCCAAAATCCACTCGGAATAAAAATTCTTCCCGAGCTCAAATCTGTTGTTTTAGGTGTTTTTAAGGTAAAAAAAAAAAAAAAACCTAAATATAAGCCCCCTTATCATATATGGAACCTTTTGACACAAAAATCAATTGTTTTGGTTGCTTGAATCTTCCCCAATGACCACTTTCTCTGTCTAGGCTGGAATCTGGCGACTTCCTCTCTTTCCTCCCAACAGAAAAGGACTGAAAAAAGAGGAAAATAAAGTTAGATATCAAAATGTATTGTCTTGAAATTCAAGGGACTGGTCATCTTATATCTAAAAAATATAGAGGATTAAAATGAATGTTTCAACGAAACTTTTAAACCGCCCCTCATGTTACCCGATATTTTCACTTCAGTCTTTTAGTTTTCAATTCAATCCTCCCCCTAAAATAATATGCAATTAGAGGTTAATTTGGACTCAAAACAGCCAAATTGTGAAAAATAAAAATTCAAGAATCAAAGTAAAATTGTTTTAATAAATAGACTGCTCTAATCCGTGAATAGTAAAAGAATGCACAATTGTTTCTGATATGAATCAAAGATGGGCATGTGCTCTTCATAGAACTCAATTTGGTTAGAAAGATTGTGTCTAATTGTCTATTGAACTTGGTGATAGTAAGGTACACGTGAGAAAAAAATAGTAATTTTGGTGGCTCTATTAAAAACAAAACATAAAAAAATCCAAGCATAATTGAAATAAACCCATAAAATTTATTAAATTAATTAGAAAAAAAACATTCACTATAACAAGAATTCAAAAAGAATGGTAAAACTAGCAGATCTAGAAAAAAAGAAGCAAAAATAGCATAATTATATATATAAAAAACCTCATCAAATTCTTAACAAACATCCTAAAACAAAACTAAAATAGATTTTAAGTATAAGTCACTATTGACTAATTACCCCGCTTTGATGAAAAATAAATTAATTGGTGGCTTTGCTTCGACCTTTCGGCATTATCAATTGTATTCTTATATATTCTATGTTAGGGCTCCAGATAAGAGGAGAGAGAGAAATAAAAAAATATGAAGAGAGAGAAATAAAAAATGTAATTAAATTGGAAAAAATTATCTTTTATTTTTCATGTAGATAGCATAAAATAGTTTATAAAGAGTTTTAAAATCAAATGATAACTAGAAAAATAATAATTTATTCTTAGGAAGACCCATCTATTTAAAGTAAAAAACATTCCACCATCCAACACTTAAACACTAAATAATGAAAAAATCTGAAATGTTTTGCAGGGCTGGCCCTCTTGCCTCTCCTTGATTCCGCACCTGCGCAAGGTATAATATAACCCCATTGCAAAAACCAACAAAGACTGAACCTTGTCAAAATAGCCGGATACATTTTTTTTATATATATAATATATATTGTCAGAGATAATATATTTCAATTCTAACTCTAGTTAGTGAGACTCTCAAGCATAAAATAAAATAAAAGTTGTGAATTCAACGCTGTTGCCTACAATATTGTTTTAACACAAGACTTGTAGGATTAAAGGCGGTGGAACTCGATTATCCTGTAGGAAATTGCTGTGGATCCGGAGGCCTATTTACTTTTGCGTAGAGATTCCATGACATCAAGAATTCTTATACATACAAATTCTTACATTAGTCCTATTTGTTTTAGCTGTGCATCCGTAGGCCTATTTCCTTTTCTTTTAGAATAAGTCAATGGTTGCTGTTAGACAGGGTTTTCAACCATGAATTTCATTCCACGTTCGAATTGAGGCAGGGGAGTGTGTTTGGTAATATGATAGTTTTTATGGTTGTGGTTTGAAAAAAATTATTTTATGAAAAGTATTTTTATTTGAGATTGATATGATATTTATATATATTTGATTAAAACTGTGGTTAAAATTGAGGTTGTACAAAAAATAATTTAATATATTTGGTTAATAATGCTTTTTAAATTGAGATTATAAAATAAGTAAATATATATATATATATATATATATATATATATATATTGATGGTTTTAAATTTAACTACTATAAAATTAATTACTACTATTACATCATGAAATAAAAAATACTTTATATAAAATATTTTTTATTATTCCATTAAACCATCTACAATTCCATTATGTACAAAATTCATCAGATAAGAACTACAGTTTCCATAATTTTTTGAGCGCGCAATAAAATTAGATAAAATATTATCAGGTATAAAATTGATATTACAGTGCGAGTGAATTTAATTCACTCTACACTAGTTTTTCAGGAAAAAAATATTGTTCACATAACAGTGTGAGTGAATTTAATTCACTTTAAATTAGTTTTTTAAAAAAAAACTGTTAAAAAAATAAACACACTGAAAAAAAACTGGTTACGTGAAACAGTTCAATTCACTCGTGAACAGTGCGAGTAAACTGTGCTGTTCATTGTTTTAAGTGAACTCGTGAATAGTGCAAATGAACTGTACTGTTTATTATTTTAAGTGAACAGTGCAAGTGAATTGCACTGTTTACGAAAACTCTGTTCAAAGAACTTCGCCAAAACTTGTGTTTCAAACATGAATTATAGTGAGCCTCATAACAAATAAATTGTGTTTTTTATTTAATCAAATATTTATTTTGCTGTGGTTGCTTTAAATGCATAAGCAAACACGCAAATAAACGGCCTCTTCAAAGGCTACAGCTGTAAATTTCAAAAGTTATTAAGATTTTAATCCTCGGGGGCCATGGCTCCGGCTGGTCCATGTATAAGTTGTGATTTATATGTATGTTTGATTAAAAAAAATGTATATAGCTAGAAGAGAAAAGTCGACGAAGATACCATAACATTCCAGCAAAACTGAGTTCCTTTATTTATTTATTTTTTTAACTGAAGTGTCCAAACTAGTTTGCCCATCTCAACTAGTCCTTCATTCTTGTGCCATGCCCACAGAAGTTTCCCATACAAAAATAGAGTAAGTTTCCCTTACATTTGGTTCACTCTCATACGTTATATAATGCGAAAGGAAGGCATAATGTGATCCGTACTGAAATCAGCTTGCTATTATTCACAAGTCTGACAATTAAATTCTAATCTTCGACATATAATTGTACATTATTTAAAAAATTTTCGCCATAATAGTTGCTTTGGCATATCATGAGGAAGAAAAGGAACTTCTACTTTAAATTGGAAATAATCCTTAAATATTCGGTTTTTATAAATTAACCTCCTTAAATATTGGAAAAAAACAAAATATGTAAAAAACATATAAAAAAATCACAATTTCTTATTATCATATCTGGATCGAGAAACTTTTTATTCTTATATCTCTTGTATGGTATTTAATACCGTCTCGACTAATATTTCTCGAATTAGATATTGCATAATTAACCTCATTATAATAATTCATCATCTGCAATCCTTGAGGTGAATCTTTATACATCCATGAACGATTTTTCATCACTTCTATCAAACCTATATAAAATAATGATGACAATATGTATTAATTAACTACGTTAACTAAATAAATTTATAAAATTTTTGGCTTAACTCAAGCTTATTCAATATATTTTAATACTTATCTTAATTTATTATCATTTATCTACATAAATGCAAATTTGTACACATTTACCAGAAATAACAACTCGGCAATAAAATTGACAAAATATAAAACAAATCCGTTAAATAAGTCATTATTTATTTCATCACAAAACACCTAAGTCGATAATACGACATAAGTTTTAACAATTTATAAACATATATAATTTTACAAAATCTAAAACAAACTCTAACATGTACAAATTATAAATCCATATAACAAGTTTGTTTAAGAAAAAAACTATAAAATAAGTAAACAACCAAACAAAATACATATACTAAAATAAATATGCAAAAAAAAAAACACATTTTAAAATTGTGTTCAAGTTAAAAATAAGATAGACTTGCTTATTTAAGATGGAGAATATTCAATAAAATTTGAATAACAACATGAATGTTGATAAACTGAGTGTTGTGGCGGCTAAAATAGTTGTGAGAGGTTGAGTGAGGTGGGGTGACTGTTTGTTGCAGAAAAAAATGGATAAGAAAGAAGTAAAAATGGAGGAGGGTCGAGTTCTGGGTTATAAATTAAATATTACTAATGGATAGACCGACATGATTATTCTGATGGTAACTTTGTCGGTATAAATGTTACATTATCGTACAATTTATCTTTTTGAATCTCACTGTAATACCGTCCATAATGATGTCGGTATATAATGATAAAATTTTTTCGTCAGGATATTCATAGAAAATTTTTACTGTTAGGCTAATTTCATCAGTAATTTCGTTTGTAAAACTTACACGTCATCGTACTATATGATTTTTTTCCCTTCTTTTTCTACTATAATTCTCTTAATATATACCGTGAAAATATTTCAATCGTTGTTTATTGATGAAATTAATGATGTTTTGGTTTGTATGTGTGAATTTTCTAGCTGTGACTCTTTTATATGGTTTCTTTTTCACTTGATAACTTATTCATGTAATAAGATCTTCATTAATTCTATTGTGTTTATAAGTAAAAGCATCCTTTTGTTAGTGTGTGTGTATATATACACACAACACCCACTTTTGAAGTCCATCAAGAAAGAAGCGTGTTTAGAAGTATGGTTACGGTTATTTTTTAAAGTGATTTTCACCCAGAAATGTATTAAAATAATATTATTTATTTTTTAAAAATTATTTTTGATATCAGCACATCAAAATGATTTAAAAACACAAAAAAAATATTAATTCGAAGCAAATAAAAAAATTTAAAAAAAAATTATTTTTTTTTTAAAATATTTTTAAAACACAAAAATAAAAAGTGGAAAATACAACCCATTTTTTGGGTGGCAAAGATGGAGTGGGACCAGGTATATATATATATATATATATATATATATATATATATATATATATATATGACATAATTTTAATTAATTACTTCCCAACACGCACTTTTTAAAGAAAGAGTCAGGAAGGTATCATTCTCATGGTATCTGTTTTTACATGTTGTTTTTTCTTCTAAAATAACATGTTGTATTCGTATTGTAATTTATTTATTTTCTTTCTTGGTCAAATTTTAGCTTTCTTGAGAATTTTGTTTGGTTGTATGAGAGAAGTGTAATTCTCTGTTTCAAAGGAAGAAATGTCATAAAAAAGCCTATTTCCCTTCACAATGGGGGAAAAAAACTATAAAGAGTGCCCCCCAAAAGTAATGCTACCAAATTTTAGCTTTCATGTGTTTTTAATTGATATTCATTTGATTATACATTAATTTCCTGTAAAATATATTAAAAAAATAACACCCACTAGTATTATGATAATAACATAATTTACCATTCAAGTTTGAAGGGAGTGGCACCAAAAGTACAATAGTTTGAAGAGATCGGAAACAAATACGTACTTCTGTCCGAAATACTCCCGTATAACGATCCCGTTCAGTCTGCTGGCTTTCCCAGTGGAGCCCGCAAGGTTCTAAAAAACCAAAAGCATCTACTCTATGCATTTTTTTAGCTAACTAAAGCACCTACTCTATGCATTTTTTTTAGCTAGCTAAAGCACCTACTCTATGCATTTTCACTGTTAAATAGACCTCCTCTCTGGAAAACCCCAATGAACGCCCTCACCTCCTCCTGGAAAACCCCATATCAACGCCCTCTCTTCTCTAAACTCTTTGCTTCTGCTTTCGACTCAATCAGGTAATGAATCCTATCGATTCTGATCTCACTTTGAACAGTACTAATTGTCTTTTAATCGTTTCTTTTTTCTTTTTTCTTTTTTCTTTTTTAATTAGTTGAGTTATGGACGGCGCCTACAGAAATCACCTGCCTGCCAAAGACTCCACCAATATCGGAGGCCAATCTTTGGCTCTTAAAGCAGGAGCTGCTGGGAGCCTCCTCTATCTACTTGCTTTCATAATCTACGTGTTCCTCAAGAGGTGCGACTCATGCACCATTATATTCAAGATGAGAGCTGGTGGTGCTTCCAGCAGGCCAGTGGAAGAAGCCTGAAACAAGGAGGTAGGATGTAATCATAACAAGCTGGCTTATATATATATATATATATATATATATATCAAAGGACTTCAAGGATGAAGTGATGTTTGATGGTTCTTATGTTTCTGTTAAGCATGACTTGTTTAGCAGCTTTGCCATGCGAAAATGGGAATTGGCAGTTTGAAGAAGCTAGTACCGTGATTTTATTTTTTTATGGTTACACTGAAAAATTTAATCGTATTTCTCGTAATAGAATGTTTAGATCCTATTGTCTTTATTTATTTATTTATATTTGGAACTCTCTCTCTCTCTCTCGTTTCATTAATTTGTATTTAAGGTATGTTCCTGTTGTCTCTTCTGTTTCATACAAATGATTGAATTGGTTATGTTCTAATTATTAAAACTTTTATTTATTTTGACGTGTATACATATACTGCAGGAGGAGTCGCCCTCATCAAGGAGGCAACTTGTGTGAAGTAATGCTTATGTTTCTTTATTTTCTGATATGAATAAAGTTGATAGCAGCAGCAAGGCTACCTGCTTAGCAGTCAAGACTTGACAGTTTGCTGCGGTATCTTCAAATTTGTTTTGTGTATGGTTGATCTGGTTATTCTTGGATGGTCAAAACTTTGCAAAAAAGACATGGTGCCTTTTCCTTTCAATGGGGCCTTTCTCCTTTCTCTTATCTCTATGATTCTGGGGAATTTGCTATCTTGGTCCACCGACTCGAAAAATCTACTAGGTCAATTTTAAGTTAAAAAAGCTCAACCTGAATCAGTTAACTAATAGCTCGGATCCTTCGTGGAAACATATAAAAAATGAATTTTTATAACCAAAACATTAGCGTTTAAGACTATAAAAATTAAAATATAATAAGCTTATCTCATAAATAATATTAATTAATAAATAAGTGAACAATGTTTCATGAGTATATAAACTTTTCATGCATTGTTTAAAAATTCTAGGCCGTCTGTGTCCACTTGATTCGGTGTCAAGGAATTAAACCTATGCCTCGAGTCGGCTTCTCATCAAATATTTTTCAAATTTTAGTTAAATATTTCCGATTTAAGAAATTAAAAAAAAAAAGAAATTAAAACCAACGTTAAGGTTGAAGAATTTTCCTACGATCAGGTGTGCGTGGGCTTTCAAGACGCAATGCATTTGACTACTGGACTAATAATAATAATAAGTATTGTTTGGAGTATCGTTACCTTCATTTTCTGTTCTCCTCCCAAATAATGAAAAGATATTACATTCTTATACATTTCTTTCCTTTTGCTTTAGAAGATTACTACCTATAGCAAAAGTTTGAGTCTTTTTTTTTATTAAGACTTTTATGTTTATTAGAATCTGATTATTAAATCTTGGAATTCAATAATTAAAAAAAAGCATTCATACAATACTAAATTGTTATTAATCATAATCTTAAAAACTGGATTTTGATTAATAAATAAATTTACACGACATTATTTGAATTCTAAAAAAGACGGTAAAAAAAATTAAATTTTTACATAATAAAGTAACGGCTAGGAAAAGCACGTTCTCCTTTGCGGACATCCAACGTGGGAGGTTTACAAACTATATTTGTTCTTCTATCACCTAAAACTTAATTAGTAGTTTAACCTGAATCAAATTGTTCTATAGAAACTCAAATTAAGATTTCTCTCTAAAATTATAGGAACAAATTAAAGTCTTCAATCAAAAAGGCCATTAAAGACGGAAGCAGCGTGGCGCCTCGATCCCGTATGCACGATATAAAACTAAAGGATTGGATCGTTGGATTTGATTATCATTTTGGTTGTGACAGAGAGAATCTTTATTTGCAAAATGTTAAGATTTGGCTGTTAGTACTTGGTATGTAGTGAGGGTTGTTGAAGAAATTTCTGCACTGCACATGGTTAATTAATGAAGTTAGATTTCCAGGAGAAAAAAAAAATAGAAAATGAAAGATATCATTTTTTTTGGAAAAGATTAATATGAATAAGAAAAGAAAATAATATACACAAATACGAGAGTACTATACCCAAGAAAACAAGACAACCAAATAGTCAAAAAAAAAAAAAAAAAAACTGACAAATACTTGATGCAAACATGATCGCGTTCAGACTTGGATGCAGACATGATCACGCTGCCTGGAATATGCGACAATCCATATCCAAGCTGCAAGGGAAATTAACAAAAAAAAAAAAGAACAACAACTAGTCCTTTCGACGGTGGCATTTAATACACACACACACACACACGTGTGTGTGTGTGTGTGTGTGTGTGTGTTCGCATTTCCTTTCGTGTATATGCAATTTAATCAACTATCTATTTTGACAATATTAATTTAAGTATTTTATCTGTCATCTATGACATCAATATGGATGGGACCGTAGCTAGCTATAAATTAAACACCACAGAAACCAAAATTTCATGGAATGCATGTTGCTGATTAATGATTGAACTAGTCTAGACGGGAAACATTGCTCATAAATAGGCATTGCTCTCATTCTCCTCAGATTCAGTGGGCATTATTCCAGAGTGCGTCGTATGGTTTTTTTTTTTTTAATAATTCAAGACGGTGATGTTTATTCTTTGAATTAGGAATTTTGGTCAAAATTTAAATTTTGTTATAGCAGAACAAATTTTTAAGAAGATCAAAGTATAAAACACAGAGAACTAAACTTTGAATTAGCCATCAAATAAAAAGATTTTATGCAATATCCTTTTGTCTTTATTTACTTATATTCGCAACCCTTATCTCTTTTCATTTTTATTTAAGGTATGTTCCCGTCGTCCCTTCGCTTTCTCTCCTTTTGAATATCCTGTCCTGTATCAATTCTTGATTTGGGTTTTTCCTGTGGTAAAGGGCTTATGGCTGATCGCGAGTTCTTCTCAACTGCTGCTTTAATTTAATTTTTTGGGTACAAATTAAAACTTTGTTACTTGCAAAGTTCTTAGAACATCTGATTATTGTATTTTCTTATTAATAAACTTGTCTTCATACATTAAGAAACTTCAAAGATAAAAAAAAAAGGGGAAAAAATCGGCTGAACCAGATGATCATCACTACTCTCACTCCCAGAAAAATAGTATAAGAACACATGCAGAGAACAAAACAATATTTTATGAGTACTGGTGCCGATTCTTAACGTTGAATGCCAGCTGAACAAGCAAAGAAATAAAGAACGAAAACGAGGCAAAAGTCAGCCACTGCAGCACATGCCCATCAAATATTCCAAATTTTTCGGATTAGTCAATGGTTTCTGTCATGTGACATGGCTGGTGCTTTAAATTTCAAAATTTTTCGGATATAGAATTGATATTTATTAAACAATTTAATATTTCATTATCTTATTTACGTAGGTGACATCTTACATTCTAATCCCACTAACATTACTAATTGACTTTTAATCATAAGGGTTATGAGTTATAATGATTAAACTTGATTCGGGTTAATCTAAAATAATATTGTTATAATTTTTATATGCATATAAAAAATAAATATAATTTTTTTTTGAAGAATGTTTTTAAAAAGTCTAATCATATTTTAATTAAATCATAAGTTACCAAGCTCCAAATTAATTTTTTAAAAAAACTTGACTCGAGCTAGGGGTTATATCGAGAGGATTCCAAGTTAACCCCGATGTGCTAATTATTGTCTTTTCTATTTAACCAAACCAACGGTTTCTTTTAATTTTTGTTTTAAAATAATTATTTACTTGCAAAGTTACTTAGATTTGATTATTGTCTTGTCTAATTAATAAAATCGACTTCATTCATTAAGATTAAAAGGAAGAAAAGACTTCCGAGCTTAATTAAATGATTGCGTGAGTTTTGTGTTCGAGTTTAAATAATGTCTCCAATTAAAGTCCTTAAGCTAAAAAAAAGTAATTGGACATTCATCTCTTTCTTTTGAAATGATTTTTTTTATTACAATCTTTACCAACTTAATCTTATTATCCCTGGTAACAAATATTTATTTATGAACCTTTGCAGGAAGTATAATGTCGGGATAGCACAAAATCTTGACAATTAGCTCTATTATTTTATTTTACATGGGATCAAGTGTATAGGTTATCATGTTGGTTCGTCATTCATGGGGTTATTGTGGAATAAAAAACAAATCAGTCCTGGATAAAAAACACATCATCGTATTATTTCAAATTTTTTTCTCTTCTTTTCTTACTATGATTCCTTCAATATATACCGTTGAAATATTTCGGTCAATATTTATTGATAAAATTAACAATGAAAAAATTTGATCAATAAATATCACTATAATAAACTAAAGAAAAAATTATGCCGATGTTTTTATTTGTATATGTGAATTTTCCTTTTATATTGTTTCTTTCACTTGTTAACTTATTCAAGTAATAAGATCTTCATTAATTCTATCGTGTTTATAAGTAAAAGCATCCTTTTTTTCACTTGATTAGTTGATTATATATAGAAAAGTAGCTAAAAACAACACCCACTTTTGAAGTCTGTCAAGAATGAAGACCACCGAGTTTCTGTCTGGCAAAGGTTGAGTGGGACCAGGATCCACAGATGACCCTCCCACAAACATGTACATACATACTTATATAAACACACACACATATATAGATGACACAATTTTAATTAATTAATTACTTTCCAACTAGGGTTGATTATTTTATTTTGGTTTGTTTTGGTTTTTATTTATAAAAATAATCAATTTCAAAAAAAAAAAAACCAAAACTGGTTCAAACCGACTGGTTTTGGTTCGGTTATTTTAGAACAAAAACTGAAACCCTATCGACCAATTTTGGTTCTATTTGGTTCGGTCGATTTTGCTTTGATTTAGTTTTTTTATATTAAAAACAAAAAATTATATTGTTTTTTTTTGTTTTTTTTTTAATTTCTAATGGGTTTGGTTTCGATTTGGTTCAGTTTTTTATTAATTTCGGTTCAGTTCGGTTTTTCAGTTTCAAGATTATGAGACCGAGAACTGGTCAGTTTTTTTAAATATTCTAATCGGTTTAATCGGTTTTTTTTCACGGTTTTATTTTTTCAATTTTTTCTCTAATTTTCTTGGATTAATCGGTTTTTTATTTTTTGCTCACCCCTATTCCCAACACACACTTTTTAAAGAAAGAGTCAGGAAGGTATCCTTCTCGTGGTATCCGTTTTTACATGTTTTTTTCTAAAATAACATGTTGTACTCATATTGTAATTTATTTATTTTTTTGCTGGGTCAAATTTTAGCTTTCTTGAGAATTTTGTTTGGTCGTTTGAGAGAAATGTAATTCTCTGTTTCAAAGGAAGAAATCTCATAAAAAAGCTGCTGAGCTATAGGGTGTTTTAATTGATATTCATTTGATTACATTTCATCCATTCATTTTTTTCTCATAAACTAACATGTGAGTTGGATATGTTTCCATGTAAAATATCAAAATATTGGTAAAATTAATATATTAAAAAAATAACATCCACTAATATTATGATAATAACATAATTTACCATTCAAGTTTGAAGGGAGGTGCCCGAAAGTACAATAGTTTGAAGAAAACGCACCTTGTTTGAAAGCCTATTTTCCCATAATTAATGAGAGAAACCACTCTTATCTTTGAAAGCTGCATTCCAACAACCCCTGCAAAAATCTCCGATTTTTCCATTGATCTGAAGTAAAATTATGAGCATTAAGAAGATTATTATCTTTGAAAGCCAACTAAACCAGCTAGAAGAAGAAGAAGAAGAAGAAGAAGAAAGGAACGAGGAGCCAAAAAATAACCTAAATCCCCAACAAAAAACCACTGCCTAAATAAAAAGGTAGAACCTTGATTATATTTTAATTTACGTATTAAAAATAAAAAAATTATTTTAATATATTTTAAATAAAATATATTTTTTAAATCAACCACAATAACAATTTTAAACAGTTACTAAGGGTGTTTATAATACGGTACAATATATTTTTTAAAAATATATTTTAATTAAAAATATATTTTATTATTTTTTTTATTCTTTACTTTAACTCATTAAAATAATTAAAAAAATCTAAAAATATTAATTTAATATTTTTTAAATAAAAAATATTTTAAAAAATAAAAATAAAAGCTACGACATAAACAAATACTCCCGTCCGAAATACTCCCGTGTACAGATACCGAAATACTCCTGTATAAAGACTCCGTTCACTTTCGTTAATTTCCTGTGGGGCCCCTATAACTTCGTGGCTACAGCACCCACATCATTTTCTTTGCACATCAATCACTTGAAAATGTATTTTTTATAAGTTGGCCTCCTCTATAACACCTCCTCTCACAAGGCAATATCAATTCAGCACCCTCTCTCTACTCTACACTCTATATATACTCTTTGCTCCTGCTTTTGCCTCAATTAGGTAAGGCATCCTGTCGATTTCTGATCTCACTTTGAACATTACTAATTGTCTTTTAATCGTTTCTTTTTTTTTAATTAGTTGAGTTATGGACGGCTACAGCAATCACCCGCCTGCCCAAGAGTACTCCACCAATATCGGAGGCCAATCTTTGGCTCTTAAAGGAGGAGCTGCTGGGAGCCTCCTCTTTCTACTCGCTTTCATAATCTACGTGTTCCTCAAGAAGTGCGACTGCACCATCATCTTCAAGGTGAGAGCTGATGATGCTTCCAGCAGGCCAGTGGAAGAAGCCTGAAACGAGGAGGTAGGATGTAATTATAACAAGCTGGCTTATACATATATATCAAAGGACTTCAAGGATGAAGTAAAGTGAAGTAATGCTTATGTTCCTTTAGATTTCTAGAAGAAAAAAAATATATAAAATAAAAGATATTAATTTTGTATTTTGGAAAAGATTAATATGTACAAGAAAAGAAAATAATATACACAAATACGAGGGTACTATACCCAACAAAACAAGACAAAAAACAAACCAAAATAGTCAAAAATCAAAAAAGTAAAAAACTGACAAAGACTTGATGCAAACATGATCCAAAGCCATATCCAAGCAGCAAGGGAAATTAACAAGAAACAACTAGCTAATCATGCCTACCCGTACTCATGCGTTAGTGTGTGTGTGTGTGTGTGTGTGTTCGCATTTCCTTTTGTGTATATGCAATTTAATGTAGAAAACTAGTCCTTCCTTTCGACGTTGGCATTTAATACTTTGAAATGTAGGCCCTATATTGTTTTTCTGGTTGGTCTGTCGTGGCGAGCCTCCGGCGTCTGATCTGGACAGTAGATGAGTTTTGGCAGGGGTGGCTGGCAAGGGTACGTTTTATTAGTGTGTGTGTGTGTATAAACCTACATTATTTTATATTTAATTAATAAATTGAAATAACTCTAATAACTTAAGCTTGGATATGTCACATCGCCTAGCTAACCGAAAAGTAATAGGTTGTGAAGAAACCGTGTCCCTTGTCTGGTGTTCCATCAATAGCATATCAAATCAACTATCTATTTTGACAATATTAATTTAAGTACTTTATCAGTCATCTATAACATCAATTGGATTGGACCGTAGCTAGCTATAAATTAAACACCACAAGAAACCAAAATATCATAGAATGTTGCTGATAAATGATTGAACTAGTCTAGACATAGTGAAGAAACCAACAAATTAACGTTGTGGTTGGATAAGTGGTTTGTCAAGTGTATGAAATATAAAAAAAATTATTTTTTAGTGGATCGATCTGGCTTCATCAAATTAATTGAGATTTAATAGGTTTTGAATACCAGTGTTTTTTTTTAAAAAATTAACATTGAAGAAAAACCAACATATATAAGCTCCCAAATCCCATTATTATTAGTATTATTATGAAAAAATCATAAGCAAAATGAGATTATTTAGCTGTATATGAAGGTTTCCGCAGGGATGTGGTTTATTTTCACAAGACAATGTCATCGAGAATATCATCTCAAAATGTCAATCTTGGCCAAACACAATTCACATTACAAAATTCCATATATGTCTACTGATGAAAATCCGTGTCATCTGTAACATGAATATAAACTGGACAAAATGGCATGTAATATGCTAAAGGCCAGTGATGGGAGACCAAAAGAGCAGATAAAATTTTCAAAAAAAAAAAAAAAAAAACAAGAAGAAAGAAAAGATATCAGAATACAAAGTATTAAAGAAACCAAAACGATAATTGGTGTTGCTATTAGATGATTCTATAAAATCATGGCTGGCCAACAAGCACATCCT
>Ga0325410_1001252_pt1 | contig 27997 bp, 16 predicted proteins | sample PopdelMetagenome_16_FD_206182 | JGI IMG/M metagenome (GOLD analysis project Ga0325410, IMG submission 206182) | Populus deltoides microbial communities from Bellville, Georgia, United States - Xylem-PdIQD-R3 | ecosystem: Host-associated > Plants > Phyllosphere > Stem > Wood/Secondary xylem...
AGTGCTCGTTTGAATGAAAATGGAGGGAGTAGAGAACCATAGCCACACCGATCATCATGATCTTGCTGAGGTGTTCTCTTGTACGTCGAAGAAAGGAATGATTTTATGGATCTTCTCTTCCAGCCTTCCCAGCTTGAAAAGTTTGGGATAAAAGACATTGTTTTAAAGATTGGGTCCGCTTGCTCTGGCTATAGGACCACTGATTTTCAAATGAAATCAATTTGCTACCCATCATTTCTATCATTTTCAACTTATTTATTTAAGACATCAAGTTTATTTATTTTTATATTTTAAAAATATTTTTTTTGTTTTCAGATGATGTTAAAAATAAATTTTTAAAAATAAAAAATATTAATTTAATATATTTTTAAATAAAAAATACTTTAAATATTTTTCTGTTACTGTTCAAAAAGGCTTGTCACCGGACCTAACCGAACCATTCTTTAATTAACAAAAAAAAAAAAAAAACAGTTTTCTTTACTAAACAGACCCAACAAAAAAACAATATAAAAAAGGTCAGCAATTCTCGAGGCACGAGGGCAAAGCTTTACCTGTTCAAAGGTTCACCCTACACATAAACGGTTCAAAGACGTTCAAATGTTTTTATTTATTTATTTATTAAAATAATATATTTTTTAAAATATTTATTTTTAATATTAATATATAAAAAAATCCAAAAATTTATATATAAATAAAATATAAAGCAAATTTTTTTATCAAAATTTAAAAAAAATTGCTGCGAACAAAAATAAATAAATTTTATGAATTGTTTAAAAATATAATAAAATTTTTTTTAAAAAAAATATATTAAAATAATATATTTTTTATTTTTTTACACCAACATATCAAAATAATAAAAAATAATATAAAAAATTAATTTAAAAATAAAAAATTTAAATTTCTTTAAAAATATGGTTGAATCCTATAATATACTAGATATATGGTAACAGTAGTAATAAATAAATTAATTAATAAAAAGAAAAACTCCCACGCGCAAATCAAAAGAAATGTCAAAACGACAAAACTTTACACCTGCCTACCGACACGCCCGCCCCAAATATTGGCCCTTCCTCCCCTCCCCTCTGCTTTCTACTTCATCAACAACTTTAGTACTGGACGGACTGCTTAATTACCTCTCTCTCTCTAGCTTGTAATCGGATCCTTACTAGTTGCTGCTACTGAAAAATGTCCAGCTTAGAGTCAAGCTCAGGTGGTGACCCTAACATCAAAGGCATACCTACTCATGGTGGACGCTATGTACAGTATAACGTGTACGGTAACCTCTTTGAAGTTTCCATGAAGTACGTCCCTCCTATTCGCCCTGTTGGCCGTGGCGCTTATGGTATTGTTTGGTACGTCTGATTCTTATTTGGAAACTACTTTTCCTCTGTTGTTAAGTTTCAACTGTAAGTTTTCGTTACTTTATAGTTTTCGATTTCAGTTCTTTTAGTTTTAGGTTAAGTTATGAATTTTTTATTATTCGTTTTTCGTAGCCTGGTTTTAATGCCGTGTTGGATTGTATTAAGATTTTCTCCAAAGTGAAATTTCAAGAATAAAATCTTGATCTTTCTTAAAAATGAGTGCTCTTTTGCAAGATTCCAGAAGATACTAGGTTGCTTTTATTTACTCGGTGTAAACCGTGAAAAGCTGGTGCTAAAGAATTTCTTAATTTTTGAGCTATGGAATATTTATTGCAAGAGAAGTAAATCTTTTTTATTTGTTGTTGGAGTTCTAAGAACTGCTATTTCTGGTGAAGTGTGAATGTATTTTGTGATTTCGTTGTGTGTGACTTAATTTCTGTGTGTAATCATCTATGTGAAGGAAGATGTGGTTTTTTTATTTCCTTCAGTGCTGCTGTGAATGCCGAGACACGTGAAGAGGTTGCCATTAAGAAGATTGGTAATGCATTTGACAACAGAATCGATGCTAAGAGGACTTTACGAGAGATTAAGCTTCTTCGCCACATGGATCATGAAAATGTAAGTTTGAATTCCCTTGTTATTCTCATGATTTCCGAGCTCAACTCAAGTTATTGTTTCATGATTTCATAGATCAATTCAAGTTGTTGCTCAGGTCAGTTATAATTCTACCAAGAACCTGAAATCTGTTGCAATCATAGTTTTCTTTTCAGGGTGGAATTTTTGTAAACCTGACCTTTGTTTACTTTATTATTATCATCAATTGGGTGATTCCTAGTTAAATTGAACTTAAGCTCTGCTTTCATAGAGCGTGACGATCTTGGTGATTCAAAAGTCAATTGCTAGATTGGCTACAGTATATTACTTTGGATTCATTTGATTCACAATTTTCTATTGTAATCAACTGCGTCATGTAGATATGTTCTTTGGCAGCTCAGGATTGACCGGTTTATCATGTTACTTAAGTTTTTAAGTTCTATTTGACTTTACATCGTCCACATTTGAGACTGGTTTGTCAACACACTCTAATTGCGTGGCATCGGAGCCTATACATCATGAGTGCTTGCTGATGTTGTATTGTAAAACTTGTTTATTTATTGTTTCTATGGTGTTTTGTTATAATTATGATCTTACTACTCATTCCCCGCTCCTCAGGTTATTGCTATCAAAGACATCATTCGGCCTCCCCAGACAGAAAACTTCAATGATGTCTACATTGTTTATGAATTAATGGATACAGATCTTCATCAAATAATACGCTCCAACCAACAATTGACAGATGATCATTGTCGGGTTAGCTCCATTAATTCTTCTTGGATTTTGTCTCTACTATAAGTAATCTATACTCATAGCAAGCAGGGTTATCTAAGACATTATTGTTCTTGTGGTTGCTTATTTGATTTTTACTTATTTTTTACCATCCTCTAGAATATTGTGATCTTTGACTGTAGCTTTTAACTTGCTGCAAATTTCAAGCTTTACTGGTTGAAATTGTGACAAAATGGTTTGACTAGTCATGATAAGCAGCATAAGCTATTCTTCCTCATTTAGCTATAAATAAATGCTAGATTTTCAACTAAATCACAAGCATAGCATGATGACTTTCATTATCTGTTTGTCTTTGTTGAGCCAATAGGTCTATTAGTTGGCTACCTTGTCATTTGTAATTTAATGGTATCATGTCTCTAATAATTCACAGTTATCAGTGGGCTTCACTGCTCTTTTTACCTCTCCCCCTTTTTTCTCAAATCCCAACAGATCACCCCATCATGTTAATCACCCCTTTTTATCTCTCTCTTTTTTATCACAAGGGGGCAAATTTACAAAAGAGAGACAGGCTATGGCCACATGCTACAGCCCAAGAGACTGATATGAATAAAATGCTTTCTCTAACGAATGCTATAGTTGGAATTATCATTGTTTTATGAGCAAGAATAGCATAAATTAACAAATACCGTGTTAGGTGCTTGATTTTAATTGATATCTAAATTGTTGCTTTGCAGTATTTTCTCTATCAATTGCTAAGAGGGCTTAAATATGTACATTCCGCAAATGTCTTGCATCGTGATCTAAAACCCAGCAATTTGTTCTTGAATGCTAATTGTGACCTTAAAATTGGCGACTTTGGACTTGCAAGGACAACATCTGAAACGGATTTCATGACCGAGTATGTGGTCACTCGATGGTACCGGGCACCAGAATTACTCCTCAATTGTTCTGAGTACACTGCAGCGATTGATATATGGTCAGTGGGTTGTATACTTGGTGAAATCTTGACTCGGCAACCTTTATTTCCTGGGAAAGACTATGTTCATCAGCTGAGGCTTGTTACGGAGGTATGTCATTTTGCAATTGTCCATCAACCGTGTTCTGGAGTATTCTTGCTGTGTTTTCTCTATCAAAGTATATGCTCATTGTTTGAGGACTGAGGCTCTAACTCTTTTCATTCACTTATATGTGATTGTTTGTGGCCATTGATAATTATAATTTATGCACCCTTTTTTTTCTCTCCCTTGTGTCCAAATGGCAGGAATTGCATTATTGTTAAGTCTCAATCTGGTAACTGTGTGATGATCATGGATTAATATATGATGTCGCATCTGGGGAGCAGGTAGTTATTATTTTGAGGGGTCTATTTAGAAGAACCTTTTTAAAAAAATTTCAAACTTGGGGGGGGGGTTTGAAATTTTTATTGTCCCTGGTAATGATGATATCTTAGGAACAACATTGCAACAAAGAGATGTGATTGGGAATCAGAAATTCCCTCCTCTATTTTTTTCTTTTTCATTTATGTGATAGTGATGCATCTCCACTTCTATCCTGTTTTATCACATTCTTATTTGTTTTTTGTTTTTGCTGGTTGTGCATGGCACAACTATGAGCTTAACACCTTGTGCATTTATCTTTGAATAGCTCATAGGTTCACCTGATGACTCCTGTCTTGGTTTCCTGCGAAGTGAGAATGCACGAAGATATGTCAGGCAGCTTCCGCAATACCCAAGGCAAAATTTTGCTGCTAGATTTCCTAATATTTCTGCTGGTGCTGCTGATTTGTTGGAGAAAATGCTGGTCTTTGATCCAAATAGGCGTATTACAGGTAAAATGAGGCAGGCATGATAGTGATTTCAAGGACTAGTTTGTGACATTGTGGGAACATTTTTTTTAAATTGATGACTATAAACAAAGAGTAAAGTTGAACATTCAGGGTCATATGTAGCATTGATAGTGCATCAAAATAATAATTAATACGTATATAGTGTCATGTTGCTTTATCTTTATGGGACCTTTTCCTGTAAGCTTGGCTATGCATTTGACCTGGAAGTAGGTGCATTCACCAAATAATATTTGAGATAATGGTGATTATTCGATAAAGTGAAATTGCATATCGTAGTAGTAGTATAGTAAAATATGTTATGTCCCAACATTTGGAAATTATATCAAATTGATTAAAATTGAGTTTATTTTCTGATTAATGAAGCTTTTATTTGGGCAGTGATTACATTTGACCTTTTCTCCTTGCAGTTGATGAGGCATTGTGCCATCCATACTTGGCACCTCTTCATGACATCAACGAGGAGCCTGTCTGCCCAAGGCCTTTCCTCTTTGATTTTGAGCAACCATCTTTTACTGAAGAAAACATCAAGGAACTCATCTGGATGGAATCTGTAAACTTCAATCCAGGTCCTTGAGAATTATATGATTGACTTGTTGTTGTATACATTTGGGAAGCTATCCCATGGTTAAAATGGACAACAATATAACATATCCCCCAGATTTTCTGAGAGAAGAAGAGTTAAGAAACGTACAGGATGCATAGAATTTTCTGTAGGTTTCAATGAACTGATACTTCAGATTTTTTACAACATCAAAAAGTGTAAGATGGAGGACAAGCAGTGTAATTCTAAAGTTTGCTGAGCAGAATCTCCATAAAGATTCCGTCTTTAGTTGGTGTAGGTTCTTCCTTGGACTGAGCCATGGGCCACTTAAGCTTTATGAGTTCTCTAGTGAACTCTATTGGTCATGGAGTGAACTCTTCATGGTTTTGAGGACGCTCGATGGTCCCTGTTTTTTTTTTCTAGTTTCTGAATGTTGATTTTGAATGTGAAGAATTGCTAGGTAATAACGTGTTTCTCATTGTGGACCTGGAAGAGATGAAATCTGTAGATATTATTTCTGGTACTGTTGTGCGGGTTATTGTGAGATATGTTATCTTTATGGTGATTTGGACTTTAGATGTTGGGACATGGGTGCTGATGTTTGGCTTGACTGTTGTTATAGAGATCTCATAGGCTTGATGGGTGCTGATGTTTGGCTTGACTGTTGTTATAGAGATCTCATAGGCTCTTTATCTTTCAACAGCCAGCTGCAGTAGTTGAAGAGAGAATTCCAGACCCTTGCTGGTACGAACGAAGATTGTGTTATCATCTGGAACATGAACCATGGCAAAGTTTATGTTGATTATATGGGACACTGAAGTTGAATCGGATAATTTCATCACGACTTGAGAAATCGATTCTAAAAAACCCGCCACTTCCATTTCGCTATGTTTTACTATTATTTGTTGTGTGCTTAATGCATTTCGATCCAAGGCCTTGTATGGCTCGTGTCAAATTCTGCTTGTTCAATCTTATATTTGTTGACAACAAATTTCGTGTTGCGTATTTGTTTCGATTATGTTTGTGCTTGCACCTGCTTAAAGCTTTTCAATCCCAAGCAATGAACAGATTTTGTCAATATATGTTTGTCTGATCATGCTGTATGTGTGCGATATGACCACTTGTAAGTTATAAAACTGAGAGAAACTAGTAGATTATATATATTTTTTGCTCGGAGCTAGCAGTGTTTATACATTGCTTGATGGTAGTAGAGAAGCAAAGTTCACATGTAACTCATTCCGAAGGAGCACGTCTTGAACTGCACCAAGTCGATTGGTATATTCTCCGGAGGGAAATCACAGGATGTGATTTTCTCTGGCCCTTGATCCGGTAGCAAATCACATGGCCGTGGACTTACCCCGCTTGTCATCCCCTCAATTTCGGTGCAGGTCCACGGCACCTTCTTGGCCTTCGGTGCCAATCCGATTGTAACATTAGAGATGCAAATTTCCTTGAATGGATCGCCTGCAATGCCCTCCAATCTAGCTGCCATTGTCACATTATCGGCAACCATGTCCCTGTAATTAATGCCTTGAATCAATGGCAGTGCATTTGGGTCGTAATTCTTATCAGCATGTGACCCATAATTTCCAGTCATCCAAAAGACCCATTTCATGGTATGCATAGTCATTCTCTTCACGTATATGTCTTTCACATACCCTCCTCTCCCTACAGCAGTTTTGATCCTGACCCCAGATTCTGTGTGGATGGCTGTGATATCCTCTGCTCTAACATCTTCTATCCCACCCGACATTTCACTCCCTAGAGCAATCGTGGCACTGTATGGAGAGATGCACGTGAGCCGTCTGATGACTAGTTGCTTTGTGGGCATTCCAAATGCAATCCCGTACTCGTCCCAACCGCTTTTAACCGCCACACAATCGTCTCCAGAAACTATGTAACAATCTTCAATTTTAGTGTTTGTACAGGAATCTGCAACGTCATACCACAGAATTAAATGCTGCCCAAGTTGTTCGTGCAAAATATTAGGCACATTGGATGTAAGGTGTTTGGCTTACAAGTTCTTGAACTTCAAGATGGTTGAACAATTATAAGCTAATCAGAAATCAGGGAAATACAAACCTGGATTAATTCCATCGGTATTTGGTGATGTGATTGGAGCGATGATGGTAATGCCTTGCACAACAATATCTCTGCAATCCCATGATTAATGAAAAAATTAAGAAGAGGACAAAAATAGTAATGAAAGTCTCTTATATATGTGTGTGTGTGTGTGTGTGTGTGTGTGTGGAGAGATGTGATCATATATGTGATGACATACAGCAGGGTATAGAATACCTGCTGTAAACAGGATGAACATTCCAAGACGGGGAATTCAGGAGTGTCAGATTTGAAATTTGGATAGTATCTGAGAACATGATCTCAATTAAGTAAGGCCTGGTGTATTTTAGCTTGCCCTTGTGGAAGTTCTGCCACCAGAAAGCTCCCTGGCCGTCAATTGTGCCATTGTTCCCTGACATTTCAAATTTGTCACCAACTCACTTGTAAGATCGACCGCAGGTAAAAGCGCAAGATTTTGTTATAATTTGTAAAATTGCTCTTAAATCTTGCTCATCACTTCTTAAATTGCATTGCATTACCTGTAATAGTAACGTCAGTGAGGTTCGTTCCAAATATGAGACTGCTGTACCTTCCAGCTGCTGCATCCCTCCCTCTGCCGTATGATGGCAGAGGTTTCATCACTGGCCATTCTTGCATGTCCTAAACCATTCCATTCTTGACTTGGTTAATCAACAAAACAGAAGACGCGCGAGAAATGTTTTAAGGAAGAAAAAAAAGTTGGCACTTCTACGTCTATGCGTAGGTGTAACCATGCAAACCTGAGAGGCAAGAAGCACAGCATCCTTGTGTAGGTAGAGTGTGAAGTGGCTGGTAAGACTGAAGCTACCAGTCAACCATTTTCCAGCAGGAACAAAGAGCTGAGAGCCACCATCTGATGAAAACTGACTCAAATGATCAATTGCATCCTTAAATGCTTTAGTGTTCGATGTTGTTCCATCCCCAACTCCTCCGAAATCAGTTAATGATGCACTGTGAGCCCTGCAATTTATGGCACTGTACTCAAAGGAGTCCAAAATCCTCGCCTTTCTGCTCTCAGCACCTCTGAAGCTAATGAAGGCAACCACAAGTAACGCTAGAACCACACTAGTCACCTGCAAGCTCATAATGGGGCAAAGAAGAAAGAGAACTAATTAATTAGCACTAATACTTGTCAAGAAAAGATAAATACTCGACACAAGCAGTGTTTCTTTTGTTTGCTAGAATGGAAAAGGGTATAGAGTTATTTACTCGAGTTTCCATGCCGCTTATCGACAATAATTCTATCACGGGAGAGGGAAATGCAGAATTTGTTGTGAGAATTCGTATGAAAAATGAGGTATTTATAGGGAAAAAGCTAAGGCCGTTGGATTCTCCTTGTAGGGTTGCTTGTCGTTCTTTGAAGTAAAGCAATGCTTTCCGTGATTGCATTCTAAAATTGCTGATTGTATTGGCATCATACACATCAGAAATATAATTTCCACCATTCACTTGATTACAAATCTTGATAATCTCCGAGTGTCTGATTGGACAAAAATGTTGTGACTTGTCTTGAAGCAAAAAACTTTGACAAATTACCAATATTTTGTGTTGTAGGACAAGGAATCACTAGTCATTTGTCCAGTTTTGCTCCTCTTCATGTTATTATTATTATTATTTTTAAATCGAAAGAATAAATCTCGTAGACAAAAGAGCCTGAAACATGGTTACATAGCTGAGAAGATGGGTCGGAAACCTGGTGCTTAGTGAAAACATTTTTCTTCGACCTTAATTGGTATATGCTTATGCTCTAAGCTTGATTACTTTGAAGCATCGAATAAAATATTATCATAATCTGACAAAAAGACGTTCCAGTTAAGCATAATTATCTTGACAGGATCTTAGCATCCCTTGAGAACCCATTGTTTATAGGCCACTCACCATTATATTCATCTTATCACCACCCTCCCACTGCACTCCTTCCCATTAACCATTTTCTAAAGCATCACTTTTCACCGAAACTTTGTTTTTTCCCCACTTTATGAAGGAGTATGGGTGATGTTTTCGAATAGTGCTAAACTAGGATAGGCTCACCACCAGTGCCATAGCTTCTGAGCTTGTGAGCTTGTCGAGCTTGTAGCAGAGAGCATGTGACCGAGGGAATTTGGGGTGTGGTGGTTGCTCCTTGGCCTCTTCTGTTGGAAAGTAGTTAGTGGGTCCCATATGACTTCGCTTTCTTGGGGTTCGCATCGAAGTCTTCAATCTCGTGAGCCTCCTCCTCTCACAGCACACCACCACCCCACTATTGCCGACCCACTTCACGGGTGAAAATGTGAAATATAAATGATGAGGCCCACCTTTGTTCTCATCATTAACAGTCATCCCTCGAATATTCAACTATTAACATGGCTACATGAAACTTTAACAGACAAATTGACCCGTAAGCGTTATATCGGAAAGAAAAAAAAAAAAAACTTCTAGTGAGGATCAAAAGGCAAATATTTCCGAGCTCTGTTTGCTAATCAGCCACTGGTTAGTCACGAGAGCATTGTACATTAATCGTTTCAAATCAAATAATGTCCACACAAGATTCTTGTTAATGGACCTACCTTCCCCCTCCCCTCTCATCAAATGTACTAACTTGAGTCCATTCTTCCTCGTAAGCACTTTATCTAGTTCTAGAAACAACTTCCCCATGACTGAACCAACTCTGGATGTTGTTTCTTTTTCTTTTGGGAAAAAAAGGCACTTTAGATTGCCGGGAAACTTATCTCATGGAATAGGATTTTTCTGGATTTACCATCGTGAGCTTCGGTATACTACCACGTCCAACAGTTTTAGCACAATGTCAAATCCAATTCCTCAGACCTCATACACTGTTGGGCCTATCTATCTAGGTATGGCACCCTGCCATGCCTGCGATACTTGATCCCAACCCCTCGCTAAGCCTGAGGTTCCATGTGCTTCATTGTCCTGACACCTCGTCAGGCTTGAAGCTCCATGATCCTGAAGCTATGTCAGACCCAATCTTGAGTATTGTTTGAGCTTGGATTTATAACCTAAATCCAACACCTAGTCTTCATGATTTTTTTACTGGGCCTAGTCTCTGTGTCTGGTGTCCCTCACCCTTCTCCCCATATATCACTAGTTATACAAAAGTATATCGTGGTCTACCATGTTTTTATCTCTTAACTTTATAAATTTAATATAAAATAGATATCTGGTTGTGATGTCTTGGACAGGCTGAGTGGAACACGATTTAAGAAACAAAACTATTTTTTAATCTAAAAATACAAGGCTCGTAGCCAAATGATTCATAAATTTTTTATTCTCAATATATATATATATATATAGTATTTTTATTTAAAATATTATTGCGTTCTCTCTTCACTTCCCAACAAAGATGAGTCTTTTTTTTTTGATTTATGTGGGGTGTCCGGGCCAGTTTACGCGCACCACGACTATTCCTCACGGCCCACTGGGCATCCTGCAAGCCCAGGAGTAGGTAAGGTATCGCGGGGGTGACAAGCGTGTACATAAAAGGTCGAACCCGGAACGGAAACGAAACAAGTCACACAATTGACCACAGCAGCTAAACCCTCAAGTGCACAAAGATGAGTCTTTTAATTTGCAGGTAGATGGCTTTAAACATTAAACAAGCTAAGGAAAGCGAAGCAGATTGCAAAAATCAATTAATTTATCCCATCATCAGCAGGAGTCTTGTTCCTAAACACCTTGCTACATCATCGTTATCCATTCCTACAAGAGGACCTTATTCAATCAACAAAAGTATAACAAACTCGTGTCCGAATGTTGCTGTTTCGACTAATTTTTGAGCTTGTATTATAAAAAAAAAAATCAATTTTGTTAATGCTAATGAATTTCGAGATTTGAGAGAAAATAAAATAAAGACGGAAACAGCGACTCGACCATGACTAATTTTAATATCTACTCTTAAATTGCAATAGAACACGTTATTTTTCAAAGTCAAAAATAATAATTTCGAGCTGTTCTCTTCATGTTCTTACAATTCAAGTTTCAGCATGAGATATTAAATCTTTATACATAAAAATTAGCTCAAAAATACTATTACTACCGACCACAGAATTTCATGATTCTTTAATACAAGTTTATTGTAAATTATTTATATTTAAATAAATTGAAAGCCCATATCATAAGCTTTAGCTTAAGATACATATATTAAATATTTTTTTAAGCAAGATATAAAGGGAGAAAAATCAAGAAGACCATCTCTTATACTAGATCAACCCACACCAACGTTCTTCATGAATTTATAGAAGTTCAATTATGCCCAATCGTTTGATCCCATGTTATTTTTTAATTAATTTTTTTCTCTCCATAAAACTACTAAATCAAGTGACACGAAAGTATTTCTTTAAGAAATAATTAAGAATTTAAATTCGATACGCATCAAGAAAGTAATATGTAAAGGGAGGTGATTGTAGGCTATTATAGTAGAAGGCACCAACCAATTATACAAATATAATTGTGATTGTTATCTTTCCGTTTCTCCTTCACTCCGACTAAGAAATCCACGAATGACTACTTTTGTACGAGAAAGGGAGTCAAAACCCATTGATTACGGCAGGTTCTGTTCCCTAGCAAGCAGGAAAAAGAGAGAAATTTACTAGGAGGTGAGAAAAAAATTAAAAAATTAATTAAACTAAAAAAACTGAAAAAAAATAATTGAAAGAATTGAATCGTGAAAAAAATTGATTAAAATTTAAAAAAGCAATTGGTTCGGTTCGGTTTTATAAGTTTAAAATAAAAAAAAAACCAAACCAAAACTGAAAAAACCAGAAAAAAACCGAGACAAACTAAGCTAAAATCAAGCCAAACCGAAAAAACCAAGACAAACTGAGCCCAAAACTAGAAAAAACCGAGCCCAAAATCGAAAAACCAAGCCAAATCAGTTTTTATTTTAAAAAACTGAATTGAAACCAATCAGTTTGAACCGGTTTTGGTTCAGTTTAATATTCTTTTAAAATTCTATTTACTTATTTTTTTATATAAAAATCAAACCAAAAACCACTAAGAGAAAGATATTGAATAGGCTTTCATGAAAAGAAGCTCCGCTCTATTGGGCTTGCTAGTCTTAGGGAGAGACGAGATAGTGTATGGGCTTTGATCTATCATTCCCATTTCTCTGGGGTTTTAGGAAATCTAGTTGGGCCAACATTATGTTTATGCTGATGGGCCTACAGAAACGTTGATTATCCAGTTCTTGGAAATTTAGAATAAAACATATCGATTAAAAATATGTATTTATTATATTACATTTTAAGTGTTAAATTGATAAATATCGAAACAAGTATTAAATATTAAATATAAATTGATAATTCTTGATATCAATTTTAAGGGAGGGTTTGTTGGTTAAAAAAAAATATGTTGTTTTCTTCACTTTGTATATTTAAATCATGAGGTAGTATTTACAGAAATTTATTAAATTTATTTGAATGCACTAGATTGATATAATTATTAAGTTTAATATTTATAAATATTTATTCATGTTTTTTTAATTTTACCTTATGATAAAATTTACATGGATAACAACCCATTAATATTGTTACAGAAAATTATAAATATGACTTCAATACTTGTATTACAGGTATTTATATTAAAAAAATATTTTATTTGTTTATCATATCATGAATTATTGGATCAAACGTGATGTTAGACACAAACCTACTACGAATATTTTATTTGTTTAGCATATCATGAATTATTGGATCAAACGTGATGTTAGACACAAACCTACTACGAATATTCAATGAATTTTGAAATATGTTCTTCCCATGGGACAACGCCACCTTCCATTGTAGTCATTGCTTTGACCAAGTGACCAAATAAAAAAAAGCTATGGTTTTTCATCCACACAATTATTATTAATATTGTTGTAGTTATGATGGTGATGTTCTATAGCCAATAATTGGTCCTTTTCTTTTGAAAATTGACACAATTATAAGAAAGTTTTAGAGATATAACCCAATTTGAATTTTTGTTTTGGAAAAATAGCATAATTTAACATAACTGCTATTTAGAAAAATGTTTTTATTTAGAATTATTATTCAGAATCATAACTTTAATAAAAATCACGATTCAGAATTTCATATTTATTATAACTGTGATTCTGAATAACGGTTACATAATATAATCGTGATTTAGAATTGCGGTTATGACAAGTATATAATTCCCACATGTTCTCCATAGCTGCCAATCATGCAAAGAGAAAAACCCTAAGAATTGCAAAACCCTTGCCCAAACCAACTTCCGATCCTCCATCAAAACACTAGAATTATCTTCTCCTTGTCTCCACAAGTCTTTCTATTGATTTTTTGTTGTAAGTCGCTGGCCTAGACAACCTCCCCACCGCCTAGACATAAAAAAAAAATCAAGATATAATAACTATATTGTCTCTTAATTTTATGGGTTTCATTACTGAATTGATAAATTTTAAATTTTGATTTATGACTATTTGTGTTGTATTTTATAATTAGGTATTTTATTGATATTGAGATAATCTTGGGTTTTAAATATTGTAATTATGTATTTTTAATATAATTAATGTTATTTATTGAATCAAATACGTTTGAATTAGAGAAATTAGATTTATGTTAAATTGTGTTGGGATAAGACAACCTTTATTCACATCAGTGTGCATATAATAACTATTATTGATAATAATAATTGTTTAATTATGACACTATTTGCGATAACGATTGTTTATTATAATTGCTATTCCCATTAACAGTTCATTAATAAAACCATGATTTTCATTATTATGATGTGAAATATATTATTTTTCAATTATTTTTTATATGCTGCACTGTACTCTCAGAAAGATCCCCACCAGTTAAAAAAAAAAAAAAACCTGGCTGACGGACATCGATCTTTGTTTAAATATTTACAGCCTGTGTACGCAAGAAAAAAAGGAAAATGAAAAGTAAACAATTTTGTAGCATAATTTTTTTTTTAATTATGAATGTCCGGTTAATTTACATGAATTTTTCAGAATTTTAAAGTTTATAATTAAATAAATTTAAAATATGATAAATTAAACTATATCCGTGAGTTTTGTCGTATAAACTGTTGACATTGAGAAAAGCACGCTCTCCGTGTAAGCAATTATTTCATCAATGACTCGTAATGTTTTATCTTGACCGGGGCCATCTTTAGGTGAGACAAAAAAATAAAATAAAATAAAATCATAATATTATTATATATTAATGGAACTGTTATCTTAATTAATTAATTAATTAATTCTCGATGGGAACAAAAGGATCATTTGAGAAGGATATTCGCTAAATTAATCAAGTTTAGTTGCGTCCTGCTTAAACTAAATACAAGCATTCCACCAGCTAATAATTAGTGGGGATGGCAGCCATTTCATTTTGCATTGGCTGAGATTTGAAAGTTGCCTTATTGATTAATCAAACTTGAGGTTTGATTGCCACGTAAATGCATTTAGCCCCGTTTGATATTGCTTTTTAAATAGGGATTAGATAAATTTTGAACTTTTTTACTTAAAATTATTTTTATATATATTTTTAGATCGTTTTAATATGTTGATATGAAAAATAATTTTTTTTAAAATAAAAAAAATATTATTTTAATATATATTTTTTTAAAAAAACTATTTAAAAAAATAAACATTCTAATATTAGCTTATAGTAACGCTCTATTATCATATTTTTAATTATGAAAACTATTTATTTTAATTGATGTTTTACAACAACATAGATTATAACTATTAATAGTTATTTTTAATAAAGACGGTGAATATATATATTTTTATCGATTGGTGGACAGCCTCATTTCAATTTCTTAAACATTTGGGGCACTCTCCGAATCAGGATAGACCTTTTATTACTTTCCTACAGATCATTTCAGTATTCAGACATAGTTATGGCAAGTGATTTGCATATAGTAATAATTCCATGGTCGGCCTTTGGTCACATATTGCCATTTTTCCATTTCTCCAAAGCTTTAGCCGAAGCTGGAGTTCATGTCTCCTTTGTATCAACTCCGAAGAATATACAGCGACTACCTGCAATATCACCAACCTTAGCACCGCTAATAAACTTAGTGGAGCTTCCTTTTCCAGCTTTGGACGTTAAGTATGGCTTGCCAGAAGGAGCTGAGGCAACAGTAGACATTCCTGCTGAGAAAATCCAATACTTGAAGATCGCCTATGATCTCTTACAACACCCCTTCAAGCAGTTTGTCGCTGAGAAGTCCCCGAATTGGATAATTGCTGATTTTTGTTCTCACTGGGCTGTTGACATTGCAAAAGAATATGGTATCCCACTAATATACTTGTCGATTTTCTCTGGGGCCACGAGAGCGTTTATGGGGCATCCAGGAAATTTTGTTGGCGATGGCCAGAAGAGGTTTTGGGGATCCCCGGAATCTCTGACTTCACCACCGGAGTGGATAACCTTCCCATCGTATGTAGCTTTCCGAAGCTATGAGGCAAAAGACATGTATCCTGGGATATTTGGGGAGAATGCCTCAGGCATAAGAGATGCCGAACGGGTAGCAAAGACTGTAAGTGGATGTCAAGCTATAGCTGTCCGTAGCTGCATTGAATTTGAAGTTGAGTACATGGATGTATACCAGAAAATCATGAGTAAGCCGGTAATTCCAATAGGTTTGCTCCCTCCAGAAAAACCAGAGAAAAGAGAAATAACTGATGGGACATGGAACACGATCTTCGAGTGGCTTGACAATCAAGAACACGAATCTGTGGTATTTGTTGGATTTGGCAGTGAGTGTAAATTGACCAAAGATCAAGTTTATGAGATAGCTTATGGGCTGGAGCTATCAAAATTGCCATTTCTCTGGGCACTTAGGAAACCCAATTGGGCAGCAACAGATCTCGATGTTCTACCCCCAGAATTCAATAACAAGACTTCCGAGAAAGGGATTGTCTCCATAGGATGGGCACCACAACTAGAACTTCTATCGCATCCATCAATAGGGGGATCATTGTTTCACTCCGGGTGGGGTTCCGTAATAGAAACTCTGCAGTATGGACATTGTTTAATTGTTTTGCCATTTATCGCAGATCAAGGGCTGAATGCCAGGCTACTTGTGGAGAAGGGCTTGGCTGTTGAGGTAGACAGGAAGGAAGATGGATCATTTACCAGACATGATATTGCCAAGTCTTTGAGACTAGCTATGGTCTCGGATGAAGGAAGTCAGCTGAAGACTCGAGCAAAAGATGCCGCTACCATATTCCAGAATAGGAAGCTGCATCAGGACTACATCAATAGGTTTGTGAAGTATCTCAAGGATGGAGTTTCTTGAAACTGTCGAAACGTATCCCGATTGCCCGATCTCTCACTGTCTTTATCCTCAGCTCACGCGAGGATAACTATTTGGGCAACTATGATATATAATTGTGTCTTATTTTGGGAATAAAGTCTTCACTTGATTGTGAGAAGTATTTATTTTTGGAGTTAAAAAAAAATATTGAAGTAAGAAAACCTCTCACTATTAAAATATTTGGAATAAAATTGTTGATGTCTTTATTATTGTTATTATATATTGAGAACTTTTCAAAGTGCCATAAAAAGATTTTTAAAAATTATTATTTTTTAATTACATAACTTAATTAAACGTGTTAGACGCGTGCACATTAATTGTGATCTCATGGCTAGGCCATTTACTTTCAATAGCATGTTAAAAACATATCCTTAAATTGTTCTTCGGCACATTTCATGAGAACATTTGTGCTAAAAAAAGTTGTCAATTTTTTTTAATTTTTTCTTTTTTCATTCAATGAACAGAATAAATATATATTTTTAAAAAAATTATGGATATTAGGTTGATATATTATTAATTATTGAATCTAAAAATAATTTTTAAAAAAATATTAAAACTTGTTGCATTAAAGTTAAATTATATAACTAGTTTTTATAAGATGCATTAAGAAAGAAAGAAAAACAATAATTACTTCTTGAAAATAAAGGAATGAATCGAAAGCTCCATGATTGAAATAAAAATAACCCGAAAATGATTTTTTTATATATATAGTTTATGAGTCTAAATTATATATTTTTTAATCATACAAATTATATTAATAAATGATCTTTATTATTACAACTTTTACCAAATATTGTTATACTTGAATTTAACATGTTATCTTCACGATTCTCATCATTTATTTTTTCAATACTTAATGACAATTTTTTTCTATATATAATGCACTTTGATGAATTATAAATTAGTGTATTTTTGTTGTTGAGATTTTATTAAAGTGTCATATATGTTCTATGAAAATAAAATATTTTTAAAGTCGCATAACTTAAATCTATCACACACGTGTCGCATTGTGATCTTTGGGGAGGCCATTTGTGCTCAATAACGCATCAAAAGCATTGTTTTATCTTTTTATGAGACCAGTAGTGCCTCTTTAAGATTACAAGGGGAAAAAAAAAAAAAACTAAAGCTTCTTGACATAAATTTTATGAGCTTGATATTGCAAAGGAATATGATATCCCAGTGATACACTTTTCAATTCTCTCTGGAGCCTTGGGAGCGTTCTTGGGACCTCCCAAGTATATATCTTGTTGATGATGTCCAGAACAGGACCTAGGACATCCCCTGAAAGTCTAACTTCACCATGAGTCGATAAATCTGCCATCTTCTGTAGCTCTTCGAAGCTATGAGACACACGAGGTCTTCCATGTCTTATTTAGAGAGAATGCTTCAGGCATAAGAGATTTCCAAACGATTTGCTGAGATCATCAGTGGATGTCGAGATATAGTTGTCCGTAGCTGCTTTGAATTAGAAGGTGACTACTTGAAAATATAACAGAAAATGTTTGGCAAGCAAGTGATTCTAGTAGTTATTCTTCCTCCAAAAAAAATAAAAAAGAGAAAAGAAATGACTGATGGGGGCATGGAACAAGATCTTCAAATGGCTTGACAATCAAGAACACAAATCAATGGTATTTGTGGTGTTTGGTAGTGAGAATAGATTGATCAAAGATCACGTCTATGAGATAGCTTACGGGGTGGATGTTGGGTTTACAAGATATATACATAATGAAAGTAATAAATTTTAATTTTTTTTTTAGAGTTACAAGATTCTCTTAAGCAGGTTTAGAATTGTTTAAGATTTATACAAAGATTATCTAAAAATTATATATTCTTTTTTGTTTTAAAAAATTATTTCAAGACCGGGTTATCACAAATCACAGGTCATCCAAGTTTCCAACTTTTAACTGTAATTCATACAAACCACAAGCGAGAAATATCTTAAGCTCTTTTAAAAAATAGGAACTAATATACTTTTGAGTGTTATTTTTTTTCTTTTGTGTTTCAGATGTTTCTATAACTAACATAATTTTCTATGTAAAATACAAAAAAATAAGAGGCATAACATTTTATTTATAGGGAAACCTGAAAATCTTATAAATAATAAAATATCAATTTTTTCCTTAAATGATAATACATATATCATGTCATGATAATTTTATAAATTTATTCAATCAAGTTTCTATTTGATTTTTTTATAGATCTATAATTGTAATTCCTTGTATTAATTATATTATAATCTTCAATTTCTAAAACTTATTGTCATACTTGTTCTCTTCAATAAGCATTATTTCAGTTCAATCAGCTGCATCTGAAGTCGCTGCTCTTTAAAAACGCTTTAATAGTCTATGGCTACACAAAATGAGAATAATTCGCATGAAACCTGTTTTCACCTTTTGGTCTTTTCCTTGAGGAAAAAAAATAGGAAATGGTTCCTTTTCGACTGCATAAATGGATTCAAAACTAACTCCTGTTGGTCAAGGAAGTTAAGTTTTTCTGTCAACTTGAGTTAGCATCCTGTCAACCTTTACAAATGATATCTTTTCTTTTCTTCTTTACATATGGACCAAAACAACACAGGAATCAAAATCATGATGAAACTGATACTGTGGACTGACCCATTTTCACTTCACATTTCTGCGCAGTATGATGTTAAAGTTCAGTATATGAAGAGAAGGGTCCGAGCTCCATCATACGGAACCTCATTTATCAGCATTGTCACTGTATCACTGACCGGTACTGTCCTGCCATGTGCTGCTTAATTTAGCACCACGCTCCTTTATTATCCTGACTGATTGCAGAAGAATGTCTTCCTCCGTAGTGTATAATTCATCTTTGCTCTGCACTCACATAGCAATACAACAAATATTAGTAAGAACAACGAGAATAGCAACCAAGCCTAAGTCCCAAACTAGTTGTGGTCGGCTATAGTGATCCTTTTGTGCTGATTTATAATGGAATTTATGATAGGACGAAGTATCCCAGTATTGAGATTCAAAACAAAGCTTCATGAGAGAAAAAAAAAAAGATCAATGATGAAAACTGTTCTCTGCAATTGCCTTACATTTTCCTGGCAAGGTTTTGAAATTGTTTGGCATTTTATAAATACAATTCTTGACTACAAAGCTTAACTGAATTTGATGCCCTAATTCTTATTTAGACTGATATCATTGTAGATTATGCATGACTATAGTCGCATTTATTAGCAAATAGAGAGAGCTATACGAATATAGTATTGTCTTGTCTTTATTTCCAAACTGGAGTCAAGCACAAAAGACGGTTCCAATTAACAGCAAGCTAGATATTTAATGTTTAAATTTCAAAGAATAAATGCTTGGTACAGATGAAAATCATTTAGTGAAAACACAGCTAATCTGCAAACAAAATGGTTGATTTTCTGTCCTGCATCAAAAGTAAAAATTGAGGGGGGGGTGGATCTTACCATTTGCTTGAGATTGCAACCAAGAGTCAGTTCGGCAAATGAATTTTCTATTCTAGATAAGTAACAGTAAGGAGCCTCCTTTCCCAAGAAAATGTTTGGGTTTGAATTTAGCATGCTCTTGATGTCATTTGATATCTGGGGTATCTTCTCCACGTCATCAACTATCACAGGAATTTTGGAGACAACTGCACGCCATTGGGCACGAGACTTATTCACGATTACCTATAATTTTACATGCAGGCATCAAAGGTTAGTTGGTCAACAGCATTAGTAGATACATGGCAAAGCAAAAGAGCAGATGGTGCTAACTGAAATACATTACCAAGATGCCAGCACATAATTAGACACAACTATAGTCTGTGTGCGCAAGCGCGCGTGTGCAGTGCACATATGACAGGCACATACATGTGGGCATAGAGATAGAGATGGTAAGCTTCTGCAGCTTCTTGCGGATAAAGTAAGGTATTTGAGTGAATACATATATAAAAAATAAAACACCAATTAAGATTTGAATATGATACCATCACCAATTAAGCATGTGATGTCAATAACCCTTGCACAAAGAGAGATAGAAATCTATGGTAACACAACTTTCGACCATGGTTCCCTAAAAATACACAATATGACTTGCAAAGAAAACAGCCTACCTGACTGGAAAACAAAGAATTTGGAACGAGTACAGGGAATTGCTCAACATTGAGTAAGGAAGTGGTTGTAAGTCCCATTTCAACCACTTGACCTTCTATAGACCCAGCCTGCAATCAGAGAATTTCAATGTCTCTTTAAAGAAAAATGAGACAAGACAAAATAATAGCACATGCATATATTGTATATACATTACATTCAGTTTCACAAGCTTGCGTAAACTTGTTGAAATCATAACAAAAGCACAGGAAGAATAGCTTCTTTTCCATTTTTCACGTGTATTGACAAATAAAACTAGAATGGATAGGATACTCATTTTTATAATGACAGTGATTATTGGATGGGATACTATCTAAACAACTATCATGCTCATGGCCTCTAGTAATGAGGGACTGGATGAAAGGTGCTTGGTAGTGTAATTTATCACAAGACCAACAGCAGGAAAGTAATAACAAATAAAAGCATAAACTAAGCAATGGATGTCTAATGAAACAATGTTTTTGTACATTGTGAAAAGAACCTTCAAAGAACATTTTGGAGAAAACCATCATCTGATCATAACTCATAGACTATTTCCTTATGAATACTTTTCACTATCGAAAGCCAAAAACTTGAATCAAATATAGACAAATGACATGTTCTCACCTTTATTGTATCTCCAAGTGAAAAGGGCTTTGAAAATTGCATAGACAACCCACTGAGAACATTCCCAAGGACATCTTTGGCAGCAAAAGCAGTAGCAACTCCTGCATAAGATGCATTTCGTTTTCAATGAGAATTGTAAAAATATAAAGCAGCAGATAGTATTCACATGAAAATAAAACTGGTACGAGGATATTGAGGTGAACAAATAACATAATTCAAGTCTTTCTAACCACTAGTGTAAAAGAAACCTAATTAAGATGGCAGGTCGAAGTCGTGACAACATAACTAAATAACAGCTCTCCATACAAATGGAGAGCTTTTGAAGAAAAAGAACAATGTTATGAGTATATAAGTTGTGGCAGCCCAAACTAAATGACAAAGGAAGTAAACAACAGAGAGAGAATGAAGATAGCTTTGATTTAAGAACTTCTTGAGCTAACAAATGCATTCAAGAAACCCATAGAGCGAAAAAAGACAAAAAAGACAAGACACGATAAAGTATACAAATTAGGATGTTAAAATGGCACCACAACCACAAATAAATAGGAGTTTGGAGCATAAAATAGAACGAGAAAACAAATCAGAAGATTAGTTCATTAACGGGAATTTTCATGCCAAATAATCATATCACCATAATTACAATAGGAGTAAAAGCACAGGCCATTCACTAACAAACCTCCAATGCCACCCACAGTCAGAAAAGATTGCACTGCTACCCCACAAGCCTCAGCTAAAGCCATCAGTCCAATAACAAAAAGACCAACAGAAGAAACTCTATCAAGAGTTAACAGCTTTTCCTGATCTACCGTTGCCGAAGCTATCACACGATTAAAAACATTTGTCTTCCACCGATGCAGAAACCATACAAAAGAAAGAATAGCAGCACCCCTCCATATATATTGAGAAGCAATCGTAGTAGGTGCCACCATCACAGCACTGCAAGTCAAAGTCCAAATATACTAGTCGCCTATTAAAAAATATAACAAAAACATGAACATTCAAATATCATAAAGCGGAAAAGATTATAGTTGGAACTACTAACATTTGCGAAAATGCCATGAAGGTGATTACATATCTCAAAGGATCTTCCATAGCACCCAATATGCTTTTCTCATATGGAATTTGCTCCCCAGATATGCCTCCAGATAGCAAAGCAGCAGGAGTTTGCAATGAATACTTGTGAAATCGCCTCAAAAGTCTAGGCATACCACCCAAGCCACTACGGTACCAATCAAAGTCGAACCAACTGGAACAACAACATTTTTAAGATACGGATGTGAATCAAGCAACTGCTGAGCATATGGGGTCAGTTCATCGGATGTCTCTATAGCCTTTTGGCCAGAATAAGTTGCTGCATCCACTGTACTTTGCCAAGCTTCTTTAACCTTATTAATCCAGTCACTTACAATAGCACCACTGTTACTAACATCCACATCATTTCCACCGGATGAAGCTGGAACTTCATTACCGACAGGTTTATCAACTTTGGCACCAGATGACCAAGAGAATGATCGATAGCTCAGCTCGGGTCTCATTGAAATGAAAGGAACAGCACTTCGAAACAACACATTCGATGAAGTTGACGAAAATCCTCTCGCGGGTTCAATCCTATAAGATTGGCTATTGACACAAGTGTCAGATCTCACAACTTTAAAATTTGTCAGATTTCCAGCCAATCTTGATTCATCTTCGTAATAACCACGATTTATGATAGCATATGCTGATCTTAGAGTACTTCCATGAACATTACAAAACTGAAGTGATTGCCATGAAAGGGAGTTAATGGAAATACAGAGCGAATTTTTTAGCATTGAAAGCCTAAGTCCAGCCACTGTAGCAACTTACAACACGATAGGAATTCAATAAAAACAATTCATGAATAAATAAATAAAATCTAATACCAATTTGCAAGTAAGAGCATGTCAAAAGTATCATCCTGCAAAACACAGAGAAACATAAAAGGATAGGAATCAGATAAACTGACTACAAGAATTTAAGAAACAGTACCGAGAAATCTGGGTCTAAAAACTAAAATAAACAAACTTAAACAGCAAATAATAAAATATTAAATATTAAAAAAACACAAAAAAACAAAAGTATCCTGTAACCCAGAACCCGTGTTTCAATAATTCGAAGTTTTACAAAAGGAGATGTAGCTTACCAAGATGCGAAGGGTGATTTAGATATTTTGGCTACTATGGCCCATTAAGCTCTCCAAAGTGAGCAGAGAAAAACCAGCGTGCTTTTAAAGCCAACGGATCCTGCTTCTCAGAGCAACCCTTGTCTCCATGCAGTGGAGGGACGGAATAAAAGAGCTATTCAACTACGGTGAAAATCGGAACCAAAACGCACACAAAAGGTGCAAGTACGTTCTTTCTTTTTCGGGAATAAGCTCATGTTGACTGACAAGATTTACAAGGCAGGCACCACCCCGTTCTACCTAGTGATTTTGGATAGCACGGCTCAAATGTAATTGAAAGTGCTCTTCAAAATGAGTTGAAACTACAACAAAAAAAAAAAAATCCTTGAGTAAATATTTTTTTTTAAATACTTCGACACAAAAATCATCAGATTGATGAAATGAATGATCCAATCAAGATTCGCACAATTGACGGCAAATCCAAACTGGTTCGAACATGTAAATTAACAGTAACTATGCAGGGGACCCAATAACTTGAGTAATTTTATTTGGACAAATTCCTTTATTTATATGTCATACAATAGAAAAAATGATTATACACAGGTGAAGACTATAGAAGAACTCATATCTACAAAGATTTTGTGATTCAAAGAGATAAATGGTTATTATGATGAAAAGGCCACCCCGAACATCAACTCTGTTCAACTCGCACATATTCTCATCTTTTTGGTCTAATAACTATATAGATGCTCATCCACTGGGACCATGATTCGACCAGAACGTGATGCTCGAGAACACCTCAACCATGACAAGGGTCACTTCGAATACCATCTCTTTTTCTCCAGGAAATCTGGTTAGAGATCCAAACCCACCCTCATTTCTCTTGCAAATTTGAGACAGATGAGAGTCTCTCTTCCAAGCCTTCAAGCAGATCATGGTATTCAGAAAATGCAGGGCGTGACTGGAGCACAGACCAGGAAGGCGGGGTAAGATTCCCATAAAAACACCACCATTATTAATTTCATTAATCAGCAATGCTTTGAAAGATGAATACCTGAAGGGTGATGCTATATGCTTTCCACAACCTGATATCATGCTGGAAAAGATCAAAAAGAACCTGTTGAAAGCATCACAACAAATTAGCTTGGAAGGCAAACCATGTGCCAAACTTGGCCTGAGACCTTTTCTGTCCAGCTGCCTATTATATGAAACTATAAGATAGGGTTTGGTTACTGTATAAGGACATAAAAGAAGATGGTGAGCACAAAGGAGACATGTCTCTTTGTACTTCATGTTTTGAAAATAAAGAAATTAACTCCAAAACTATCCCAAAAATTAATTTATTTCATGTCTTCGTCTCTGTCTCTTTCATCCCGGGACATTAACCAAATGCAATCTAGGTGGCAGTGACGCCTCTCTTTCTAAGTGTGGTTGGTTGGGTGGTGGGAGGGAGGGAGGTTGAGGAAAGGGTTGTCAAGCTACAAGAACAAAGCCTAGATAAAACAGTCTTAACAGAAATCATGAGCTTGTGAGGCTAAGGAAAGGGCAATCAAGTTACAAGAACAAAGCCTGGATAAAACAGTCTTAACAGAAATCATGAGCATGTGAGTACAGAACAAATAATTGGCGATGTCTTAACCCAGTCAATCGAATGGAATAATACCGAGCATGCTCTCTAATGCATCAGTGTATCTCTTCAGTTCAGTAATTAATTATTAGTATTACATTACAGGAATAGAAGTTTGAACTTCCAATGCACAACTAGCATTACAGAGATATTGTCCCAATAACTCAAGCATTTTGAACCTTTTAAGGTTGAGCAAATTCCCAAACAACCCCAAAAGTACAAGGTACAAGCTTCAAGCAAAACCACACGAATCAGACTACAAAAAAGTTTGACTAAATATGGAAGGAAACACAAGCAATACAGAGTGAAATGGCATACTCATAAGACAACAATAAATGCCAGTGTGTGTGTGTGTGTGTGTGTGTGTGTGTGTGTGTGTGTGTGTAAAGAAAGCTGGTTATACCTCAGCTCGTCTTAAAAGTGTGGCCAGAACAACTATCCATTCCTTGAACTTCACAGAACACATATGAGCCAATAGAAACTCTGCATCCAACCGGCTTTGCAACATTCCCATTTGAAGCTGAAAACATACAATCAAGGTTCTACGAGAATAAAATAAAAGGCGAAGCAAATTTTCAAGTAATAATGATTAAAATATTAATCATGGTTCAATATTGCTTCAGGGAATTTAGCAAATATGAAAATGATATCAGTTGATGCAAGATATGTGAGATGTCTTGTTAGAGTCTTAACTAATGATACATGTAAGAGGATTTTAATTTCAAAGATTTTGTTAACTCAGAATAGTGCGATGAAAACAGCGAGTACTGCTGGTACACCATCAAAAGGTGATCTAATTTTCCACATAAGATGTGCAACAAGGAAGAGGTTATATAGGAAATCCAGTATGCTATTTATGAAAGAGAGAGATTCATGCTAAGCAGTCAGTATGCAGCTTATCTAAGAGTATTGAGCACTGAGGAATTTTAGGATGTTCACCTTCTGCCCAATTAATTCCAGCCCTGATGCAAAATTCTCTAAGCGAGCACTACCATATCTTTCTCGTTGAAGGTATTCCTGCAATTAATTCGCAATCTTAAAATACTGTACAAGGAGCAGATCATCTTTCAAAAAAAACTGCAGGTTTTGCTTACCATTAAATCAAACTGAGTGCCTTTTACAAAAGCCACAAGCTTGGAAAGTTCTTTCCCTGACATCAAATAGCTAGCATGGCTTTCTAAGATGCTCTTCACAGAAGCAATATGAGCACTTTGCTCTTTCAAGGAATTACTGCTCCAAAGAAAAGGCACCTGATTTGTTAGTAACTTTCAGAAGTTAACTATTACAAGGGTCTCAAAAATGTACAAGAGAACAGGATGAAAATATCAACTTCTTGTCCAATGATGGCTTCTTGTAACTGGAACGGAAAAGAAAATAACCCAAAAATCTGGGAGATGGTCTATCTGAATCAGTCAATGTCTGGTCATATTCCTTTCCAGACCTCAGCAAGAAGCGCACCTAATAACAAAACAAAAGGAAATAAATGTACTGCCCCATGTTAGGTTTGAGTATCATTTGCTGAAGAATAATCATGCCCGGAGTAATACCAGTTCTCCAGCAAGGTCATACAAAGATTCGTCAAGTGTTGCCTGTATAAAGTTGGTAAACATTGTCAGAGATGTACCGTAGAGAAAACAACAAACAAAGAGGAGTGGCTAAGGTAAGCTACTAGCATTTGCCTACCTGCAATAATTGTAAGGCGCAGTATTGACTGACAGCAGGACCTTCAAGTTTCGCAATCACCTATGACATTCATGACAAGGAACAATTTAAGTGAGCACAATTTTGACAAAAATAAATTCTCACGACCAATTTGCATGCATAAAAAGCAGAATGTAGCTCTTGAAACCTCTTCATAAATCATGGTCTTGTGAGAATGGATAAGCTTCTTTTTATCCTTTTTATTATTATTGCACCTCTCAGGCAAAGATTTGAATGTGTCCTCCCAACACAATCCAATATTAAAGAGCACAAGATAGTTTAAGATTATAAACATTGAGTAATGCAAGGGATACTAACACCCTTCTACTAAATCATGGCATCCATGATACAATAAAGATAAAGGTTTAAAATAATAGTGATTTGACTTTTTAAGTATTTAATCAGATGCTTATCACTACAAAATTAGAAAAAATAATATAGTACCTATCATCAACCACCACATCAGTTAGTAAAAAAAAAATGTTTGCAGAAGTTCTAGTATCTCCAGTATTATTCATCACCCTAAAAAATCCCTATGAGATCAACTAAACCTGACTGTATGTGTTGACTACAAGAGATGGCATAAAACTATGCTTAAGTTTACAGTCAGTTGATCAGAATGTGTCTTTCTTGGCTAACATGTGAAATGAGAAAAAGAAAAAAACCACTAAATCCTTATATCAAAGAGCTACTACACATTAAAAAAAAAAAAACAAAGACAGACAGATGGACAGACAGAAAGAAAAAAAAGAATACAACAAGAGATATTCAAAAGAGAAGATTGCAAGTCTTACAAGTATATAGCAAGCCGCAGTGCGATACCATCTCCTTAGGAAGCATTCTTCAAACAACCTTAAACACACAATCAATAACAAACGCATTAATATGAAATGATGACAGCATTGTCTACCCCAGAGCAAAATGGGATAAAATAAGAGAAATCCACTACATATTACCTTTCAAACTTACAAATGACACTAAATATCTATCAAGATTGTAATTTCATCACAAACTGATAGGGCAAAATGGAAGAAAGCCATATTTCAACGCTTTCCATTCACTAACATCAAAAGTCAAAACATCCAACTCCCTGATTTTCATAAATTAATAAAGGGTCAGAGTAACCCAGTGCATAGCATGATTGTAAGCAGAGGGCTAAACCTTTCCCCAAATGAGAACGCTGCTCATCCCTAATTATATCAAATAATCAACGAAGAATAATGCGTAGAAAAATGAAGGATAAAAGGGTGCAGTGAACATCAAGCCACAATTGTGTTAATAGAATACCAAGTAATAAATTAGTTTTTCTTGTGAAGGCTAAACTATGAACTAAAAAGGGCA
>Ga0325410_1001254_pt1 | contig 27993 bp, 16 predicted proteins | sample PopdelMetagenome_16_FD_206182 | JGI IMG/M metagenome (GOLD analysis project Ga0325410, IMG submission 206182) | Populus deltoides microbial communities from Bellville, Georgia, United States - Xylem-PdIQD-R3 | ecosystem: Host-associated > Plants > Phyllosphere > Stem > Wood/Secondary xylem...
TTGAGCTAGATTGAGGATGGCTATTTGTTTAGACTTGGGACATCAATGGAAGGTGGTCACCCCTTTCATCTTATTTTGTCATCGTAGCCTGAGAGGACTGCTTTATCACGTTGGCCCGAGTTATCCTCGTGGTTGGATTAAATTTTTTATTTGAACACAAGGAAATATATTCAAGTTATAAAAATTATTTGCTAGAATTATTAAATCTAATTTAATGAGTTAATTATAAGATCCCTTTTTTTTTAATTTTTATTACCCAGTTTGAACTTGACTTGTTAGAGAATTGTTTTATTATTATTTTTTTTTAGTTCAAGATGGTTTTTTTTTAATATTGAAATGATAATAGATTTAACTTACCAAATTTAATTCAGATAATGTATTTTATTGGATTTATTAATTTCATTTATTTAACTATTTTTTATGAAATGTTATAATAATAAAAATAATTTTTTATAAAATTGAGCGAATATTTATTTTATATTATGATATTTTTATAAAAAATAAACTTAAATAAATTATAAAGATCAATTTAAAATCAATTACATGCTGATGAAACTGGAAAAAAAATGCCAAAAAATATTTAATCATAAAAAAAAAATTGAAAGATAAAATTAAAAAAATTAAAAATATATATAAAAATAGTCAAATTAATAGGTTAACATTAAAACCTCTCAACCTAACTCCTTGCTTAGCTTGAATATAAAATTAACTTGTGTAAAAATTATTTTGACGTGACCCAATCGACTCATAAACATAACCCGGACAATTAGTAAAAAGACATGGTTTGACTTTAAAAAAATTTTAAAATGACATTTTTCTTTTTAATATTGAGACAGTGATATATTGGATTGATTCGGGTTTTACTGCTTAACCCGCTACACATGCGATCCGAATCATGGACTCCACTGGTTTTAACAATTTTTTTAATTAAAAATACTACTTTTTAATTACTAATATGATAACAAAAATAAATACTCATAAAATTGAGCACCAACCAAATATTAAGATATTTGTTTGAAATTGCATAACTTTATAGAAAATAAATCGAAACAAATTATGAAGATCAATTCAAAATTAACATAATATTATTAAAAGATGAAATTGAAAAAAAAATCAATAAAAAAAAATGAATTTAAAAAATAAAAATAAAAAAGACAGCTCCTTCATGTTCACAGTGAAGAAGCTGGGGAGCTAGGAGGTAATGAGGGTATCATGGTAGCAAATGTTTGCATGTGCTTGCTAGCTGTGGGAGGAGATTCAACCAAAATATTCAGATAATTTTGGAATCCGAACATGCTTCACCTGCGGAATCTAACGTCCTTCCGAACATAACTTGAGAGTATTTCTGCGTTTCAAAAAAGTCATGATCTAGATGGCTTCCCATGGTTCAACACCTGATCAGCGTAACTGGAGAAGAAGCCTTTAAGATCCAAAATTATAGTGGCACATTTGCGGAAAAACAGATAGGCATACGTAACGGGCCCTGTGAACCCTAACATGCATGCATGCAATTTGATTTGAAGATCAGATAGTGGCAAGTGCCAGCACACGCACGATGTTTGGCGGTGTGGTGGTGGGTGGAAGGAGGTGTCTCCTAGGAGGACCAAGCCTCAGGCGGCAAAATATGCTTAGGGTTAGGGTAAATCCATGGGGACAAGAGGAGCGTCAAACTTCTTGGGCAGAGCACTGAGAAAATCGCAAATGTTGATGGCCCCTCTCCTAATGGAGGGGTGGAAATTTGATCAGGAGAGCACGTGACTTTCTTTCCTTCCCTTGGGCAGGACTGAGCCTTAGGCAGCACTAGAGAGGCTATTAGATACTCCTCCCATCCACATAAGAGAAAAAACCCAGTGGGAGAGCAATGCCCTTGGAGTAATGCTTTGAAAGCACCTAACAATAGACGGTGAGCAACGGTGTGCCGGCGCATGTTGCAGGATCGCAGTAGAGTAGGGACATTGATTAATGGTTTCCTAGAGCTCCAAATAATTGCAGTAGCTCGATAAGGTAAAAAGGATATCCCGCCGTACAAGTGCACGTACCAGCCTTCCTTGTCAGCCTCAATCTCTTGCGTTTTATAGCAGATCCATGAGTACAGAGCTTGCAATTCTGATCATGCGATCTTTAATAAGACAACAGACGAGATACTGTATGCTACAGAGTCGCAGTAATGACACTGCAAACAAACCCATAAGTTGAGGACTGGGCAGATAGCTATGAGGGTTAAAAATACGTACAGATTGCAGAAACTAGTACAGAGAACATTCATCAATGAACTAGAAAAGATGCCTACAATTAATTACAATGTGAAGCAATGTTGCACAATCTAATTCAAAAGAGCTACACAGGTATTGCAATGAGAAACCAATTCAGACTTTCATGCCAGAGCACAACTTAAATTTTTCTGTTTCTTAGGTCATCCAATTGCCCACAAACCAACTGAGCTTGCTCTCTTCACTCGATCCTCTTTGCTCTGGCCGACAGAATCAAGGTCACTGTTGCGGCCTTTTAAGCACAAGTCCAAATCCAAATGGCTCAGGTTTGAATCCTGCAGGAGAAGTGGATTCTTGCTTGACACCAGTATCACAGAGATAACAATCTAACGAATTGAAAACAAAATCCCTATCTGTGAGAATGGAAACAACCAAGAACAACACATTTCATGATCATTGGATGACATGCATTCTTGGGACGTGGTGATGTGCCAACCTAAATGTGAGGCGGCGCTGATCAAGTCTTTGACATCTTTATACCATGAATTCTTTTGCATATAGCAGCAAATAGAAGTTCAAACTCCATTACTTTTACCCCAGGAAGTCCTGAAAAGGCTGATCTGTTTGCCTAATGGAAATAAGAAGTAAAGATTCGCATATCCAAATATATATGAGCAAATAATTTAAAATAACTCTTGATTCAGTTACAAGTCAAAAAGTTCCATGTGAAATTTTATAGTCATTTGCCGCTATTTACTAACAAGAGAAACCTACTTAACATAAAAGAAGAAATGTCACCCTGTGGATGCCAAACCAATTCTCACTGTCCAATTTGGAATTCCTAGATAAAATATATTTCTGCGTTTCATCTGAGCTAATATCATTTATTTTCCTGCCATGAATCAGAATCTTTTTGAGATTATCAGGCATCTGAACATTTTTCAGAATAGTTCACCTGGAGAGTGGAACTCTAAACATCATAATAGCAATTTGAACCACCATCTTCAGTCCTTACAAAAGATAAAATAAAATAAAATGGTAGAACATGAAAAGATTTGCACTTTTGTAGATCCGCAAGTATGAATTTGCCTTTTTCATTTCCTAAATGATGACAGAATCCTAGTTATATATTGGACCAAGAGGTTAAGCACAAAGCAAGGATATTATTATCAATTCAGGGTAACAAATGTTAATAAGTGGGTGGGACCTGAGTTTCACTCTTGAAATCATCTTCATCATTCTTAGCAGTTTGCCACCCTACCAACTGCTTCTCAACTTCTTGTTCAGCCTTCTTTTCTGCCTTGCTGCGTTCCTTTAGTACAGCAATCTACGACATTAAATAAAATAAAATAAAATATTATCAAATTTCCAAACCTTATTTCTACCAAAATTAACAGCACCCTACTTTACTTCATTCCATCTCCTCTTACAAAACCCAAAGTGCGACAAGTGGAAAACCAAAGAAAAATTAAACAAAATTTACTGACAAAAGCCCATGCCATGTTGTGTTTTACTCACTGGGGTATATCGGAATTTGTGTTTAGGTGGATCCTCGGTGGTTGTGCTGGTGGCGGCCGCAGGGGAGAGTAGGGTCCACCGACAGAGGAGGAGGCGAGACCCGTTGTTGTTTTGGTCATTATGGCCGTTGGAGTTGTTATTGTTGCCGTAACTGAGGGTGGGAGAAGGGGACACGTGGACCCACTTCCTCTTCCACTTCTTGACCGGGCCATTGAAAACAGTGGCCGTCGCTGATAGGCCGTACCGAGATGAAGTCCGGCCCATCCGAGAGCCCACTCCTTCTATTATTTTCTCACCCTGAAATCTCGGCTCCTTTTTCGGGTTCGTTTGGGTATTTCAGTAGAGTAGAAGACGAGTAACGAGTCAAAACTTCTGAACTTTCCTTAAAGGCATGAGCCAACGATGCCGTTTCTTTGAGAAAAGAACTAGAAGAGACTCAAAAGTTTTTTTAAAAAAGAACCTAACTTTTTAAATATTTTACTTTAAAAGCATGCTTATTGATGAAGTAAAAACGTTAATTCACTGTACTTGGACTGTTCATCGTATCACTTTTTAGCATGTTTCACAATCCAGTTGTCAAAATTAAAAAATTATAAGTAAATTATTTAAACTAATTATATATTAATAATTTCAATCAAATAGTAATTGATAATATAATATAATTAAAATAAATAATAAACTAAACAATAAAAAAGTCCAAACATCTTTACTTTATTCACATTGATTCCTCTACTTCTTGGACAAATCGACCCACTTACTTTGTCATTTACAATAAATGAGTCCCGTCAAATTTTAATAGGCCATTTAACATTAATTATTCCAAAGGTCAAACATGCCACTTTACAACTTTTATTCTATATATTTGCCGGCTAAAATAGAGTAATATATCAATTGATATGTTAATAGTTTACATAAGAAATTGTGAAGAATGAATATGTATTTTAATTTTACAAAAATGAAATCCACAAATAACTTGTATTGTTAAAAAAATTATAATATTTATAGTCAAAATCAAGCTCTTAATTATCAAATTGCACAAGTTTTGCAAGATATAAACTTAAAACAATGAAAATGTTAAGATACAGATTACCAAAATGTATAATTTTATATTTTTTTCAAACTCATAAAATCGGTCCGATTTTACCGAGTTTGAACGAGTTTGACCGAGTTTGATCGATTCTACTAGTTTTCAAGTTTTAATCCGATTTGACACGTTAGATACATATTGACTCATAAAATCATAAGATTTTAAGAGTCAACTCGCTTTTTTGACAACATTGTTCACAACTATTCATGGTCTTGTTTTACTTTGAAATCTCTAAAAAATTTTAATTCAGTCATTGAATTTAATTTCTTTTGAATTTAATCATTGTGAGTTCTATATTGACATTGTTTTATATGTTATGATTCATTTCACTTTTCATGCTTTGTGGAATGCTTGATAATATTTGATATTAAATTAAATATCAATATTGTAAAATAGAATTTTAAGATATAATTAAAAAAATGAATGAATAGGGTCCAAAATTAAAAAAAAGGCCTTTTTCAGTTCCATTATTAAAAAGGCTTGGAAAACTTCAATTTGCTCCTTCAAGTTTCAAATTAGTCATATTTGATCCTTGTTATTTAAAGATTTTATGTTTTAGTTTTAAACTTCATTTTTGTCACATTTTAGTCCTAAAATATTGAGAGATGAAAGAAAAAGTCAACGAAAAAATAGGGGAGTAGAGAGAGAGGTTTGGTTTACTATATTCCAATAAAAAATTAATTAATCTTAATGTTAATAAGTTTGTCTTAGAGAAGAAGTTCAATGAACGTGACTTTTCATTTTAAATATGCTAGAAAAGGTAAATGAGACCTTGATTTTTTTCTTAAGTTATACTTGATTTTTGGTTTTTACACTGGTTAGAGGTTGTTTTAAGATTACAAATGTGTTTATTGAAGTTTTAGGATGTTTTAAAGGTATTTTTATGTGAAAATAAATTGAAAACTAAGTTTTTAAGGTCTTAAAACGTAGTTCTTAATTTTTTGATCATATGAGGTGATTGAAACTTTATTGGTGAATGAGACATCACGTGCCCTAAGGGTGATAAAAAAAACCTAGAAACTAAAAACTAGATGAAACTAAAAAAATTAATTGAAAAACTGAACCGAGGAAAAAGACAAGAAAATTTGATTAAAAAATTAAAAAAAAATTGGTTTAGTTCAATTTTGATTGTATAAGTCTAAAACCGACTGTATTGAACTATTTTGGTTTGAAATCTTGATCCCAACTCAATATAAATTGAAATTTTCTGAAACCATCATCTAAATTAGCCACCCTTACTTACCTGCTCTCTCAAGTCTCAATCTCTTCATTCCCACAGCGCACCCTCCCTCTCTATATCTAGTCTCTACTCTCTCAAACTCTTATGTAATGTGTTGAGAATCAGTAAGTATCACCAAATGATATATTTGAGGTTCCTATTGGGCTTATTACTAAGTCAGGATCCAAGAAGGTCAAAAAGGTATTTAATGGGCTAATTCAAAATGTCTGGGCAAGTCAAACGTCAAAATGAGTTCAAGATATGATTAGGTTTTAATTAATATAATCCACACGAGAGAAGAAATTGAGAAAGCCTGGTAGCTTGTGGATTGGGCAAGAAATCATGGTTGCTTGCGGACCGGACAAAGAGAGATAATTTTAGGTTTATTTTTTCTAATGTGTAGTTTTATGGTAACAAGTATAACTTTTGATCCAACCATTGGATCAAGATAAACTTTTTTTTTTCAAAAAGATCCTAAAGGCCTTGTTTTCTATAAAGTTAAAATTTCTTAGCAATAAAAGTTCATAAAGACCTTACGATAAAGCCAAAATATACTTACAGAAATTGTATTATTTTTCTAGTTGGTTACGGATTATTTTTTCTATTTTATCCATAACTATTTTGTTATTTTTGAGCCTTATTTAGAACGTTTTACCTAGTATAAATAAGGTTATTTAGCTTGTTTTTAGGATTTTTTTGGACATTGATTATTATTCAAAAATAATATTGTTGGCGTGATGGTTGCTAATATTTTTGGTTCTTCATTGAACTCTTCAGGACTTTTTAAAGATTAATTATTTTTATGGTATTCATACTTCTAGTTCTAGATTCTTTATAATAAAAGGGTTGGGGTTTTTCATCCAATTACTTCAGTTCCTTTGTTTCAGTTATCATTACATCAAGTTTTCTATCAATATGATTTTAGTTTATTTGGGTTGTTTTATATCTTTATCATGGGTTTTAGGGGTTTTGCCTTTCAGGTTCACATTAGTTAGTATCTGAGTAAAGCTTTAAAATCATATTTAATCTATCTATTTGTCTTTAAATTTTTACATAATTTGTTTTGAACTTTATTCTTAATTTTTTGTTAGCCCTATAAAAAAAAGATAAAAGTTTTTGTTAAGTTATATCCATTGCCAAACAGTAAAAAGAAAATAAAAGAAGAAATCACATTAGTTTAGGTTCTACTGAAATAATAGAGATTACATAATTTGAATTTGGAATCTTCAGAAGTTTCAATTCACATTAGTTTGTCTTTAACCAGTAGGTATTGTTTCCTTGAAAATTGATTTTGGGTTGTTAAAACTATAGAACTTTGATTTTAAGTTTGAAAGAACATTACAAATCAGTGTTTCACTAGTAGGGTCTGTTGTTTTAGAATTTTAATTTTAGGATATTGCGTATATGTTGTTTTTGGGTTTCATAGAGTCATTCGTGAATTTCATATTCTTTCTATTTTTATTCCCATAATCATTTGTTTTTGTTTTTTCTTGATTGTCTTGTGTCTTAAAAGCTTTGGTTAGACATTATGAACTACATTTTTTTATTATTATTTTGATTAGTTTCCTAAAGAACTGAAAAAAGACCACAAGTTGTAAAAGGAGAAAAGATGGGACTATTATCGTGAAAAGCCAAGATTTGAGTAAAACATGAGTGAAGTGGTGTATTATTAAATGTAAACACATAAGTAACTATGTGAGGATATTTTTCTATCACTAACATAAAATTTTAACGGCAAGTCATCACCTAAAGAGGAGAAGAGCACACTCCTTTTGTTACTGGAAACACAATTGTATGAATGTTGTGTTTAGTGATATAAGAGATTAAATGGATAGGAAAATACTATTATTACAAGCTTGTGAGAAAAGCCATCTCGATGGGCTCCTAATGACAGAATGCTAAAAAGACATTCTACCACACCTGCGTATGAGTTGGTTGATGAGAATGAAGATGAAGAAGCCAATGAATTTGACCATACATCATTTAGCTAGAGGGAAGATTTTGGTAGCAAAGAAATCATTGTGAAGAGAGTTTTGATAAGCTAAAAGTTTTGTCCATAAAGGAGTATGAAGAGATATAGGGTTTTATGATGACTTTGATAACAGTCTAGGAAGCATTAAGATGAGTGTTCTAGTCTTTCAAAGGAGGAATGATATCAAAGCTTATTTAGAATAGGAAAAGAAGGTGGATTTGATCTTTGATTGTCACAACTACTTGGAAGAGAAAAAGATAACTTATGGTGGTTGAATTTATTGATTATGTTATTATTTGGTGGGATCAACTTGTTTTGAGTAAGAGAAAAAATTATGAGAGACCTATTAATACATGGGATAAGATAAAGATAATCATGAGAATGAGATTTGTCCCAAGTCACTATTATTGGAATTTATATCATAAATTGAAAATTATAACTCAAGGTTCTAATAGTGTAGAGGACAATCATAAAAAGATGGAAGTACCTATGATTCAGATGAATATGATGGATGAAAGAAAAACTACTATGACTAGGTTTTTGAATGGTTTGAATCGTGAGATGGTGACTATGGTTGTGTTGTAGCACTATAGAGTTAAAAGACATGGTGTATATGACTATAAAGTAGAACAACAGCTTAATAGTAAGGGTAGTACATGATAAGTCTGAAATTTAGGTTTTATATATATATATAAAAGCTTTCCCCAGCCAAGCCAATTATAGGAGCTAAAACCAAACCACTTAAGGGCAAGATAGAAGTCTTCACTGATACTAGATGTAAATTCTATACTCAAATACCTTGTAATCATGATATTAAATGTTTTTGATTGGAAATCGATCACATAACGTCTCAATATCCAAATAAGATAGCTATAACATCACTTGATCATAGAAGAGATTGAATCTAAAAGTGACAACAATGATGAGGAGAAGTCACCATTTGAGGATGTTAGTGATGATGATGTGGAGTATCTGGCTAAGGGTGAATCGTTGATGATTAGGTAAGCATTGAATGTTCATGTAAAAAAGGATGATTTTGAGTAATAAAGAAATAATATTTTTCATATGATATACCGCATAATAAAGAAATAATATTTTTCATATGATATACCGCATCAATAATAAGGTACGTAATATAATTATATATAATGAGAGTTGTACTAATGAAGTACTATGCTTATTAGGAAGTTGAATTTGAATACTACAAAGCATCATAAACCTTATAGACTTATGATGGGGAAGTGAAGGTTAATACATAGGTTTTGGTTTTGTTTTTTATTATAAGATATAATGATTAAGCTTTATGTAATGTTATTCCTATGATTGCAAATCATTTGTTATTGGGGAGGTAGTGGTAATTTAATAGGAAGGTTATATATGATGGGTTTAAGAATATGTATTCATTTATAAGATACGAGTAATTTATCATTTTTGTACCGTTGTCATCAAAGCAAGTTTATGAGGACTAATTTAAATAGAAAAGAGAAAGTAAAGTTGAAGGGAGTGAAAATGCATATTTGATTATGAGCCATGAGAGGAGAGAAAAGTTAGATTTATGTGAGAGGTAAGAGAAAAATCAAGGATAAAAGAAATAAATGAAGAGAAAATAGAGTGTTGAGGGGAAAATATAGAAACAAATGAGTTTTTATGAAAACAAAAGGTGAGGTTAATGGTTTTTTTTATACTAACTAACCCATGTTTATACTTTTATACAAATAGGCATATTTTAATGCTAAAGAGCTTGATTTTTTTTATTCCTAGCGTTGTTGTTTCTTTGTTATAGAAATTTAAAAACGTGTATCCTTAAGATGTTCCTATTGGTTTGCCACTAATAAGGGTAATAAAACATCAAATAAATCTTATAGATAGAGCTGTGATTCCTAATTGACCAGACTATATAAGTAATCATGAGAAGACAAATAAGCTTCAAAAGCAAATTAAAGAGATGATGTCTAAGGGGCACATAAAAGAAAGCAAAGCCCATCTGCTGTTCTATTATTATTAGTGCTAAAAAAAGATGGATATTGAAGGGCGTGTGTTGATTGTAAAACTATCAACAACATTACTGTAAAGCATATACATTCCATTCCTAGGCTAAATGACATGTTAGATGAATTGCATGATTTTTGTGTTTTTACTAAGATTGATTTGAAAAGTGAATATCATCAAATTAGAATGAAAAAAAAGATAATGAATGAGAAACTGCTTTTAAGACTAAATATAGTTTGTATGAATGGATAGTTATGTCGTTTGGTTTTACTAATATATTTAACACTTTTATGAGATTGATGAACTATGTTTTGCATGCATTCATAGGCAGGTTCATTGTTGTTTATTTAATGATATCTTGGTTTATAATAAGATTTTATAAGAGCATGTTTAGCATTTGTATTGTGTGCTTAAAGTTTTGAGAAAGGAAAAATTATATGTTAATCTAAAAAAGTATACTTTTTGCATGAAAAAAGTTGTTTTTCTTGATTATATTGTTAGTGCAAAAAGTATAGAGATAGATAAGAAAAAGGTGAAAGTTATCCAATAATGACCCACACCTATATCAATTACTAAGGTAAGAAGCTTTCATGGTTTAATTAGTTTTTATAGGAGATTCATTAAGGATTTTATAAAACTAGCTACACCACACACTAAGGTTGATAAGAAATTTATTGGGTTATAAATGGGGCGGTGAACAAGAGAATGTGTTTAATTCTCTTAAAGAAATGTTATGTTCAACACCTTTTTTAGCATTACCTAACTTTTATAAATGTTTTAAGATTGAGTGTGATGCTTTAGGAATAAGTATTTGAATTGTTTTAATATAGAAGAAGTGACCAATTGCCTATTTTAATGAAAACTTTAATGAAGTAGTATTGAATTACCAAACTTACGACAATGAGCCTTATGTATTATTGGTGAGGACTTTAGAAACTTGGCAACATTACTTGTGGCAAAAAAAAAATTGTTATCTATTTGGACCACGAGTCACTAAAGCACTTGAAAGGACAAAGTAAGTAAAATAGTAGTCATGCTAAATAGGTAGGATTCATTGAAACCTTTCCTTATATGATTAAGTACAAGGTAAGGATAATGTAGTGATTGATGCATTATCTAGAAGGTACATTATTCTTTCTACTTTGAATGCAAAATTACTAAGTTTTGATTATGTTAAAGATTTGTATGCCAAAGATAGTGATTTTGCTAATGTGTATAATTGTTATGAGAAATCAACCTATGGTAAGTTTTATAGACTTGGATTTTATTTGTTTAAAGAGAATAAATTTTATGTGTCTGATAGTTTTATGCTTGAATTACTTATGTGTGAAGCTCATGAGGGTAGTTTAGTGGGATACTTTGGTGTTAGGAAGACTTTAGAAGTTTTGTATAAATATTTTGATTGGTCTAAAATAAAATATGATGTGTAAAAGGTATGTGATAAATGTATCACATGTAGGCAAGCTAAATCTAAGGTCTTATCATGTGAGTTATAAAATCCTTTACCTGTACCTAAGAAATCTTGGGTAGATATTTTCATGGATTGTGTATTGGGTTTACCTATGTTAAAAAGTGGTAGGAATTCAATTTTTATGGTTTTAGATAGGTTATTTAAGATGACATATTTTATGTCATATCATAAAACTAATGAGGCAACCAACATTGCTTATTTATTCTTTAGGGAAATAGCACAACTTCATAGTGTTAATAAGAGCATTATTTCTGATTGTGATGTTAAATTTTCTTTACTATTTTTAAAAGGTTTTATAGGGAAAGTTATGAACTAAATTATTATTTTGAACTAATTGTCATCCATAAATGGATGATTAAACATAAATAGTAAATAGAACTTAAGTTCTTTATTCTACACTGTCATTCAAAAGAATCTAAAACAATTGAGATGATAGTTTGTTGTTCATTGAATTTGCATATAATAAGAGTGTGCATTCTACTACTAATCATTCACCATTTGAAATTAAGTTCTTTAGATTTGATTGTTAATAAAATGATTAGTCTTGATAGTAGTGGAAAAACACAGGTGGTGAATGCACTCTATAAGAGTTTTCAATGATCTATAGAGAAAATAAATGAATAATATGCATCTAAAGCTAACAAAGATTGTTGATGTATTATATTTAAACCAGGTGATTAGGTTTGGGTGCATATGAGAAATGACATATAAGATCTAAATTGAAACATATAGGAGATGGTCCATTCCAAGTTCTTGAATAAGTCAATGACAATGCATATAAAGTTGATCTTCCAAGTGAGTATAACATTAATGCTACTTTTAATATTTTTAATCTTTTACTATTTGATGCAGGTTACAATTCAAGGTTCAAGAAGAGTAGAAATGATGAGAATCAATAAGCATCTAAATGATTTATTAGAGGTACCAATTGAACCTGTTATAAGGTTAATAACCAAGAAGGTTAGAGAAGCATTTAATAGGCCAATTCAAAATATCTAGGCCAAGCCAAATATTAAGATGAGTTTAAGAGATGATCAAGCTTTAATTAATATAATACACACAAGATAAGGAGTTAGGAAAGCCTAATAGCTTGCGAATTGGGTAAGAAATCTTGGTAGCTTGCGAAATAGACAAGAAATCTTGGTAGCTTGCAGATTGGAGGAGAGATGGTTTTAGGTTTATTTTTTTTATAATGTATAGTTTTATGTTAAGAAGCATAACTTTAGATCCGATCATTGAATAAGGCTTAAATTATGCTAGACAATCTTAAAGGCCTTTTTTATATAGGATTAAATTTTTATAAACATCAAAGTTTGGTAAAGCCTTGCAATGAAGTCCAAAAACTACTGTACAAGAATTACATAATTTTCTTAGTTAGATTAAGATTATTTTTTCTATTTTATTTAGAATTCTTTTGTTATTTTTTCAGTCTTGTTTAGGATGTTTACCTAGTATAAATAGGTTATTTAGCTTGTATTTAGTGTTTTCTTTTAGAGATTTCTTATTATTTACAAAGAACAGGAAAAATATTTAATATATTCTTGAATAGTATTGATTATGAAATCCTTGTGAAAGGTGGAATAATACTTGAAAATAGTTTCAAATATTATTTAAAGAATCAATTACTACAATATTAAAAATAAATATGATTTGACAAAGCAAATACAATGATGAATTGAAAAAAGAGATTTTTATTGGTTTTACCTCGTATTTATATGAAAAGATATATGCTCAAATGTTCAAATCAAAACATTCTTGATGAATGTATAATAATTACATAAAAAAATTGATAATTGAAAGATTAAGTCAAATCAAATATGATTTTTTTAATATTTGAAAGACCATGATATATTGTTAGACGATGTACTTAATCTTTAAATATAAATAAATTAATTATTGAATTGATAATAAATTAAATTATTTAGTTTATTTAATCCTGTTTTACTTAGGAATCTAATGAGTTACACACATTAAAATCTTGTTTGTTCATGAAAAATAGTTTCATGGAAATCATTTTCCAAACTTTTCTATATCTAGTGAGGTTTAGAAAAGTTGATCAAAGGAAAGTGGTTTCCAATCAACTTAAAAAAATATGTCTTTTTGTTAGAAAAGCATTTTCCTCTTCTTAGCATAGGAATAAACTTTTCTTTCCCATTCTTCTTTGCTTACTTACGTTAAACAAAAATAACTACCTTTTTCTAACAAAACAACTTTCTCCATAGCCAAATTAAACTACAGGTAATTATTCTCTTTATATATTTATTTTATTTTCAGGGTTTTATTTTTTCAATTTCAAATATCACTTGTCATAGTCAATTAAGGCTTGCCTTTTCCAATTCTCCCTTACTAAGTAGTCAATTAGGCCTTGCTTTTTGCAATTCTCCCTTACTAAATAGTCTATCTAGGTTACACGTAGCCATTAATATTATTGTTTTGAGGAATAGATTATCCATTTTCATACTTTTATCTCAAAAGTAAACGTGACTAGCTTCTAGTCACTTTTGAATCTAGTTTCTAAAGACAACATACTTTTTAGTGTCATGTTTCCATGAGTTATGCCACTTACAATACTTCTTCCTTTTAATTTGATCATATCAATGGGGATGGTATATTCTAATGTATCAATTAGTCAAATATTTTATCGGTTCTTTTAATGTTAAAGAGTATTCCTTGTTTTCTTCAATCATTTTGGTAGACGTTATCTCTTTATTACTAGGTTTAATAGCCTTTTTATACTTTCTTGATATCTCAATCAAATGGTCTCCCTTCTTCTATTTTTTCTACTGATATGATTTGTTGTTATACTTCTTCAAACTCCTCATCTAATATAGAATCACTTAGTGAATGTGTTTTCAAGACATTTTCTAAATAGCCAGCTATTTATATTCCCCAAAATGGCTTCTTCTCTGCTTATTTTGCCTACATCTTTTCATAAGAATAATGTCTTTATTAGGGTGAAGGTTTTTAAGATTTGGCTTTTACAAGTCACTTTCTTATATTCCACAACATGTTTTTAAAAATGAGTTTAATGAACTTCTAATCTAATATAGTTATAATGTGCTTAGTTTTTAATGTATTAAACTATAAGGCATAGCTTATAATTGACTCCCCTAGATCCTGAACTATTAAGGCTAAGTTATCCAATGTCACATATGATTATGTCCTGTAGAAGTGCTCATGGAAACAAGTCTTAATCTATTCCTAATTATTGATGGAGTTAGGAGGCAATGTAGAAAACTATTGGAAGGCTATTTTAGTTAGTGATAAGCCACACAACCTATAAGCTTTAGGAAGGGGCTCACTGCACCATTTTCATATTGGTCTCTGAACTTGGTGACATGTTCCCTCGTAAATTGTTTATCTTTTCGAGAGAGTTGTTTGAAGTTTACAATCTTTATTTTTTTGGGATTTGAGTGCAACTTATCAATCTATTTAAGATATGAAAAATTATATGGAGGTCTAGTTGTTCGTCTAATTTCTAACCTCATATTCTTAGGTGTTGGGTTAGTTCAATCTTATTTATCCTTCCCTTTACTTGTTGATCAATAACATGAGCTTGTTATGCAAAATAAATTGAGGTTCCCTTGTCATAAAACACGTGAGGCGTTAAAATGCATGGTAGTTAAAATGCATGGCAATAAGTTATTGCACAAGATAATAACGTTGTAGGTTTATATAATCGATTAGTGGTTGCTTGTATATTTGTGGGGGCAATTAGTGTATCGGGGTCTATCATATCCAGGTTGAGCTATTGTTGTTGTTATGTTTTAAACGTTGGAATATGTCCCACCATATGAGACATTATGTTTTCAAACACCCCTGTAGGAGTGTTTATGGTTGTAAAAGTTTCTAAGACTTACCTCGTATGTGTATAAGCCCATGAAACTCCTTACCTACTTTGCCATAGTTCATTCTAGATCTAACCCAGTTGATCAAATATGGCCTATATAATTCTATCGACTATCATAATATTATTGTAATAAGTTATGTTTATTGTATTCTTTTTTTTTTGTTAACCGTGGGTGTCTAGGCCAGCTTCACATACCTCGACTAATCCCTCGAGACTCTGAAGTTAACGACCATGTAAGCCTCCAGTGGCCCTGAGGCTTGTAGCACTCGAACTGGTGACCTATGGAGAGCAAACCCAGTGCCTGACCAGTTAAGCTACACCTTTCAGGGTTGTGTTTTCTCTATGTAGATGACCCTTATATTAGCATTTGAAAGATTTAAAGGTTGATAGAAAAATGTGCCTTCAAGAGTAGTCATAACTGGTTGGCTCATATTTGTCATAGACGGTTATGAACACCTTACACCATCATTTGACGGGATATGTGTATGATTGTATTTAAGGCATACATACACCTATATGCTAGTCCGTAGCTGATTATGATAATATCGTTGAAAAAGGAAAAAAAACATAAGCAAGTATATAGAAACAATAAGGTTATGTCCAGATATAAATTTATATTATAGAGGTGAGTTAGACAATGGAGATCTTCTCATGCCACGTCTAATACTAGCTAAATCTATAATGATTAAGAGATATGGAGTTCTTCATGGGAAAAAAAAACTAACCTCTCTGTTGCTTATATCAACTTGAATAACATCAAGAAGAATTCTAGTATTTTTTTTAATGGTATATTTACTATATAATAGAACAAATGTTGAATATATTCCATTGAGCATATTAATCTATTAATCAAGATTCAAGTACTTTGAGATCAATTACACTACTTATTCTTTGTTTCTTCCTTCCAACAAGAGTAAAAACATGTGGCAACGTCACAAAATCAAGCCTTAGATTGCTAAAATCCTATCCAATAAAAACATTCAAAAGATGGGCAAAACTGGTTTCAACTTTAATTTCTCGTCTCATCGCAAGTTTTGCATCCAAAAGAAAGAAAAATATGGCAAAACTATAAGGTCTGATCTGAATACGAAGTTCACATAACAAAATTTTAAGTAGCCCCAGCTCCCATGCCCTTTTTCCTCTATGTCTTCTTCATATAAAACTTAGCTCTCGGCTCTCGGCCCTCCAAGATGTATCTGTTAATAAAGTTAATTAGCGTTCTTTTGCAATGCCCTCATCTTTAACCATAGAATACAGATAGCAACCTAAACAAAGAAGCAGAAGAAAGTAGCATACCCATCAGCACGACCACACTGACCAGGCCGTATTAAATACTTGCCATTAAACGGTCGCTACTAAATTGCTCCTCGATGTGTGGGTCAAGTTCGCGAGTCTATTGTCTTTTCTCCAACTTTCTCTGCACATGATTGCCCTTCTTCACCTTCCTATAAATAAATCAATAGAGACATTTACGGACTATTCCAACATAATTACCATAAGATTATACAAGAAAGATAAGCCATGCCTGCACCACTAAAAAGGTTTAAACAAATCTTGACGTGTCCAAGATGTGAGAGGAAAATTCTCACAACAATTAAAATCTAAATAATATTAGATATAGTGATATCAATTATATTTCAAATTGACCTTGACTCGGCATATGTGAAAACTCAACAAGTAAACAAGAACCTCTCACGGGCAACTAACCAAAATATACAACAACTCAAATTCATACTTTGCTGATGGAACAAAAATTAGTGAATGACAAAAATTTACATCGCTATAGAAATACTTGATTCTAAGGAGTTTTTTTTTTGGCATAATTATATTTTTGAATATTTTGAATATTTTCATATTAAAAATAAATTTTATAAAATAAAAGGATATTATTTTAATATATTTACAAATAAATTAAAAAAACATCGGATATCAAATACTACGAAACTTTACCTAAGTTTTTGACTTTTAAGCATTGAAGTAAAGCAGATTTTGAGTCAGTTTGGAAACGCGGTCCAAATCGCGTTCCCTCAAATTTTGAAATATTTTTTTTACTAAAAATTCATTTGTTTATATTTTCAGATCGTTTTGATGTGCTGATTTCAAAAAATAATTTTTTAAAAATGAAAAAACATCGTTTTGAAATATTTCTAAGCGAAAAACACTTTAAATCGCAACTGCTACCACAATCTCAAACAAGTCCTTAGTTGTTGCACACATTAGGGTAGAAAATATAAATAAATATTCAAAAACCAGCAAGCAAGTGATCCACCTAGTAGAAGAAAGACTTTGGTAACAGTTCTACCTCCCCTTCCTTTTTGGCAGTAGCAATGATTTTTTTCCTACGATATCAATTTCAACACCATAATGCTGCAGATACCACTACTTGAAAGGTGCAGCATCAACCTGAACAATGACACTTTCACCAAAGTCTGAGAACAAAGCAGCTCATCGTTAGATGCATTGTACACCACATTAAGAATCCTAGTCTTTCTGGTCACTGCCTCACTACCCCAAGAGTTGTTTCTAATATCAAGTCTCAGAGCACGCCACTTCACATTTCCTACTCGGACCCTAATCCTCCTCACGGTCTTATTGCTCGATAGTTTAGTGTTAGCAGGTTGCCTTTCGAGCTCATACCTTCAAGAGCGAAAAGACAATAATATAATTGGGTTCGCAACCAACATCTTAGACACAATGTATAGGAAAGATAGGCCCATTTTCACACATAATGAAGGGAAATGGCCTCTTACAGCAAGACACAAAGACTCACATGAAAAGGAAACTCAGGGTGGATATGAGGGATTAGGCTTCACGCATCCTGAAACATATCAATATTGAATCTTAATATTTTTTTAAGGAATGAACATGAACTACAATCAATACTGATTGATCTCAAAGTGTTTTCTTTTTTATTAATATTATTAAAGGGCCAGAAGAAAACACAAATCTTTTTTTATTTTATTAACCAACCAAACAGAGCAGAGCAGAAACAAATGAATGTCAGCAACAAAATAGCTTTTAGAGTAGCTTACTTTCTCTTCTTTCTCCAGGCTTTCTTCTTGCCTCCAGTTGCCTGCCTTTTGTGTAAATAATCACGCGAAATACCTAATCCATATAAAGTTTTTGGAGCAATGGACTTGGACAATGGGTTACCTGATTTCAAATATAACAGACAACGAATGAAATGAAAAGGAAGATAATGATAATGGAAGGGAAGATGTGAGTGATGCAGAGGGCTGAAAAGGGGGAAAGGAAAGAAGCAGAGAGAAGAATAAGAGGGAGAATCTCTGAAAATATTGGAATGTGTTGTACCATTAATTTTGTCATGTATTCTGTTGAAACATAATGCAATATATATAACAATCTTTCAATTCTTAACATTCTAGTGTTTTTTTCTCTTAACACACGTGGCTTCTATTAGTTCATTAATAGTGAAATTAAAATACATAGCATTGGTTGTAATTGCAATACACAAAATGCACCATTTTGACTTATTGATTCTCCTAACTTGGATTCTCCCCCTAAAACCTACTTATCAGTTCCCTCATTGCAACAATTACCCCTCCTTCAAATGGACCTTGTCCCCAAGGTCGAATTGGGGAAATCGCAGAGCTAATTCATCAACAAATTTCTAAGTGGCTTCTATAGGTGTTAGGCTCATCCAGTGAATGAGCATTTGGATGGCTACTTGGTTTTTCTTGACCATTCGTTGATCCAGTATAGTTTGCGGGTAGAGAAGAGGTTCAATTGGTAGAGCTGGCAATGTGGTGTGCATCTCCCTATTCCCCCACCTTCTTCTTTAATAGGGACACATGAAAGACATGATGTATGATTGCAGAGGCGAGTAACTTCAGCTTATAGGCCATGATACCAATTCTTGCTAAAACTTAATAGGGACCATAGTATTTTGAGGCTAATTTTTTGGATTGTCTATGGTCTAGTGTTTTCTATCTATATGGTTGCAATTTGATGTAGACTAGATCACCTATTGCAAATGATCTCTCACTTTTGTGCTTATTTGCTAGTTGAATCATTATGTGTTGTGCACCTCGTAGATTTCTCTTAATATTTTGCAACATTAGTTCCCTCTTTGATAAACAATCATCCACAACCTCTACTTGGGATTCCATTGAAAAATATGGAATGTGTAAAGGGGGAGGGTAGCCATAAATGATTTCTTAGAGAGTGGATTTTGTTGCAGTATGGTAGTTAGTGTTGTACCACCAATCTGCTAATGGAAGCCACTTAACCTATTGAGTTGGGGAGGAACTTATCATGCAACTCAAGTAGTTCTCTAGGCATTTTTTAACCACCTCAGTTTGATCGTCCAACTGTGGATGATAGACAGTGTAGTAACACAGTTTCACTCATTGTCTGGTGAAGAGTTCTTTTTAGAAAAGGCTCAGAAAAACAACATCCCTATCACTCACAATAGTAGCAAGTAGGTTTTACAGTTTGTAGATTTTGTCAAGAAAAACTCTAGCCACGTAGTATAAGGATAGTGAATGGCCATGAAATACGCGTATTTACTGAATCTGTCAACGACCACAAATATAACCTCCCTGTCTTCAGACTTAGGCAAACCCTCCATAAAATCCATACTAATATCAATGAATGGGGTTTTAGGTATGGGAAGTGGTTATCGTAACCTTGGGGTGCGTGTGTTTTTTTAACTTGTTCTGTTGATAAATGGGACATTCCCTGATGTATTGTCTGATATGTTTCTACTGCCCCTTCTAATAGAATGCGCTAGCCACCTTTTTGGCCGTAAAAGTAGTCCTTGAATGGCCCCTTGCAGCTGAGTTATGATACAAATCAATGATCTTAGTCTGAAGAGTCACATTATGGCCAACAACTACCTTACCCTTTTTGCACAATAGTTGATTAACCCATGAGTAATGGGGATGAGAAGTAGGATTCATACTTAACTCCTGAACAAGGGTTTGTACAACCCTATCACTTACTCATGATGCTTTGATTTCTTCCATAAGTGTAGTAGAGATAATAGAAATTGTTAAGGTGCTTAACTCTTCGCAAGACACTCTAGATAGTGCATCTGTAGCCACATTATCCTTACCCTTCTTGAACTCGATCTTATAATCAAAGCCAAGTAGTTTGGCTAACCACACATGCTGTGATGGGCAGGTCACCTTCTGTTCCAACAAGTATTTTAGACTAATATGATCAGTGTGGATAATAAAATGTTTACCCTATAAGTAATGCCTCTATTTAGTGATAACCAGTAAAATAGTTAGCAGCTCTCTTTCATAAGTGGAGAGTGTCTGTTGTTTAGGCCTAAACAACTTCCTGATTAATGCAATTGAGTGGCCTTTCTGCATCAGAACTGCCTCCATGCCCCTATTGCTGACATCTATCTCCACGATAAATTCTTTATCCAAGTCTGATAATTTAGTACTAATGGGTTAGTCATAATGTTCTTAAGTTGTTGGAAGGCTATGATTGCCCCTTCATTCCATATATAGATTTCATTATTCAACAGATGTGTCAAAGGTATGCAAATGATGTCGTAGCCTTTAACAAATCTCCTATAGTATCCTATGAGGCCAAGAAATCCCCTTAATTGCTTAATGTTGCTTGGGATAGGCCAATCTAGTATGACCTTGATTTTTTGTGGATCTATCCACACCCCTGCTACAAAGATAATATGACCAAGGTACTCAACTTGATTATTGTAGAAGACACATTTATTGGCCTTGGCATACAACATGTTAGACTTCAAAATCTCAAATACAATCTTCAGATGCCTTATGTGTTCATTCATGATGTTGCTGTAGATGAGGATATCATCAAAGAACACAAGGATAAATTTTCACAAATGGCTTCGAAATACCTTATTCATCAAACTTTGAAATGTGGCAGGAGCATTAGTCAAGCCAAAAAGCATGACCATGAATTCATAGTGCCCATTGTAAATCTTGAATGCCATCTTATAAACATCCTCAGGAGACATTCTGATCTTGTGGTAACTAGATCTAAGGTCTATCTTAGAAAAGATAGTGGCACCAACCAACTCCTCTAGGAGTTTTTCTATTAGAGGAATAAGGAATTTATCCCTCACTATAAGCTTGTTTAATGCTCTGTAGTCAATACATAGCCTCCAGGATCCATCCTTTTCTTGATTATGACTATTGGGGAAACAAAAGGGCTATGACTATGTTAGATGGTTCCTGAATCCAGCACCTCTTTAATCATCCTCTCCTTTACATCCTTTTGTATACTTGAGTGTCTATAAGGTAGGGGTTGACTAGATTAGATCCCTCCTTTAGAGATATATTGTGGTCATGGCTGCGTGGTGGTGGTAAGCTCCTAGGTTCTTCAAATACTTCTTGGTATTTTGCCTACATAACTTCCAAGGTAGTATTCTCAATAACACAGGGTCGTAACGTGGTGGACATTGGTTGCCCCTCGTGATCTTGATCCTCAATAAGGCATAGGCTGCATAGATTAATTTCAGAAACTAATATAGTACTATATAACAAGCCATTAATTTGCTCAAATCTAACAGTCTCTACTGATACAGGGTCATCCCTTTTGATAAAGATTTATTGGCCATGCCATATGAATGCCATCCATATCTCATCATAATTGTAGACAATGGTTTTCAATTTAGCTAGCCACTGAATTCCTAGGATCATGTCATAGTTTTTGAGTTCCAAGGTAAAAACATCAGTCATGAATTCAACTCCCTACATTGACCATTGGAAGTTTTTGCACACGAAAATACAGGTCATGATTCCACTGTTAGCGACTTATATAGTTAAATCTTTAATACTGGTGAGTTTACAACCTAACATGTCTGCCACTTGGTTGCTGATGAAATTATGTATGCTCCCAGAGTCCACAAGGATAAACAATGGTTGTTTTCCTACTCTACCAGTGATTCTAAGAGTATTTAGGCCGATCAATCCTTCTAATGCATTGAGAGATATGTGTGGGTGATGAGTGTTATGTTCTACTTCGATCACTCCTTCTCCATCATTACTCTTCTTGTCTTCTTCAACAATACACAAGGAGTAAAGCTTCTTGTTCTAGCACCTGCGACCAGGTATAAATTTTTTATCACACCAAAAACAAAAGGCCTTTAGCTCTTTTCTCATCCAAGTCTCTATTCCTAATAGGTCTAATGGTTCTATTAGCATTGGTAGGGTTATAAGGTAGGGGAGTTGGTAGGATAACATTGTGGAATGGCTTAGAACTATTATTGGGAGGTTCTGGTAGGCTTTTGTTGCAGTTGGGTGATGCAACCATATTGTTTGATAGTTTTACCCACATTTACCTAGTATTTTGCAAATGTTTTACATATAAAATGTCTTGATATTCTTTATTTTATATTTTGAAGGCACTTTTGGATGTAAGATTAAAAAAGAAGTAAATTGAAGATAATTAGCAGATTTGACCTCCTATCGATGTTTTATGCAAAGCTTGAGCTCTAGAAGTCCAAACGAAGTGATTCTAGTGGCATTAGAAAGTTAACATCCATACCTTTCTATAAATATATGGAAAGAAAAATAAAAAGAGAAAGAGCATGGAGATCACAACCTTCAAATTCAGATCTTGTATTTTTCCAATGTTAACTTTCGGTCATTCCAACTTGAATATCTTGAGCTAAAGATGTCCATTTGATGCAAACTTAATTTTTTTGGATTCCTAACTCGAAGACCTATAATCCTACCAAATTTAAATAGAAAATGAGCTCATATGAGAGATACATGATTTTTCTAAGATGACACATGAATTTTGTCAACATACAGGTTTTGTGAAGAAACAAGTCCAAATTATGTCCCAAAGCATCCAAATCGTCTGAGTCTTTATTTCAGCAATTTAGCTCCTCTAAGTCAAAAGTAAAAGCTTGAAGATTTTATGTAAGGCTATTTCTCTTTTTTTAGAAAAATAGTTATTGAAATACTTAAATGTAAATTGTCTACTTACGAAAGAACTATTTTGTAGAAAAGGGATTAGGGTTTCTTAGAATATAAAAAGAAAGAGAGAAGGGAAAGAGAGAACGGCCAGCCAAGAGAGAAAGAACACACCTTCCTCCAACAGAACCTGAAATCATGCATTCTTCTTTTTTTTTTATTAATTATTCAGTAAACATGCAAGGCTAAACTCTTTTTCTTGGTTGCAAGGACATAAACCTTCGGATTTCAAGAATTGTGAGATTTATTTTACCTTTTCTTTTTAGTTTATATGATGGATGAATACTTTTGTTCTCCTATGTTTATTTCTTATGATTTTTTATTTTAATTGCTATAGCGGACTCTAAGTTATTATTGTGAACAATCAATTGCTAAGTTTGCTATGAAAAACCGGAGTTGTGGTATATAAACTTATGAAGCAACTGAGATTAATAATTATGGCGGATCCAAATTAATAATCTTAGGGAGAACATTCAATTGATTAAATCAAACATGGATTGTAGACAGTTATGTTGTCTAGATTAATCAACTCATCTAGTTCTTAAGGCTACCATTGAATTAAATTACTAGTGTGGACACTGTGGTTGTTTGATGGTTATGATTAGTTATACAACAAATCTATTAACTAATCAACATAACAAAAGATAAATATTCAGAGTATAAATTGACGTTTTGTTTCCATGATTAGTTCTGATTTCTGTAGGTGGACGTTTACTCGTGACCAAGGTTTGTTCTCTTGATAATTTTCTGATTTTATTTAATTTCGCTTGATAGTTTTATGTTTTCTTTTGCTTTAGTCTAGATAATCTCCAAACCCTCCCCCCTCAAATTGTATATCATCTAGCATAAAAATCTGACTTGAACCTTCCTTATAGGATCCACCCCTTGCTTGCTCTATCCTATCTTGTGTGTTGTGTTTTAAGCTAGGGTAATTAATTTGTGCGACCGCGACATCACAACAAGTTTTGGCGTCGTTGTCAGGGAAGTGATTTTAGTTGATTCTTGTGCTGTGATTTTTATTTGTTGTGATTGTTATTTATTTTGTTGGAAAAATAAAACATTTTTGTTTTGCTTGCGGCAGTACTATACAGTACGATATAGTTGCTGTTCAAAATTGATTTTTTTATGGAATTAGGTCTCGGCCTTTAGTTTCCTAAAGGGAAACGACGTTCTAAATAGGACTAGTTGCCATTAGCTACTAGCCCCACCCTATCGAGGCTAAATTCCGTTGTTTTCTAGAGTTTTTAGGCAATTTTTGTTTCTCTAACGTAGGATTTTCATTCAATTTGCACTACTTTCAATCTCTTGTGTGGTTGGTTTCTTTTAAATTTTCTTGATGATTTATGCATGTAACCCGCTCTACTAACCAAAGACAAATACAGGTAGATCACAAAATAAAAAACACTTTACACAGGTTATGAAAGGAAGTTCGTGTTAACACCATGGTTGTTGCACGACAACAGACACTCAAGGAGCTCATTGCTCCTAATATGAAAAATTAACCATTGTACATAAATATGGACAACAATGTCAACTTCGAGCTCAAGTCTGGTTTTATACACTTACTGCCAATATTCAATGGACTTGCTAGAAAAGATCCCCATAATCATCTCAAGGAGTTCCATATGGTTTGTGTTGGTATGAAACTGAACAGAGTTGATGAAGAATAGGTTAAGTTGAAAGCTTTCCCTTTCTCTTTAAAAAGGGCAGTAAAGGCATGACTTTTCTCTATTCTCCTAGGTTTTATTAGGACTTGGAATGGCATGAAAAAGATTTTCCTTGAAAAGTATTTCCCAGAATCTCGAGTTTCCAACATAAGGAAAGAAAATGTGGGATTCGACAATCTAATGGGGAGACACTCTCCGAGTATTGGGAAAGATTTAAGCAATTGTACATTCAATGCCCTCATCATCAAATACCCGATCAACTGCTCATTCAATATTTCTATGAAGGACTGATGCCTATTGACCGTAGTATCATTGATGCGGCAGGTAGAGGGGCATTGGTAGATAAGACTCTCAAGGCTGCACGCCAACTGATCTCAAATATGGCAGCCAACTCCAAACAATTTGGCACTCATGGAGACTTGCCAAGCAAATGAATAAATGAGTTAAGTATTTCTAACCTTGAGAATAAAGTTAATGACCTTACTTCTCTTGTGCGTTCTTTGGCTTATGGAAATGTACAGCAGGTGAAAGTTTGTAGCATATGCTCCTTACACGGACATGCTTCAAATATGTGCCCAACAATGCAAGAAGATTTGAACAAGCTAATACAGTTGATGGAGAATTGAATGGACAACCTCAACGTAAATATGATCCCTTTTCCAACACGTGCAATCCTAGATGGAGAGATCATCCAAACTTACCCTATAGGAACCCATCTCAACAAGGCAATCAAGGCTGACAGTTCCATCCCTATAGATTTTAGTCCCAACAGAATTATCAAGCGAGATAGCCCCTTGCATTCACAAATTCCAATGTTATAGGGTCATTGAGTGATGATCTTCATGAGATGATGAAAACCTTGGCTTCTAACACAGTGACCTTACAACAAAATATCATGTCTTTTCAATAGAAAATAAGGTCAAGTATTCACAACTTAGAGAAGTAAATGGGGCAAGTAACTTCAAGTGTAGGAAAATTGAAAGCACAAATGAATGGAAAGTTGCCCTTCCAAGTATTGAATCCAAAAGAGAATGTTAGTGTGATCACGCTGCAAAGTGGGAAAGAACTCGAAGAGCAAAGGTCGAAACAAATTGTGATGGAGGAAGAAGAGGAGATAGAAATCAAATTGAGTATAAAGAAGAAACATCCTCCTCCTCCACAAACTGAAACAACGACCAATACTACAAAGGTAAGTCCTAATTCAATTAATATCAATTTTAAGATAATCCCCCCTTTTCCCATGAGTTCTTCTAGGTCTAAGAAAGAGGATAAAGAAAATGAGATTTTAGATGTTTTCAAGAAAGTGAAACTTAACATTCATTTGATTGATGTTATCAAGCAAATTCTCAAGTATGTCAAATTCTTGAAAGAGTTGTGTACAACCAAGAGAGCCTATAAGCTAAAAGGCCATGAAATGTTAAATATGGTTGAAGTTGTATCTGCTATTATTCAAAAAAATATGGCTTTGAAGTAAAAGGATCCAGGTGTGTTTATTATCCCATGTGTTATTGGTAATACTAGTTTTAAAAGGGCCTTATGCAATTTGGGTGCATCCATTAGTGTTATGCCTAAATATGTTTATGATTCTTTTAATCTGAAGCCTTTGATTAAAACTAGCATTGTAATACAACTTGTAGATTGTACTTTTGTTTATCCACTTGGTGTGATAAAAGATGTTCTAGTCAAGATTGATAGTTTGGTTATTCCATGAAACTTTTATATTCTTGATATGGAACGTGATTCTTGTGATTCATCAAACAACACTCCTATATTTTTTGGGAGAACATTCTTGAAAACTGCCAATACGAAAATTGATTGTGGTAAGGATACTTTGTCCACGGACGTAGGAGAGGAAAAGATTGAATTTAATTTTCATGATACAATGAAATATCCTTACAACAATGTCTATTCTATCACGTGCTATGACCAAGTTGATAAGTGTGTGCAACAAGTTCTTTATTTTGATTGTAAGGATAGATTAAGCGTGGCTTTGAACAATGGCTATAATTTTACTAAGATAGAAGAGATGGAGAGGCACATGTGTTCCCCAAAACGTACAAGAATCAACATTGGCTTTGCAAGCTTTGCAAACTGTTCCCCATGGTAATGTCTTTGTTGATTTAGTACTTTCACATAAAAAGCTTTTGCCATCTATTTTACAAACCCCCGAGTTAGAGTTGAAACCTTTGCCTGATAATCTGAAATATGTATTCATTGGAGACAACAATACACTTCATGTTATCATAACAAAAAGGTTGACAAGTTTGCAAGAGGAAAAACTTGTGAAGTTGTTGTGCGATCACAAAACAGCCATTGGAAGGACTTTAGTCGACATCAAGGGTATTAGTTCTTCGATATGTATACATCACATACTATTGAAGGACAATGCAAAACCAACGAGGGAAATGCAAAGGAGGTTGAATCTGCCTATGACGGAGGTAGTGAAATCTGAGATTTTAAAATTATTAGATGCAAGAATCATTTACCCCATCACAGATAGTAAATAGATGACACTTATCCATATGATGCCTAAAAAAACCAGAATCACGTTGATAAAGAACAAAAATGATGAACTCAGTCCTTATCACATCTCAAGTAGATGGAGAATGCATGTTAATTATAGAAAGCTCAATCTTTCTACGCAAAAATAATTTCTCATTACCATTCATGGACCAAATGCTTGAATACCTGACAAGTAAATCTTTTTATTGCTTTCTTGATGAATATAATGAATATTATCATATTGTTATTAATCCTGAAGATCAACAAAAAAAACTACGTTAATAATCTTTAATTTCTATAATGCACCTGCAACATTTCAAATATACATGATGAGAATTTTCTCTGTAATGATCCTGAATTTTTTATGATTTCTATACCAAAAACGTACGACATAAAATAATGCCTCTAGGCCAAGATGAAATTGCATACCACGCAAGAAATCAATTTCATTGTCCAAGCCTGCAACAAGCTGCAGAAGCTAAAAATACAGATTTACATGATACAATGTCGCCATACCAGCAATCTAAACATAATCAATCTGCTTCGGGTTTTATCAGGAAACAGCAGGAAA
>Ga0325410_1001255_pt1 | contig 27992 bp, 7 predicted proteins | sample PopdelMetagenome_16_FD_206182 | JGI IMG/M metagenome (GOLD analysis project Ga0325410, IMG submission 206182) | Populus deltoides microbial communities from Bellville, Georgia, United States - Xylem-PdIQD-R3 | ecosystem: Host-associated > Plants > Phyllosphere > Stem > Wood/Secondary xylem...
GATCAAGTTCCAACATTGTTTGGACTTGGTCAACATCTCTCGGTGTTGAGCACCTTCAGGGTGCAGCGCCATATGGCGCATCAAAGGCAGCATTGATTGATCACGAGGATTGAATGGAAAAATCTTGCCAAGGTGGAGATTTGTAGCAAATTGTCAACATTTGCAATTGTCAACATTTTTTCTCAACCACTCTCAACTACCCTCTCCACTACCAACCACCCTCTCCTTTACAACCACTATATTTATGCTTCCCCTTCTCATGAAGACAGAAGTGAGGAACGAGAGAGGAAGAGTGCAGTGTGTGTGCAAGAAGTAAGTGTGCAGAGAAGTGTGGTGAGTTCAACTGTGAGAGTGAGTGCAGATTTGAGAGAAACAAGTGTAAGAGTGAAACACTGGGTTTTGTGGGGTTGTATTGGGTTGAGTTGAGTGTTTGTATCATTCCTCCATTAATATACAATCAGCTGCCTCCGTGGACGTACCCGGTTTTGGGGAACCACGTAAATCTGCTTGTTTGTGTTTTATTTGTGTTTGCTTTCGGTCCAGTATGCACAACAACTTCAGCCTGGGCATGTCCAATAAAAGTAATTAAATTCCAATCTTAAATAGATCTCCCCACTAACCAAGACGGTAAAATAGACAATATCTAGTTTAGAAATATAGATATGGTGTCTCCAATAACAAAAACAACTACTTTGTTTACAATGTTTTATCAGACACGTGCCCTAATGCAGAAGAAAAATATTACCTTTGATGAGAATGTTAGCCGTGAACTGGATGCTGAAGTCTGCAGAATTTGGGGACCATGGTGAACGGTAAAGTTCAGCAACAGAGTATTGAAAAGGCCAAAAGGAAACAAAAAGATGATGACATGCCTGGATATTCTCTTCAAGTAAGTTGTTTTCCAAACTGGAGGCATAGTCACACAACCTCTTTACTCCTTGGGTCGTCAAATCCTAAACATATATCAAAATCAATAACAGTTACCACAGGTGCAATTAATAATATTTTCTGTTAGCACTGCATATGATGTTGGTATAAAATCAAAATTTATAACAGTAACCACAGGTAGAATAAACAACTGATAGCACTGTGTATGATGTTGATATGATAATTACCACACGTAGCGCAACAAACAGTGTAGTGCATGCTCAATCAAATATTCACAGCAAGAAAAAAAGAAAAACTTGGACTGCTACATAAGCAGAGCACAAGTTAACCAGTTGCTAGACTATCTAGATTTCAACAGCATCCATACACTCCTGTAACACTTAAAATTTATAGAAATAGAGCACCACAAGTTAAAAAGTTGAACCAGAACGATAGCAAGTTATAACATCATAAAACACCTCTGTGAAAGTGAAGAAATTGAACTGATGTATAATTTCCATCAATCACTCTCTTCCAGACACATGAATTGTCAACATTTTTTCAATTGCTTAAAATCACTCAATTTGTGAACCGTAACCCTAAAAATTAAATTGGAGGGTTTCATAAATTTTCAATTAAACATTCATAATTAGGTTATAAATCATGGTAAAAACATTTCATAACCCTTATATTATCGAATTAATAGTATAAAACCATTATTCAAAGTATCGATAAAAAAAAACTTAGTACCTATGTTCTTGAGTTATAGGTGAACGGGATGAATCTACAAGACAGATTAACACCTGAGATTGGAAAATTTAGATTAAAAAGTTTTAGGGTAAGTTAGATTTCAACAGAGAGAAATATAAATCCTAAATTAATTATCTGAATTAATGAAGAAAATACTGCAAAACCCACCCCGTTTACAGAGAGAAGGGGTAAATCAGGATGTTCGTTGGTGATTATGCTGGGTCTGGTTCGATGTTGCCATGGGTCTGTGATTTTGGTGGTTTACAGATAAAGATTGAAACTGTTAAGATGAAGGAGAAGAAGGTGACGAAAAAAAATTAGTGATGTTGAAGATGAATGAAAAGAAGATGAAAAGTTTGGGACAAAAAAAAATCAAATCGATGAAGAGAGGGTGATTTTTCTACAGCTAAGTGTGTTATTAGGGACGTAGAAGATGGGAAGGTAATTAATTTTCAGCTGCAGGTTTTGTTGTTCTTTTACGTTTCTAAGGGTGTGGGTTGGGGGGAGTCCTGCAGGTGTAAAAACATTAGACGATTGAGATTTTCTCTTATCAAAAGTAATCAACGGTTTCTATTATTTTGGTTTTATATTAAAATTTAAATAATTATTTTTTCAATTAGCAATGGATTATCCGTTGCAAACTTTACGTTGTTTTTAGTAACGGATTTTTTATTGTGAAATTCTGTTGCTAATATTAAAAAAATAATATATATTTAATTAATTGCAAATTTATTACTGAATTTAATAATGAATAATTCCATTACTAAATTCAGATACTAATACTCTGTTTTTAACAGTGGATCAGCATTCGAGCACCAGCGAGCATCTTATAACACTGTCCGAAGCGTGTGAATCCTGCGCCATCGGATATGAGGATCCTTGTCGGTGGATTCTCAAGAAGTAACATTTTTCGTTGTCAGACAAGACCTTGCCAACTCCAAACAACCATGAAACAAATAATACAAACATTAAACGTTGATACATGCCCATGATTTGATATAAAGCCATCGTATCACCATGCGCCCCAAGAACCAGCAAGCGGCCAAAAAACATCAAGCTCTTTTAATTCTGAATTCACAATGGTTAAATGGAACCCTGGATTATAGCACGTCATATCCATGCTAAATTATTACTAATTTTATTTTTTTTGCATGTACAAGACTAATATAGAGATTGCGTTCTGAATGATCAAGAAGCTAGTAAAACTGAGTAGACTATCCATCTTTTATGTTATGAACTAGATGAAAATTTGCACAGATTCAATGCTAGTAAACATCGGCTCGTAGGATGTTCTCAACACTTCACTCAGTAAAAAAAGAATGTTAACTTGTCGAAAGCCTCATAACCTTTCGATCGAACCTAGCTGATATTTTGTTGGTACACTATTATTATCTGAATCGAACATGAAATGATTAATTCAGGAAAAAAACAATATATCGAGACTAAATTGAAACAAATAACAGATAGCAGGGAGTGTGCTTGCAACAAGTTGAATGATTTTTCTTTTTTATTGGGAAAAATTTAGGTGATTATAGATGAAATGGAGCTCTTTTTTTTTTCTTTCAAGGTATGACCAGCAGGCCAGAAGAGAATTTTTATGGAACATACGACTATAATATGAGAAATCTTGGCATATTGTTGTTTCCGGAGATCGAGGGTTATGGATTAAGATATCAGAGTTTGAATTTGAGTCCAATTGTTATGGTTAATAGTGACTCAGTTGATGAATCCATCATTGGAGAGATTAATAATGATCTTATAATTCTGAGAGGTGAAGCTCAACTTATCAGTTTTTAAATTTGTTTTCTAAAAATTACCAGTTCGAATTCCATACACATCAAAGTCACTGAAGATTTATATAATCGTTAACTTCAGGGCTCGTGAAATTAATCGAAATACACACAAACTAATCTAGACACTCATGTTAATAAAAAAAACCAAAATAACCTATCAAGCCTTTGAAAAGCTTTCAAACAAGAAAAGAACACACAACTACCAGGTTTTATCACCAAGTTTTATCCCAAGTTAGATAAAATTCTACAAAGATTAAACCAAGAAGCACATCAATTCAAGAAATAAAGGAAGCGATCAAGAGAAGAGACATTTCTCAAAGGCCTAAGGCTTTTTGGCACCGTCAAACGCAAATATTAATTTTTCCCTCAAGATTTCAAATGCACATATATATATACAAGCGCAAAAGCACACCCTTTCTCTGTATTTTTTTTTTTTTTTACCTTGTCTGCTAGGTTCTTATGAGTGTTAACTGGTAGGAGAAGGGGAGTGTTTATGAGAGTGCCCCCAGGTCGTTTAGGTTTTCCATTTTATATATTTTCTTTATATATTTTTAAGGAATAAAAGAGGAGCTGGCCTTATCAGCCCAGCGAATTTGGGCTTCTTGTGAGACCCAGATCGCTTGTGCCTGGGCTGTTTAGTCAGGGGATTACGATTACACCATGGGAAATCTTGGCGTAGCCTTGTTGTTTCCGGAGACAGAGAGATATGGAAATCAGAGTTATTGTTGTGGTTCATAGTCAACCAGTTGACAAGTCTTTTCCTTGGTATTAATTAGAAGTGAGTATTTTCAGTTCAATTTAATTTTTATTAAAAAAAATAAAATTGATTTAAATTGATTAATTTTGATTTGATTTAATTATTTTAAAATAAAAACATTTTCAAACTGACCGGTTCCAATTCAGTTCAATTATTTTATATTAAAAATAAAAAACTATACTTTTTGAGTTATTTTTGTAATTTTATAATAAATTTAGTTTCAATTTAACTCGGTTGTTTTTATTTAGGTTCGGTTTGATTACACCATGCGAAATCTTGGCGTAGCCTTGTTGTTTCCGGAGACAGAGAGATATGGAAATCAGAGTTATTGTTGTGGTTCATAGTCAACCAGTTGACAAGTCTTTTCCTTGGTATTAATTAGAAGTTAGTATTTTCAGTTTAATTTAATTTTTATTAAAAAAAAATAAAATTGATTTAAATTGATTAATTTTGATTTGATTTAATTATTTTAAAATAAAAACATTTTCAAACTAACCGGTTCCAGTTCAGTTCAATTATTTTATATTAAAAATAAAAAACTATACTTTTTGGGTTATTTTTGTAATTTTATAATGGATTTAGTTTCGGTTTGGTTCAGTTGTTTTTATTTAGGTTCGGTTTGATTTTTTCGGTTTCAAGTTTATAAAACCGAAATCAAACCGGTCAATTTTTAAAAAACTCTAATAAATTTAATCAGTTTTTTTATAATTTATTTTTTTTATTTTTTATTTTCTCGGTTAATCAATTTTTCATTTTTTTTTAGTCATCTTTATCTCTAGTGTCGACCTCCAGATGAATTAATCGATGGGCTTCACGTGTCCTGAACACTCTATTTGGGCTCTCTAATGAAAATGCAGGAGAAAAAGGAAAGGAAAGCTGCAGGGTGCAAGCCCAACATGTTATGTCAGAAAACAGAAGTGCTATTGTGAGAATTCTATGGTTAGTGCAATTGTGATGGCAAACAACAGAATTTCGTGGTTGTTTCTCTTTGCGAAGTGATCTAAAAGCAAGGACAAGGTAAAAGCTGAGGCGCATAAAACTTTGGCTGCAGGAGTGGAAATCTGTGTTCATAACAACGATGGAGATTCTTTGTGGCTGGACATACTGGTAACAAGTAGCTAGAAAAGAAAGGGACAGAGACCGAACTCACTAGGTTCTTGAGAAAGGATTTCTAAGCCAAACGAACCTTTCTGTTGCCACCCATTGGCCTTACATTCTACACAAGTTATACCACTCAACAATACGGTAAAATAGATTAGGGATGGCTTCAGCATTCCTAGCAAAACCAACAACACTTTTTTCTAATTAACCAACGTAAATTCTCCGCCTTAGCATCATACTGAGGGATAGATCAGTTTTTGCACTGTTCATATGATGTGAGTTGGCGTTTGTTTGGTGAATACAATGAAATTCTTCATGCTAATCAGGAGAGTTGTATCGTATGAACAAAAGATCTGGTTTGTTTTCTTAGGAGAGTGATAAGCTGAGAGATTCTTGAAGCCTTGGCTGACAGCAGTTTTCTTGTTTTTTCATCTATGAGTTGGTTCTCGAGGATTTTTTCACTTGACCTTAGAGTTTGCCAATTCTGATTGTTGAAGCAAGCGGAGAAGACATAACAAGAATCTTGTACCTTTATTTTCGGTTATGTTAAATGCCTTATATACGTCTTCAGATTCAACTTTTGAATTTTATATAACAAATTAGTAGGAGTGATTTGCTCACAAATGTATTATAAATACTTAGACTCTATACACAAGAAAAAATAAGAAAACCATTCTACCTCATCTGTCTATGTTAAATTCTACAAATTGACAGCATAACATAAGCTGTAGGCTTTTCAACTTAATATATATATATATATATATATATATATATATATATATAAAGACCAACTGTTTCCTGATAATTTCAACTTGAAATCATTTGCACCTAGTGATCCATTTCATTTAGAATAAGCTTTTATCTTTCTTTTTTTATTATTATTAAATCTTATAGGAGATAGACAAGAGAAGTAAGAAAATTATATACATCCTAGACCTAGTAAAGAGTAATAAAGACTGAAAAGTAGCCAATATTTTTTTAGCATGCATTGATTAGACGAGGACCATTCTAACTTTAGGTTTTTGCTCCTCCATGCAGTGATGCAGATAAGGGATTCAAGAGTTGAATTCACAGAGAATATGAGCTTTTTCTCTTGTCAAAACAGGAAATGCTTTTAACAACTGAAATGGGTCAAAATTATTGAACACTAAACCCTAACGTAAGGTATTATACTTCCCTCCAAGAGGTATAAATACGAAATATGAACAAGGAAGCTCGCATGTCTCCAAGATGGGAATGACAAAAGGTGTCTCTTATCAGTTTGCTAGCTCATTAGAGGTTAAAAACGATAAAGACATTTTTCCACATCCACGTTTTAGCCACGTGTGAAATCATTAATGGCAGATACCTATAAACAGATTGACTAATGATAGATACCGACCACATGATCTGCATTGGACACCTTAATGATTGATACCAACCACTTGATAGACTGTCTTCAATACTATTAAATCTTTCTGTTCAAGTAGACAATGGTGTCCTCGGTACTAGCAACTACCTATTCACTTATTGTACCAAAGACAAAACATAAGTCTTTCTCTGCATTTATAAGGACCACGACAATATTCCTACCATAGCCTGCAGGCAAATTAAAGCCACTGATATGCAAATGAAACTCCAAGCAAATTACGATAATTTCTTCTTCTTCTTCTTCTTCTTCTTCTTCTTTATAGTATGTAAGCAAAATATTATAAACTGTAGGTCCACAAGCAACTAAAACTAATCAAATATTTCATGATTAATTCAATGTAATTATAAAAGTTCACAAATTTATGTGAGATCAAGTGCAGTTTGATGCTAGAAAATATTGCTAAAAACATCAAAATCATATAACTGTTCATGTATCATACAAAAAAAAAAAAAACATAATAAACCTTCTTTCGCAAGATTTTTTTCTAGTGTGAACAAAATGAACTATAATTAATTATAAGGTTAGTTTCGATTATATGTAATTATTAAAGTAAAGGATAATACAACTATTTAAAGTGAATCCCATGTTCATAATCTATTATACAGACAAGAAGAAAAGTAATAGGAAATTAGCGGTGGTGGAAAATAGTTTATGAAATGGTGGAGGAAAATAGTAATTTAAAAATCAATGTTCCACCCATTCTATAAAATATTAAAAGTATTGAATAAATTATATTTGTGTGTCTTTATTTCTCCTTCAAACTCTTTGTACTGAAGCCGTTTAATAATTTACACAAAAGATTCATTGTTGTTATTAGTTTTATAGTAAAGTATATATATAATTCTTTTTTATCAATTAGATACTAATGTGAATTGGGTTATAATAGTCATCTCTAACACCCTAGTTACTCCTTTCATAATATAAACCGGAAAACTTATTATAAGAAAGCTTATATGTTTACTGTGGAGCTTTTTAGGACCATGAAAATTTGTTAATTAATTAAGATACTATTTAATCCATAAATCAATAATTTATTAATTTATAAAATAATTAATAAAAATTTAATGTATTAAAATATTATTTATTTATTTTTTCCAAAGCATTGTCATGTATTGTTATGTATGAACACTATCTAATTTTCAAATCATGATTTATTCATTGTACCAAAGGCAAATGATTAGTCCATGTCTCTATTAATATTGTGTCATATCAATACTCCTAGCATGGCCAGCATGTAAATTAAAGTTCGTGACTTGATTGCTTTAATAGTCTTGAGTATCATAAATTTTTATAACATGTGGTGCAAATAACATTTTCGATACATGTCATGTAAATGTTAATATTACTATACAACGAGTCTTGAAAGCTACTTCAAGAAATCCAATTTAGAAATGAATTAAATTATCTTACCTAAAAATATAAAGATTTTATTTGATGATGTTCAATTGTCCCATCATATGATCCATTAGACTTTAAAAGATAAGATTATGCAATACTCATAAACAAGTTAACCTAGCTAGATGATGTGAAATATCAGCATCATTCAGTCTTATATGCAATGTTTTTATGGTGATTTGTTCTTAAAAATGCATAAAATTCTCCATTTAGATCCTTTATAATCTAGAATTGATTTGAATCTACTATTTACAATCAATTTCAAACTAGTTGGAGGGAATTTCATATATTTTATTCATTTTCTTTTTAATGGACTTTGTATCATATTTTGCTATAGCCTCTTCAAAATAAAACACTAAAACTATGTTGCTTCACAAGCAACTAAAACTAATCAAATCTTTTATTTTTTAATTAATTTCTTCTTACAATACATACATAAGGGAGGGTGTGGTTTATAATAACAACCAGTTGATTTTAACATGATTATTTGAAATAGTTTTTTCCTGATTGTATCTCATGTTGTGTTTGGACTGATATACTATATTGTGTTGACTTGGAATAAAAAATGAAAGCACAACTAAACGTCTATAAATTAATAATTTTAGGACCATGAAAATTTGTTAGTTGATTGAGATACTATTTAATTGATAAATTAATAATTTATTAATTTATACATTAATTAATAAAAAATTGATTTATTAAGGTATTTTTTTTTCCAAAACATTGAAGTTAATGCATATATCATGTATTGTTATGTATGAAACACTATCTAATTTCCAAATCACGAGTTATTCATTATACCAAAGGCAAATGATTAGTCCATATCTGTATTAATATTGTGTCATATCAATACTCCTAGCATGACCAGCACGCAAATTAAAGTTCATGACTTGATTGCTTAAATAGTCTTGCATATCATAACTTTTTATAACATGTGGTGCAAATAAAATTTTTGATACTTTCCGTGTAAATATTAATACTACTACACAACAAGTCTTGAAAGCTACTTCAAGAAATCCAGCTTAAAAATGAATTAAATTATCTTACCTAAAAATAGAAAGTTATTTGATGATGTTCAGTTGTCCCATCATATGGTCTGTCATAACTCAATTCTAGGTTATTCCCTAAAATTTACTTTTTTTTTTCAAAATAAAAATCAAAAACATAAAATAAAGGCTGACAAAGTAGAGAAAGCAGGTTGGGGAATACAACTGCAATTTTGAAGGAAAATTAAGGCCTAATTGTACCCTATTATACTAAAAAATAGAGAAAAAAATGCAAATTCAAGGTCAAATTAAATGATTATTGGATGAATTTGCATAAAAATTAAATCCAATGACATAATTAAATTATTTATAGGCCAACTTGATTTAATCATGGGCCAAATTGAATTTTAATTATGTTTAAGAATTTATTTGGGTTTAATTGAAGGATTTTAATTAAGTGCAATGACTTAATCATACTTTAAATGGGTCAAATTAATTTTATTTTGGGTTTAATTGGTGAAAAATTAAGTTTGCGAGCCCAATTTGGGCTTAATTGAGAAGATTAGAATTTTAAGAGACCAAATTTATTTTTTACCAAGTTAATTGATTGAAATCAGGGGCTAAATTGCAAGCAAATTGAAGTTTTTGGGTCAATTAAGGGTCAAATTAAACAATTTTACAGCCAATAACCAATCTGTTAAGGGCGTCGAACTATAGGGGCTTAGAGGTGATCATTTTTTATTCGGTTTTTACCTATAAAGATAACCAAACCAATCTTTTATTTTAAAAAACCGAAACCGGTTCTAACCGATCGATTTCGGTTCGGTTCTGTTCGGTTATTTAACAAAAAAACCAAAAAGTTAGATGGTATTTTGTGTCTTTGAAAATTCTTCCTGATGCTTGCACATCCCCTCATGTTGCTGACCCCCCAAAATAAAGCTCCTAATTTCAATTTTATCCTCTACAAACCTCGTGATTCCCCATTAAGCATATCCTCTCCTTCTCCTAGTTAGATGGTATTTGGTTCTAAGAAGAACCCCGAGTTTCTCTCTGAAAGTGTACTGCTACTAAGTGCCTTTTATTTTGTGCTTTCTGTATCAGAATCCTCTAAAACAATATGCTTGGAGTTGCTCTGTAGGTTGTTGGAAGATGAGTATAGATTGGTTAGTCACTTTGGAGGTTAGGTATGGTGTGTGCCATGCTCGTATGGGAGAGAGAGGTGGTTAGATTGAAAGATGAAGATTGCAGCCTTGTTGAAGTTTTGTTAGACGACTAGATCTGGCCATGAAGTTTTGTACAATGATGGGAAATCATTTTTTTATCAGGCTGAGAGTGTGAGAGATTGAGATTTGAGATGTGGCTTGTGAGGGCCGGGGGGGCTGCTGGATGCAGAGAGGGGTACTGCTAATACTATGGTTAAAAATTTAGAAAGTGCTTTTATAGTTTTTTTTTTAAAAAAACTGAACCGGTTCAGTTCGGTTTTTTCAGTTTTAGGCTTATTAAACCGAAACAGAACCGAACCGAACTGAAAATTTAAAAAAATATTCTCATCGGTTTTTCATGATTCGATTTTTTTGGTTTTTTTTTATTTTTTTGGTTTAATCGGTTTCTTGGTTTTTTTGCTCACCCCTATAGGGGTTTAATTGATAAAAACCGGAGGTAAAATTGAAGAAATTGAAAGTTTAATGGTCAATTAGGGGCTAAATTGCATAAAACCAAGACCAAGGACCAAAGTGCAAAAGACGCGTAAATTCATGGTTACAATTGAAGTTCCACATGGGCTAAATTGCACTAAATCAAACGTTCAGGGTCAAATAGGTGTACAATCGAAAAACAGTGAAAGATTAAGGACTAAATTAAAATTGGACAAAAATCCCTAATTTAACCCTAAACAACGCCGTTTTGCAGTTAAAAAAAGGAACGAGACGACGCGTCGTCTAGTTACTATTCATTATCTTTTTCAGTTTTTTACTTGAAATGACAGCTAATGAAGCTACTTTTAAAGTGCATTTAATGCCTCATATGTCCACCAAAATTGATAAAAACATGCACCAAAATGGTCACCTAACATCCCTCTATCCCAGAATATGGTCTGTTCAGGCCTATTAATATGACACCGGCGCCGACCTAAAGAGGCCAACTCAGGCAGCCTTTTCCTGTAGATTTGACAACTCACGATGCACACTTTGGATTAATAGTTGGGATCCTTCCCAGCCAAACCAAAGGCCACAATTTGGCACCATTAAATATAAAATGTTCCTCTTTGACCTCTTATAAATAGGGGTGCATTTCATGGCCTGAGAAGGAAGAAAATCGGGTTCAAAGTCTGCCAAAAAACCAGCCCCTCTACTCCCTGTATATGCAATTTTTTTTCCCTCTCACTCCATCATTCCAGCCACCAACCAGAGCCACCACCAGCTCCACCACAGGTAGCTAGCCCAACCACCAGCTACCTGAGTTATGAATAGTGCAACCTAAATTATAATTCACGTTGCACTGTTCATGCAACTTAATCATTGGGTTGTGCCAGTGACTAAGTTACTTTGGGCTGGATCTTTCTTAGCCTAGCCCAGTTGGCTGGGCCGGGTCTAGCCCGTCCCCAAAATTAAAAAAAGGAAGAAGTAGAATTTGTTGGGCCGATTTCAGCCCAACCATTTTAGGCCGATATCAGCCCACCTGTTTCTAGGTCTGAGCTTGGCCCAATTAGTTGGGTTGGCCCAGCCCACATGTTTTAATAATCTGTTAATGTAATAATATATTATATGTTGTTATTATTATATTAAAACAAAACAAAACAAATCCAAAAACTTTCAAGGGGCATTTTAAAATATTTGTGATTTTCTCAAATATTTTTCTACCAATTTTGCTTAATATTTGGTTGTATACTTACACTATAAGATAAAAATCCGGTATTAAAATACCTGGTTTTCTCCGAAATGTTTTTTTTTAATATTTTGTTTTCATGCACACGGTCAAATCCTAAAAAGTTTCCAAGTATATTTTCATTAAAAAAAATTGCATCTTTCTCATGTTTTAAAAATTCAAAAAAAGAATATCATAACCGGTTTATGATCATCCATTAGGGTTTGGTTAAAATATCAAAAACCTTTTTCTAATTTTTTTAGGATCTAGATGTAGACTTTAACATTTGTGGGGTGTAAAATTACACGATAAAGTACACTCTCAGGTATTAAAGATACAATGTGTAAACAAACGTGGTGCTAAAATTCAGACTTTAGAATGGTTAGGATTTAACCCAATAAGGTATGGACTTTCTTATGAAAAGAGATTTACCTTGAACCTTAAAAAAGATCAAAGAATAGAAACTCGACTTAGAAAAAAACAATCAAACAACAATGCAGTTTACCTTAGATAGGGTGCAATGGGGGTAATGTGTCTTCCCCTTGCACAACCAGTCCCTTACCCAGACTCTCGTAGACCATAGGTTCCTAGTGACCGTAATACTAAGTGGCGACTCCTAAACATTAATCATAATTTTATAATTAAATCCAAAAAACATTCCCAACACACCACACCTCACACAAGAGGCACAACACGAGCCTCCACCGTCGCCAGAAGACGTCGCAGCACGCGGACCCCGCAACAATTTCAACCATGAAAAAATGATGCAAAGTTTATGTAAGTGTTTTTCCATTCTTCCCCTTGTATTTCTTCTCCCTTAAATGGGCATAACAATAATGAATGTTTATAAGAGGCTAACTAGCTATTTTATCTTTATATAAAAAATAGTCGTACACAAATTGTTATCAAAATGATCAGCAAGATTGCGCAGTAAACTCTTCTTAACCACTTCTAAATTCAACTTGGCGAATTATTGGCCGATGATACTACAGTTCAACTAGTTCCTTGGGTTATTCTTAATTTATGGTCAGAATTTGATTTTTTTCAAATTGCTATATCCAACAGCGCATAATAAATACCTCCTCGCTTACCTTATTTGAGAATTCTTATGGCTCATTTGATCATTTCATGTCAATTATGTGTTTGAACCTCTCTATGAACCACGAGACATTTCAGCTCTCTGTGAGACTAACTATCACAAAATAGCCTAAACCCCTTTTTTATATAGCTCATGTGCACGTAAGGGAACTATCCTTAATATTTTTCCATCCAACTAGTGTTTAAGATATTACCTTCCTAAACACTATTTGTTCAGGATTGCATATTATTCCTCCCTTAAGCCCTTTTCTTACTTCGTTCACTTTCCTTCTCCTAGGACACCGTCTGGCATGACATATTCTCATCCTCTCTCTAAAAGAAAGGAAAACGTGTCTTTTCGAAAGCAAATTTAATTAATAAACATTCTTAAACAAACTTGATGGCATCCAATAATTTAAATAAATAAAATAAAACACCACCCAATATATTAAAATATCTTGAATAAAAGAGTAATATTTACAAGTATTTAGATATATTAATCTCAAAAACAAAAATAGTCACCCTGTAAGTGATCTAATAAATTAAGCCGCGGCTCCATGAAAAATCGAAAAAAGTATTGATGGAGCAGCTTTGAACACGTAGATCTAGGCACATAAATAAAAACAAACCATGTGTTTGGTTACAAGAGCTAGCAGCTACGGCGGCATTATATATATATATATATATATATATATATATATATATATATATATATATATGCTGAAGCAACGGCATGATATGGAAAAAGGCATTATAGAAAGACCTCTAAGGTTTATTTCTCCTGCTCTCTATCTTCTTCACCTTAAGACCTCCAAGGTTTATTTCTCCTCCCCAACATCCTCACCTTCTAAGATTTCTTCATTTAATATGTTGCAATCTATTTGATGTCAACTCAACTCTTAATTCCTTTAACTGAATCACCCATTTGTGGCCAAATATTCCCTCTCTTCCTTTGTTTATATACCGTCAATAGTACCTATGCTGAAAAAAGAACAAGAACAATTTCCGAGTTGCAGCATGCTCAATATTAAACTCCAGATGACTTGGCCGGTTCGGAATTAAGTGTAATGACCTCATAACCATACAAATAAAATCACCCCGTATTCAATTCACTGCGTTTGATTGGAAAACCATGGATTCTTCATCCAATAATGAATCTTTTGCTCTATTTTCTGTTCGGTATTTCCTTTTGTTTTCTACATGCATGGATTTTCCTTGACTCAGCCATATATGCACAGGTCCCTGTGGAGAGCTCTTAATTCTGGACAGACAGCTTGCTCTTGTGCTATTCGCCTGGGAAAATAACGACCTTTCTTTCTGCAGTTGGGGATTAGAAGAGTCGTCCGGATAGCTCTACCTCCATTTTCGGTTGCGCCCTCAAAGGTTTGGGTCCTGTCACTAATATCTTTCAACATGTTACTCTTTGGGTATTTCTTGGATATCCAAATCAAATCGGGTCCAGTCACTAATAGAATTCAAATTTTTTATTCTTACTAAACATCAGTTTTACCCTGGAGTACTCCAGCCGGTGATGAAATGGTCTAGTTGTTCTCCATTGATGGCAATATACAATATACATGTAGAAAGGTTATGGGTACTATACATTTGTCTTTACATAAATCACAAATGTTATAGTTTAAGATTAAAATTGGAATTAACTTAGGCTATGTTTCTTTTCTGGAATTCATTTTCTGAAAAACCACTTTCCAAACTTTTCTATGTTTGTTTGTCATTAGAAAAGTTGGTCAACGAAAAACACTTTTCGGTCAAAGAAAAATTTAGCTTGGTTTCCAGGAAAGTGTTTTCCTGAAAAATTTGGACAGAAAACACTTTCCAGAAATTGTAAAAAATTTAAAAATGTCATATTATTTGCTGATTATATCAAATTTGGTCCTCAAACTTTTGATTGCTATATATATTTTGTTTTGAATATTTATTTTTCAATTTCGTCTCTTAAAGTTTAATTTTTATATTAACTTTGGTTCATATTTTTATAATTGTTATTTGCTTTTCCCTTATTATTTTTTTATTGAAATTTTTTATGTATCAAATTTGGTCCTCATTCTTTTGATTGTTACTTATTTTATTTGAAATAATTTATGAAGTGTTAATTATTATTATTTTAATTTCTTCATCTTTCATTTTTTTTATTTTTTAGATGTGATCTCTATTATTTTGATTATTATTTATTTTATTTGAGATAATTTATGAAATTATATTTTTTTCAATTTTATTCTCATTCAACTTTTTAATTTGTAAGATTTGTTCCTCATTATTTTAATAAACTTGAGAAAAATATAATATTAATAAGTTATTTTCCAGCTTATTTTTCATGACATAACTATACACTGGAAAGTGTTTTCCAACTTATTTTTAATTATACTACCAAACATCGGAAAATAATTCACTTTTCCAGAATTCACTTTCCCAAAATTCACTTTTCAAAAGGAAACTATTTTTCAGCAAACAAACGGACCTTAAAAAAATAGGAAATTGACATTAAACCATGATGCTAGTCATTCATCAAAAAAGAAAAAGAAAATTACTAAAAGATAGCAGATGCACTAGAGAAAACAAACAAGTTAATTAGGAAAACCAAATAAGAGACAAATAAATGGGTCCCGAATAACAAAGGCATCGGGGAAAATGAACATCAAACAAAATTAGGAGTAATTCCTAGCAATAATTAGGAATATATATGGGTCAGGTTGGACAAAATTGTCATTTACTCATTGGGTATTTCTTGGATATTCAAATCAAATCTCGTAAAAATATGCCCCTATTAGGGATATAAAAAAAAATATATATATATATATATATATATCCAGACCTTGGATTTTTAGTATATATAAGATTGTATTCAGTGTATAGATTGAAATAGCTAGATGGGGGGGTCAGATTGTATTGTTTCAAGAGTAGACGCCCCTTTCCTTCAGTTAAGTAAAATTGTGCTTGTTAACCAACTCTCCACCATGTTATTAACGGAAAATCAACTACAAACTGAAAGTCTATGAATTGGATGGTAAAAATTTCATTACAAGGGCATAATTGATCAAAATCGAAAACCTGGGTGACTATGCTTTTGATTTTCCAATATCAAGCGAGCATCTTGATCATAGCTACTTTTCTCTAACAATCCTATTGAAAATTTTCAGCATGTCAGTTCTTGATTAAAAACTTAAAATTCTGACATATTTCACAAACGAAAACACAAACCGGCCCTGTACCCAAATGGGCAAGACTTTTAACATGTTTCACAAATAAGCATTCCAACATATTGTGATGGCTTGTGAATGCCTGGAATTCTGATTAAGAACAAAGTTAATTTTGTTGCTATTTCTATCGTGGGAGTTAAATACTTGAAAATAGAACAAAGTTTCTATCTTTTTTTTCTTTTTCTTTTTTTTAATCGATTCCGTGTGTAATGACAGGCTTTTATTGTCATTTGAGCAGTGAGATTAGACAGATGAGTTCATCAAGCACTTCCATTGATATTGAACATCTTTTCAAAGAGCTTTCGAAAGAAGTTCCACATACCATGCAAACTACCTTGCGGGAAGAGATGTGTATCTACCATGTTCCGGTGCACATTCGTCAAGTAAATGAAGATGCCTATACCCCTCAGGTAATTTGTATAGGCCCAATTCACCAAAAGAATGAAAATCAATTTATGAAAGACCTGAAGCGAAGATATTTCAAACAATTCCTTAACAGACTGCCTAATGTAAAAGGGGAACAGTTTCAGAAGGAACTTCTGAGCACCATTAAAGATTGTGAAGTTGAAATCCGCAATTGTTATGAAGATGATTCATTTGAACTTTGCAAGGATCCAAAAGAGTTTTTGAAGATGATTCAATGGGATGTTGTATTCATCTTAGAGCTCTTCTTGAAGACTAGAGAATTTAAGGAAGATAGCGAAGACATGTCTCAAGACAAATACAAGTATGATTGTATAATAGGTAAACCCTGGCTGAGAGCTGCTGTGCAACGGGACCTGATATTGCTCGAAAACCAGCTGCCGTTCTGGATTCTTGATAAATTATATAAAATTGCCACCAAATACATTAAACCCGATTGCTCTAGTTTCCTGAATCTTACCTCCGACTACTTTGAGGAATACAACAAGAAAAAAATCAATCCTCCCTACATATTACATTTCACTTATTTGGTAAGATTGTTTTTGTCCTCGAAACACCCAACGACTATTTATACTACGCCAATTATCGATTGTAAAACAGCAACTAGGCTGGAAGAAGCAGGAATGAAGTTCAAGCCAATGCCAAATGAATGCTTACTTGACATAAAAGCATGGACTGGAGGGCCGGGATGTAATTCTATCAAGAAAGGTGAGTTACATGTTCCAACCCTTGAGATTGACTATCATACTGAATGTGTCTTACGAAACCTTATGGCGCTGGAGCAATGTCATTTTCCCAAGGAGTCGTTCATCTGCCAGTATGTTAAATTCTTGGATTTGCTTGTGGATAATGATAAAGATGCAGACTTGCTCATTAAAAGTAAAGTTATTATTAATAGGCTTGGAGAAAGTGCTGCTGTGGCTAATCTGATTAACGACCTTTGCAAGGGAATCGTAGAAGTTTCCTCATGTTATAACAGTCTCGCTAAAAAGTTAAACGATTACTCTGATAGCTGCTGTAACAAGAGGAAGGCCTTCCTCAGAAGACAGTATTTCAGGAATGTTTGGATAGGCACCGGAACTGTTGTTGGATTGTTCGTGCTGTTCATCACTTTGCAAAACTTTGTTCGATCTTTTCTTTAGTACTCAAGGTTCGAATGCTTCAGTGTCTGTACAATTCTTTTTTTTCCTTTTCTGTAGTTAATAAATCTTAGTTCACTTGTTTGATTGTAAAAATAAAAGAATAATCATTGGTATTGTACCTTGTTGTAATCAACTTTAAGGAATATTATCTACTGTGTCTGTTTTTTTGTATCTATCTATCCATCAACTATTAATTGCTTATGTTGTAAGATTCCTATATATATGGCGTTTGAGATCCACCTAGATGGAAAGCCAACAGGGACGATCAGCATTCGAGCACCAGCCGAGCATCTTATAACACTGTCCGAAACGTGTGAATCCTGCGCCATCGGATATGACGATCCTTGTCGGTGGATTCTCAAGAAGTAACATTTTTCGTTGTCAGACAATACCTTGCCAACTCCAAACAAACCATGAAACAAATATTACAAACATTAAACGTTAATACATGCCCCTGATTTGATATAAAGCCATCATATCACCATGGGCCCCAAGAACCAGCAAGCCGCCAAAAAACATCAAGCTCTTTTAATTCTGAATTCACAATGGTTAAATGGAAGCCTGGATTATAGCACGTCATATCCATGCTAAATTATTACTATTTTTTTTTTTTTTTTTACATGTACAAGACTAATATAGAGATTGCGTTCGGAATGATCAAGAAGCTAGTAAAACTGAGTAGACTATCCATCTTTTATGTCATGAACTAGATGAAAATTTGCACAGATTCAATGCTAGTAAACATCGGCTCGTGGATGTTTTTAACACTTCAATCAATAAAAAAAAAAGAACGTTAACTTGTCAAAAGCCTCATAACCTTTCGATGGAACCTAGCTGAGATTTTGTTGGTGAACTATTATTATCTGAATCGAACATGAAATGATTAAATCTGGAAAAAAACAATATGTCGAGACTAAATTGAAACAAATAACAGATAGCAGGGAGTGCGCTTGCAACAAGTTGAATGATTTTTCTTTTTTATTGGGAAAATTTTAGTTGATTATAGATGACATGGAGCTTCTTTTAGCAGGCCAGAAGAGAATTTTTATGGAATATACTACTATAATATGAGAAATCTTGGCATATCCTTGTTGTTTCCGGAGATCGAGGGTTATGGATTAAGATATCAGAGTTTGAATTTGAATCAGATTGTTATAGTTAATAGTGACTCAGTTGATCAATCCATCATTGAAGAGATTAATACTGGCCTTATAATTCTGAAAAGTGTAACTCAACTGGTCAGGTTCTAGGTTTATTTTTTAAAGGTTATCTATTCGAGTCCCACAAACCTCAAGATCACTGAAAACTTACATGGTCGTTAATTTTAGGACCCGTTAAATTAGTTAAGGTGCACGTAAACTAACCCGAACATTTACGTTAATAAAATAACCAAATAGCCTTAGGTATGAAGCCTTTGAGAAAGCTCTCAAACAAGAAAAGAACACACAACTACCAGGTTTTATCACCAAGTTTTATCCCAAGTTAGATCAAATTCAACAAGGATTAAACCAAGAAAAAACACATCAATTCAAGAAATGAAGGAAGCGATCAAGCGAAGAGACATTTCTCAAAGGCCTAAGGCTTTTTGGCACCGTCAAACGCAAATATTAATTTTTCCCTCAAGATTTCACATGCACATATATATACAAGCGCAAAAGCACACCCTTTCTCTGTATTTTTTTTTTTTACCTTGTCTGCTAGGTTCTTATGAGTTTTAACTGGTAGGAGAAGGGGAGTGTTTATTAGAGTGCCCACAGGTCGTTTAGGTTTTCCATTTTATATATTTTCTTTATATATTTTTAAGGAATAAAAGAGGAGCTGGCCTTATCAGCCCAGCGAATTTGGGCTTCTTGTGAGACCCAGATCGCTTGTGCCTGGGCTGTTTAGTCAGGGGATTACGATTACACCATGGGAAATCTTGGCGTAGCCTTGTTGTTTCCGGAGATAGAGGGATATGGAAATCAGAGTTATTGTTGACAAGTCTTTTTCTTGTGTTAATTAGGAATGAATATTTTCAGTTTAGTTTAGTTTTTATATAAAAAAAAAACCAGTTTAAAGTCACTGGATTCAATTCGGTTTGGTTATTTTAGAATAAAAACATGTTCAAACTAACCGGTTTTAGTTCGGTTCGGTTCCGGTTCGGTTCAGTTATTTTTTATTAAAAACTAAAAATTATAATTTTTTGGGTTATTTTTGTAATTTATAATGGGTTTGGTTTCAGTTTGGCTCGGTTTTTTCTGTTAGGCTCGATTTTTTCAGTTTGGGTTCGGTTCGGTTTTTTCTGTTTCAAACTTATAAAACCGAACCAGTGGGTTTTTAAAAAATTCTAATCGATTTAATCAATTTTTTTTTATGATTTCATTTTTTTTATTTTTTATTTTCTCGGTTTAATTGATTTTTTTGGTTTTTTACTCAATCTCTAGTGTCAACATTCAGATGAATTAGGTGATGGGCTTCACGTGTCCTGAACACTCTATTTGGGCTCTCTAATGAAAATGCAGGAGAAAAAGGAAAGGAAAGCTGCAGGGTGCAAGCCCAACATGTTATGTTAGAAAACAGAAGTGCTGTTGTGAGAATTCTATGGTTAGTGCTATTGTGATGGCAAACAACAGAATTTCGTGGTTGTTTCTCTTTACGAAGTGATCTAAAAGCAAGGACAAGGTAGAAGCTGAGGCGCATAAAACTTTGGCTGCAGGAGTGGAATTCTGTGTTCATAACAACGATGGAGATTCTTTGTGGCTGGACGTACTGGTAACAAGTAGCTATAAAAGAAAGGGACAGAGACCGAACTCACTAGGTTCTTGAGAAAGGATTTCTAAGCCGAACGAACCTTTCTGTTGCCACCCATTGGCCTTACATTCTACACAAGTTATACCACTCAACAATATGGTAAAATAGATTAGGGATGGCTTCAGCATTCCTGGCATAACCAACAACACTTCTTTCTAACCAACGTAAATTCTTCGTCTTAGCTACATCCTGAGGGATGGATCAGTTTTTGCACTGTCCATTTTGAAATTTACTTATGATGTGAGTTGACTTTTGTTTGGTGACTACAATGAAATTCTTCATGTTGATCAGGAGAGTTGTCATCGTATGAACAGAAGGCTTTCGTATGAACAGAAGCCTTGGCTGACGGCAGTTTTCTTGTTTTTTCATCTATGAGTTGGTTCTCGAGGATTTTTTTCACTTGACCTCAGAGTTTGTCAATTCTGATTGTTGAATGACAGCATAACATAAGCTGTAGGTTTTCAACTTAATATATATATATATATATATATATGAAGACCAACTGTTTCATGATAATTTCAACTTGAAATCATTTGCTCCTATTGATCCATTTCATTTAGATTAAGTTTTATATATATATATATATATATAATCATCGAGAATATATTGAAAAGACTAGTCAAAGTAAAATACAAGACAAGATAAAAAAAAATTAAATTTAAAAAAAAAGAAAAAAAAAACTAATCTGCTACAATAAAAAAATCAAAACTGATCAATTTTTATCTTCTTCCTTTTGTTTTTTTATTAAATCTTATAGGAGATACAAAGAGAACTAAGAAAATTATATACATCCTAGCTAGACCTAGTAAAGAGTAAAGACTGAAAAGTAGCCAATATTTTTTTAGCATGCATTGATTAGACGAGGACCATTCTAACTTTAGTTTTTTGCTCCTCCATGCAGTGATGCAGATAAGGGATGCAAGAGTTGAATTCACAGAGAATATGAGCCTTTTCTAGTCAAAACAGGAAATGCTTTAACAACTGAAATGGGTCAAAATTATTAAAAGCCCTACTCCTTTTAGCCCAGAAAAACAACGTCACAGTGGATCAGGGTCTATTTGAGAACGGATAAAAATTTAAAAAAAAAATTGAAATTTTTTTATTAAAAAATTTATATATATATATATATATATATATATATATATTATAAACCGTTTTAATATGTTAATATCAAAAATAATTTTTAAAAAATAAAAAATATATAATTTTAATACATTTCTACATAAAAAATACTTTAAACTGTAATCATTACTATTCTTACTTAATAAATTTGTAACGTAAATCAGTACATGAGATATTGGTTACAAAGGAGAATGGAGATAGGCTATAGATATGAGTTACAGGAGAGAGTAAAAAAAATTTTGGAAAAAATTAGTCTGTCCTCTAAGGTTGTAGGAGTCTCCTTTTATAGATAAATTGCCATGGAAGAGGCCAAAACGTTTTGTTGAAGAGTTTGGAGATGCCTTCAGAATCCATGTGAACCCATGTGGTATTGTCTGCCATGATTTGGTGATGACAAAATAGAAGATGCCCACGTTTTTTTGTGAGACTTTTATTTGTTGTTTTCTTGCTACCGACACTTGATTTGTATGTTTGTAGTAGCAGGTAATATTTATAGAAAAAACCTAAGACAAATGGGCTTTTTAGCAAAAAGACTCAAAACAGGTGAGTCAAAAAGATATGAGCTCTAAACATGTAAGCCTGAGAACGTCCGAAAATGTTTATCAATTAGATACTAATGTGTATTGGGTTATAATAATCATCTCACATTCTATAGTAACTCCTTTCATAATATGAACTGAAAAACTTATTATATGAAAGCATATATGTTTACCATGTAGATTTCTATTTAAACATAATAAAATTCATAACTTTGATGTGTGGTGTAACACCTTCTCATCATATGGTTCAATTTAATTTTTGAATTATTTTCTTTTATGTGTAGATCAAGAGAGAGTAGTTTCTAGTATCAACCATGTAATTTGAATGGGTTTGTTTAGAATCATTTTTTTTCCTTTTTGTATTGTTTATTATGTTGTGTTTTCTAGGAATATAAAATGAAAGTAACATTTCCAAAAATATGTTTGATAAATGAATACTATACTTTTAAAAAATTATGTTTTACTTAAAAAATACTATACATTGATGAACTACTTTGCTTTTAGTTAAAAGTATGAGGTAAGCTTTTATAGTAACAGCATCTACATATTATACCAAAGGAAAATATTCAATCCTTCTTTGCATTATATATGTATGATCTTGTTAGTTACTTCTTTGATATCACTTTGAAAAAAGAAACAGATACAAGAGAAAGAATAAAATTCATGATCCATTAAAAATGATAAATATATTTTTATATATGATTTCTCTCTCCTACTTGTATCTATTTGTTTTTTTAACGAAAACTTCTTAAAATAATTAATACAAAATTACTAATTACTCTATAAGTATCATAAAATTACTCTGACCTCCAAAACACACTTATACGAGTTTCAATCCAAACATGTAATTTTTTCTTGTTTTATACTTTGGGCCTCCTTCTTTTATATGTGTTTCTCTATAACAAATTATAAGAAATTGATAGTTAATTTGGCCACAAAATGATATAATTGAAAAGAAAAAAAATTAATGATCAGAAAAGAAATTCACAATGGATTACTGTGGAAAAGGTTTTAGCATATTGTTTAATTTGTAATATATATTCTTAGAAGGAAAGTAAAAAAAATGTTAGTCATTTCTATGAGTGGCAATATAGGCATGTGTGTGTTACAAAACTACTCAATTCATTATAATAGGAAATAATAATATGATTACTTAACCAAAACAATCAATTCCGAGTTCATTGAGTTACCCTTAGCAAACATTCTATTAATAAAATTACGTGCTGATTAATTAAAAAAAAAACATTGCTCATACAATTAGACAATTACTTCTAATAAATTATAAGAAAACTGATTGCTTGTGATTTATCAGGTCTATGAGATTTCTTCAAGAATCAAAACTTGTGGCATAGCAAGTGAACAAAGGCAAAGTAAACAAGTTAGTAGTAGAATTGGACATGTACCTAATTCAGCTCTATCCACACGGATGTAAATCTCTTGCCCCACATCTGAAAACGTTCTTGTATCATTAACTCAAAAAAATTGGAGCAAGTTATGTAAAAATAAATCAAATTCAGGGGACTTTGTACATCATATTTTACTATAATCTATCTAAATAAAAAAAAATTATATTCTCCACGTTCATGAGCAGCTCGCATAATTAAACCTAAACATATTACAACTCAAAGGAATAAGAAGACAAAAAATTCACTAAAAGGGCCAAAAAGTGACCTTACCTATATTGTCAAAAAAAATATTGTATCATAGGCAAATAATTAGTCCTTGTATGTATTAATATTGTATCAATACTCCTAACATGTCATGTATGCAAATTAAAGTTAGTGATTTGATTGCTTATATGACCTGTATATCTCTATTTTTTTTATAACATGTAGTGCCAATAACATATTTGTTACTTGTCATGTAAATATTAGTACCATACAACAAGTCTTGAAAGCTGCTTCAAGAATTTTAGCTTGCAATTTAATTAAATTATCTTATCTCAAAATAAACATATGTTTATTAATCATGTTCAATCATCTCATCATGTTGTCCATGACTTTAAAAGATAAGATTATATAATACTTATAAATGAGATGATCTAGACGATGTGAAATATTAACAACATTCATTCTCATATATAATATTTTCTTGATAATTTGTTCATAAAAATGCATAAAATTCTTCATTTAGATCCTTCATAATCTTTTTAGAATTTATTTGAATCAACTAATTACCATCAATCTCAACCTAATTGGAGCAAATTTCATATATTTTCTCTTCTTCTTTTTCAATGGACTTTGTATCATATTTTACAATAGCCTCTCTATAACCAAAATTATACTAGGTTTGTTCACAAGAAACTAAAACTAATCAAATATTTTATTTTTTAATCATTTTTTTTAAAAAATAGATACATAAGGAGGGGGTAGTTTATTATAACAATCAATTGATTTGATGAACATGCTTATTTGAAATATTTGTTTTCTGATTAAATCTCATGTTGTGTTTGGACTAATATGCTATATATATTGTGTTGACTTGGAATATAAAATGAAAACACAACTAAACCTCTATAAATTAATATTTTTAGGATTATGAAAATTTGTTAGTTAATCGAGATATTATTTAATCGATAAATTAATAATTTATTAATTTATACATTAATTAATAAAAAGTTAATTTATTAAGGTATTATTTATTTATTTCCAAAACATTGAAATTAATGCATATATCATGTATTGTTATGTATGAACACTATCTAATTTTCTAATTACGACTTATTTATTGTATCAAAGGCAAATGATTAGTCATTGTCTGTATTAATATTATGTCATATCAATTCTCCTAGCATGACCGGCATGTAAATTAAAGTTAGTGACTTGATTGCATATAGTCTTCCATGACATAAATTTTTATCAAGATACTTCTTTTTCCAAAACATTGAAATCAATGCATATATCATGTATTATTATATGTGAACACTGTTTAATTTTCAAGTCAAGAGTTATTTATTATATCAAAGGCAGATAATTAGTCATTATCTGTATAATTAATATTGCATCATATCAAACCTCCTATCATGTCCTATATGCAAATCAAAGTTAATGACTTGATTGCTTATAAGCCACGAACCCTTTCCATAGGATAAAAATCCATCCAAGTCTGGTGCTCTTAAAAAAGCTTCAAAATGGCCATTGTAATTTGTAGAAGGTGAAAAGAATTGGGCTGGGAGGAATACTGGATGCTCTTCAATAAATATATACCACATAAAATTATATACATCGTAGACCGGTATGCTTTTAAGCTTGCTTTGATTAGACGAAGAACCATACTAACCTCTTTAGCACCTCCATGCAGTGATGCAGATGAGGAATTCAAGAGTTGAATTCAAAGAAAAGTACTACCATTTTTCTAATCAAAACTAGAAATGCATTAACAAAAATTTCTAGTCAACTCGGTAAGGTTAAGTCAAAAAAAAATTAAGTCAAAAGATCTTGTATTGTGTTTGGTTTGCTATTTTTTTTTTTTTTTGTTAAAGGTATTTTGAGTTTAAGTATGTATTTGGCAAACACCCCTTTAATCTATTTTGGGTAGTTTTATTTTAGAGAAATTTTTTTCTTACCAAACAAAGCTCTAAAAAATGATCCTTCTACAAGTATTGAACTTAAGTTCTACATTGTGAGAAATTTGAGAGAGGAAAAATATTTAAAACCAAAACACAATACTGGAAAATAAAGTGAAGAAGAGTGTTAAATTATATCAAAACAATACAGAATTAATCAACCCCAAACACCATGCTTCAACCTTTTATATAGTGAATTTTAGGAATTAAATGATGACAGAATTCCTATTAATAGCTTTTATTACCCTTTATAAGTCAAAATTAAACATGAATTTTTTTTATTTAAATCATGTGACTTTTGAGCTGAAAAATCTATTTATGCTGAGAGAGTTTTGAAAAAAACTTATCAAATTCTTCTTTTTATTAGTTGGATAAAATAATGGGCGAGCTGAAAAAAATAATTCTTCATAGATCATATCCAAGTTCAAATTTAAATTGGCAAAAAATAATTTTTTGTGATTTAAAAAATTATTTTACAATGAACCCAAACCCATAATCAGGCCCGAGCCTGAAGTCGGGTCTAGCCAACATGCACATACTTGTGAATTTAAGCTCAAAACCTATTTTTCCCAGGACTTCTCTCCTCTAAAAACTTAGATGCTCTTTGGGTTTAATTTTAACTTTTTTACTATTCACTTTATAAACACAAATAAAGTTTTTTCTATGACAAATAGAGTGCTTTTAAAAGGTTTTAGATTTCATCAAAACATGTTAACTAAGAATCATTTGAGATCAATTTCTCATTCACCTATAATTTATTTAAATCATGTTAATGTTTCATATTAAAAGGTTAAATTTAACAAATTTTTAACCAAAAAGTAAGTGGGTTTTATTTTTAATTTGACTTTAAATGTACATTAATCATGTTTTTAATTAAATTTTCAACAGTTAAAACATGTCATATCATTAAATAATTAAAAACAATGTCACCTCCTTAAAATATCTCTCTCTCTCTCTCTCTCTCTCTCTCTCTAACTTGGCTCCTTCCTCTTCACCTTTCTTGTTTCAACGAACCCTCTCTATTTATGTAAAAATGGTATAGGTGTTTTTATTTGATTTACAAACAATAGAAAGAAGAAATAGTTATCAATGAATTAGAATTAGGTACAATACTTTGACCAAGAAATATGAGTTTTTATTAGTTTATAATTTTGTTTCGGTATAAAAAATGAAAACCAAGATTTGAAATTAAAGTTGTAAACTTTTAATGGATTTTCTTGTTGATTAATAAAAGGAGTAAATTAGGAGTTAGATCTACTTTGGTTTTTTTGTTAAGTTTCTAAATATTTTAATTAAACACAATTAAATAGCATGATAATTTGTTTTGGTGAGATTCAAAGTCCAATTAACATAAAGGAAGTTTGTGTTGTTTTTCCTCTGTTTTTTCTATCTTGTTTCTTTTTTGAAAGAGATGGAGATAAGAATCGGTTGAAAAGGAGTACGATTTTTTATTAATAACATGACATTGTTTTTAATTATTTAACAATGCTCTACCTTTTTTATTAAGACGAAACTGTAATTTTAGAATTTGACTAGTTACAACATAAATACCATAAAATTTCTCTATTTCATAAACCCTAATCTTAAAGATATTATAATTTGAATGAGATATATGGTGCTTTCAGACATGGATATAAAAGAATTATGAAACATTTTTAGGTAGGTGATTGCCGCTGCACTTATTTTATTTTTTTTTATAACCGTAAATATCCGGGTCATTTTACGCGTACTTTAATTAATCTCCCGAGATCTTGAAATTAACGACCAAACAAGCCTTCAGTAGTCCTGAAATTTGTGACACTTAAAATGGTAACTTTTAGAGAACAAACCTAAAATCTGACCAATTGAGTTACACCCCTCAAAATTATTACACTCATTTTCTTAATTAATAAATAAAAAGTGAATTAAACTTGAATATTGCCTATAAATAAAGGGGATATAACGAGAGTGGAGAGACAGGAGAACTCATACCTACTTGTACTGAGGAGTGCAAGAGAGACAAAGGTTGAGGGTGAATTAGTATAGCATCCAGGAAATCAAGTGCCTCCGCTTTTCAGACCAAGGTACTATGGTTCTTTGCGTACTCGCTAGTTTTGTTTCGTTACTGTTCATGTTCCTTAATTTGTTCCATTAATTTTGCTTCCAAAGACAAAGAATAATTTCATGTATGATTAAATAAGTTGCCATGAGATTTTTT
>Ga0325410_1001256_pt1 | contig 27988 bp, 19 predicted proteins | sample PopdelMetagenome_16_FD_206182 | JGI IMG/M metagenome (GOLD analysis project Ga0325410, IMG submission 206182) | Populus deltoides microbial communities from Bellville, Georgia, United States - Xylem-PdIQD-R3 | ecosystem: Host-associated > Plants > Phyllosphere > Stem > Wood/Secondary xylem...
AACAGTACCAGTCCTTTCATTCTAGAAACTCCGAAATGAAGGAATATATAGAAAACGATGCGGGAAACAGACTAGTGCAAAAGACAACCTAAAATAGGAGGAAAAATAGATTTTTATTTTACTATTTCATTAGTTTTAATGACTCTTTCTCGATTTATATAATTTTTAATTTTTTCTACTAACCATAAACTATTTGAAGACGCGTCCACAACATTAACATTTTTTTAAAAAAAAATTAACCTAGAATTATATCCACGGTGTGGCGCTACTGATAATTAAAACAAGTATAAATTATACTCATGTTCTTTTTCTGTTTTCTTTTTTTAATCAAGACTATCTGAGAAGAGGAATGGCCAGTGCTAGCTAGCCAGTAAAACAATTAGTAATTAAGCTTCCTTAGTTTGCAACTTGCAAGAAAGGAGGGGAATTATGGAATGCACTAAAGAGAAATGGATCACAATCATAGGGATCAGTAGTTTGCCTATCAATTACTAATATTTATATAAATATACACGTTTCTTCTAATCAATAAATGTGTGTGTGTGTGTGTGTGTGTGTGTGTATATATATAAGTATTTATGTATGTATGTGTGTTTATTTTAAAAATAATGACTCATATATGAACATTATAACATTTCACATTATTCACATGTTAACCCGGATTGAACTAGATCATTGTTTTTAGTCCTGTTTTTTAAATTAATTTATTTTTAATTTCATCATTTAATATTAGATTGATTGTGAATTATGTTTTATAATGGGTTTTGATTTATTTTCTATGAGGTTATCACAGCTTTATTATCTAAGTTGTGGGTTTTGTAAGTTAACTCGAGTTGACTCAAGATATTTCTTAATTACTTTTTATGAACTTATCCTGGTTTCATGAACAAAGTCAAAGGCATGGCGTATTAAAATGGGTTGACAACGGTTGTTATTTGTATCTACTTTTTTAATTGATTTTTTTAAAATCTCATTATTCAATATTGGGTTGATTGAGAATTAAGTTTTATAATTTGTTAATTTACTCATTATAGGGTTATCTCGGTCTTATAATTCAAGTCGCGAGTTTGACAAGTACGTTGACTCGGACTGTTTTTTTAATTGATTTTTTTTCAATTGTATTATTTAACATTGGATTAACTGGGAAATATGTTTTATAATTTGTTTCAATTTACTTTTTATAGAGTTATTATAGTCTTATGAATATGATTGTAGATATGACAAGTTAACCAAGGTTAATCCAATATGTTTCCGTCTAATTTTGTTTTTTTAAAAAAATACCATCTTGAGTTTTTTAGCCAAGCAATGTTTGTATCAATTGTCTAAGTAATCTTTGTACCTGTCAAGTTAACTAGATTATATCAAATCAACTTCTATATAATTTTTTTCTGATAGAAAAAACGTTAGCAATGACTAAACAATTTTATATACGTTTAAAAAGATTTAGAAAATAAATTAGAACATAAGGCATTTTATAAGAATAAAAATAACTTAATTAATTAATATATATATATAACTCAAATAAGAACAAACTAATTATTTTCCACATTTTAGACACATAAGAGTTTGACAATTCTACTTAAAAAAGAAATTCAATGAGCTTGTTGCTTTCATTATCAAGAAACATCCAATGGCATGTATGCAAAGATATATCTATCTGCATATAATAACAAACTAATTATTATTATTGCAAGAAATTCAAAGAATTAAGCTTGTTGCTTTCATTATCAAGAAAATTAAATCCAATGGCATGTATGCAAAGATATATATATATATATATATATATATATATAAGAACAAGCTAATTATTATTATTGCAAGTTGCTTTCGTCGACACCAACTTGCAATAATAATAATAATAATAATAATAATAATAATAATAAAAGCATGTGTACACGAGAAAACACATTATGGCTAGAATTTCCAACGAAGGAAAGGGTTGTATTTCTGGTTTCCTCACCTGAAAGCAAAATCCTGGAAATATGAAGAAAAAACAATGGATCTAGAAAAAAAATAAATAAATAAATACTTAGATTGTAGAAAACTAATTGAATGTCAGTGTCTCTCCATCTCATCATGTACGATTTTAATTCAGTGCCGGTTGTCATATTTGACGAAAACTCTTTGTAGAGCTCCCCGGCCCCAATTTTATGTTCTCTTTTGCTTTATCTTTTCTTTATATTATCATCTTATTATTGCACATAAATCGCGACAAATTAATCTCACTAACCCCTCCCTCAAATATTCACATAAATCTTATTCTCATGTTAATCGAGAAATTATGATATAATTGCTCTCTTGCCCAAATTTATATTTACTCCTTTTTTTTTCATAAATATACTTGTTATTTTGTTTGAGAGTGTGGTTGTGGTTGTGATTGCTTTTCTGATAAAACTCGATTTACTGATATTGTAATTGAATAATTTATTAAGCATCATTGGTGGCTTTATATAGCCATACAGAAGGAATCAAATAACTGAAATAACAGTAAAAGCAAATAACATGGGATGTGGCCAAAGACCAGATCAACACCCTGATATTCAAGGATTATTGCAACAGAAAACGTAAAGAGCTGAAGACTAAGTCTTCTCAGGTGACATTTCCCTCCCTTAAACTGACGATTCTTCTACAGTTTATACTTGGATTTTGACAAACACCCATCAACCTGCGCAATTTCTCAAAGGTTGCTCGTGTTAAAGGTTTAGTCATAATATCGGCCAATTGTTCTTGAGAATAACAATGCAGCAACGTCACAACCCTATCTCTAGTTAGATCATGAAGGAAATGAAAGCGAACATCAATATGTTTGCTTCGACCATGACAGGGTTTTTTGAGAGTTTAATGGCAGAACTATTATCACAATACATTATTGTTGCTCCCTTGGAATTCTGATTCAATTTTTCTAACATTCTTCGTAACCATACTGCCTGACAAGCGCATGATGCAGCAGCAATGAATTCAGCTTCAGTTGTGGAAAGAGTGACTACCGGCTGTTTCTTTGAGGACCATGATATAGCTCCAGAACTTAACAAGAATAGAAAACCTGAAGTGCTTTTCCGATCCTCTAAGTCTCCTGCATAGTCACTATCGGTGTAACTGAGAAGTTCTTCATTGCCTTCATGCTTATAAAATATTCCATACACAAGTGTGCCTTTGATATACCTAAGCACTCTTTTTACTGCTTGCAGATGAATTTCTGTAGGATGAGTCAGGTGTCTGCTAAGCATATTAACCACGAACATAATATCTGGTCGAGTAGATGTGAGATACATCAAGCTTCCTATTATCTGCATGTATAGAGTATTATTAACTGCTGTACTGGTGGATTCTTTGACCATCTTGAATCCTGGAATAATGGGATTAAATACACCATTACAATCAGCCATGTTGAACCGTTGCAACACCTCCTGAGCATACTTTCTTTGACATATAAAAATTCCATCAGCTCGTTGAAATACCTCTAAACCTAGAAAATATCTCATTCGACCAAGATCAGTCATATCAAATTCTTTCATCATGGATTGTTTAAATGAATTAAACATCATCTCATTGTTTCCGGTAAATATGAGATCATCTACATAAAGACACACAATTAAAAGAGTACCTTCTTCAGTTTTCTTTAAGAAGAGAGTATGTTCATACGGACATTTCTCAAACCCTTTAAAAAATAAGATTCAATCATGCTATACCATGCCCGTGGAGCTTGCTTCAAACCGTACAAAGCTCTCCTTAAGCGACACACCTTCTTTTCTGCTCCTTTTATCACATAACCAGGAGGTTGTTCAATGTACACCTCCTCATTCAACTCACCATGAAGGAATGCAGACTTAACGTCGAGTTGAAACAATGACCACCCCTTCTGTGCTGCTAGTACAAGAATTAACCGTATAGTATCTATGTGAGCCACAGGTGCAAAAACCTCCATGTAATCCACCCCATATTGTTGTGTATATCCTTTGGCAACAAGACGGGCTTTGTACTTATCAACTTCTCCACGTTCATTAAGCTTAGTCTTGTATACCCATTTAACCCCAACTGTTTTTGCACCGTGAGGAAGATCAGTGATTTCCCATGTATGATTCTTCCGAATTGCTGCAATTTCAGAATCCATGGCATCTCTTCATTTTGCACTTCGAGCTGCATTCTCATAGGACAAAGGATCTTCATCAACAAATAAAGCAAAGTTACCTTGATTGTCATCAGAATAAACATCTCCACTGTCATAATAACGCATCCATATTGGTGGTTGACGTTGACGATTTCCACCACGTGAAATAGAATCAGCAGACTGTTGTTCTTCAGCTACTGGATGCTCCAAATTTCCTTGATGGCTTGCATCTGTCGCATCATGACTTGCATCATGATTATCTGCAATGTCATGAAAGTCATTTTGATTATCAGCATAATCAAAGAACCCATTGTCTTCTTCATGAGCAGGAGCAGGAGTAGGTTTGCCTGCATTGTCATCCACTGTTTCATCTTGGAGATTATTGTTGTTGTCTGCTTCATTCCAATCAAGGGAGGCTTGTATTGCCTCAGTATGAGTATCATCCCACGGCCAACTTTCTTCTTCATTGAAAACAACATCACGGCTGACAATCACCTTTTGAGAGAGTGGATCATACAAGCGATAAGCTTTGGACTCTTCACTGATTCCAAGCAGAACACATTTTACACTTTTGTTGTCCAGTTTGGTGCGTTTGTTATCTGGAACATGAGCATAAGAAAGGCATCCAAACACACGAAAATGAGTGACAGAAGGTTTAATACCACTCCAGGATTCTTCTGGTGTTTTATTTCGAATAGCCAGTGTGGGACTTCTATTGAGTATGTGTGCTGCCCAGTTGACAGCTTCAGGCCAAAAAGTTTTTGGAACTCTTCTACTGGTGAGCAAACTTCGAACCATATTCATGATTGTTTGATTTTTTTCTTTCGGCCACTCCGTTCTGCTGAGGAGTATAACTTGCTGTGAGTTGGCGATATATCCCATTAGCTGTGCAAAACTCAATAAAATCAGTAGATGTAAACTCCCCCCCTCGATCAGTTCGCAAGCCTTTGATACTGGCTCCAGTCTTCTTTTCAACCTTCACTTTAAAATGCTGAAACATTTTAAAAGCATCAGATTTTCCAGCCAAGAAGAAGACCCACAGCTTTCGGCTAAAGTCATTAATGAATGTTAACACATATCTCTTATGACTGTTAGAGATAGGATTAATTGACCCACATATATCCGAATGAATGAGTTGAAGTGGATGTGTTGCTCTCCACATACTAGCTCGCGGGAAGGAGCTCCTATGTTGTTTTCCCAATATGCAATCTTCACATAACAAGTTTGAATACTGCAACTGGGGTAATCCATGCACCATTTGTTTCTACTGCAAAGTTTTAAGACCTCCAAAGCTCAAATGCCCATAACGACAGTGCCATAGATGATTTAAATCTGGTGTTGGTGTGAGAAAACACTGCTGATTTTGAGTTTGAATCTTGGCCAGCAGAATGAACATTCTGTTCAGAGACATTGTTGTCTCTAAAATGAGACCCCTTTCTGGATGATACACCCTGCATGTATTGTTGCGAAACACAATTCCAAGACCTTTCTCCTGTAATTGACCAATACTTAAAAGATTGTTTTTCAGCTCAGGAATATAGAATACCTCTGTAATGATTGATTTGGAGATGAATCTTGCCTTTTCCCACCACGTCAATGCTGGAATTATTTCCTAGCTTTACAGACTTACGAAAGCTCTCATCTATCTCTGAGAAGAACTCCTTGTGACCGCACATATGATTGCTACAACCTGAATCTAGAAACCATGTTTCATCAAGTGCTTTCTCGACATGAGCCATGAGAAGCATCTCCATTGTGTGATTATCAGTCATCTCCATCATGGGCTCATTTTCTGCATCTGCAGGAATTTCTGGTCCTTCACAGTAGCTGTATAGCTCCTTGTCCAATCTCTCTTCAATAAAATCAGGAGCCATGAAATTCTCATCTTCACTGCACAACTCAGGAGCCATGAAAGACATCTCTATCGTGTGATCAGGAACCATGAAATTCTCGTCTTCATTGCACAACTCAAGAGCCATGAAAGACATCTCCATCGTGTGATCATCATCTTCAAGAATATTTGGTGCATCACTGCACAAATTCTCGTCTTCACTGCACAACTTCTCTGTCTCCTCAAGTTCAGTATATGCCATCAGCAGCAGTGGTTCATCGTTAATTGCTTCAGTAAAATTTACTTGTGACTCGTTTCTTCTACCTTTCCTTGGACATTCATACTGGAAATGTCCAAGGTCATGGCAATAAAAAACACTCAACGAGAGATTTGTCAGTACCTTGTCGCTCACGTCCTCGTCCCCTGCCTCGGAAAGAACTTCTACCATGACTTGGTCTGCCAAAATTGTTGTCATGAGTGATCTGTAATGCTTGTTCTTCAACAATATATCCTTGCATACGTTGTGCATGAACCAATAGGCTACTTTGTAGTTCATCAATAGACATTGCGTCTAAATCTTTGGACTCTTCAATTGAACACACCACGTAATTGAACTTTGAAGTCATAGAACGCAGAATCTTTTCAATAACTGTGACATCTGATATTTTCTCGCCATGAAAACGCATTCTGTTTGTGATGGTGAGGGTCTGAGCAAAGTAATCAGAAACAGTCTCTCCTTCCTTCATGTGAAGAGTTTCAAAGTCTTTGCGAAGGGCTTGTAATTGTGCTCGTTTAACTCTAGCATTGCCGTGAAACTTCTTCTTCATGGAATCCCATATTCCCTTTGAAGTCTCTTTATCCAAAATCGTCTCAAGGATTGAACGATCTATGGCTTGGAAAAGATAATTCTTGGCTCGTAAGTCCTTCAACCTCTGATCTGCCACCTCCTTCCTTTGTTCATCTGTGAGATCAACATTATCTGCTGCAGCAGATATTCCAGCTTCAACTACATGCCAGTATTCTTTGGAGCGGAGAAAATTCTCCATCAACATGCTCCAATGATCATAGTGCCCAACAAAACGAGGAATTGCTGGTTGAACAAAACTCTCTTCACTAGTCATTTTAGCTGCGGCTAAAAAAAAAACTTGCACAGGTTTCTAGCTGCTGCTAGAGAAAATAATCGTAGGCTCTGATACCAAATGATAAAACTCGATTTACTGATGTTGTAATTGAATAATTTATTAAGCATCATTGGTGGCTTTATATAGCCCTACAGAAGGAATCAAATAACTGAAATAACAGTAAAAGCAAATAACATGGGATGTGGCCAAAGACCACATCAACACTTTAATATTCAGGGATTATTGCAACAGAAAATGTAAAGAGCTGAAGACTAAGTCTTCTCATGTGACATTTTCAAAGTATTTTTTGTGTTAAAATACATTAAAATAATATTTTTTTATTTTTTAAAAATTATTTTTAAAATTAACGTATCAAAATAATCTAAAATATATAAAAAAATAATTAAGATGACGGTACAATAACAAGAGGAAAGCAAGGCATGGAAACTAATTTATGAAGCTATTAATTAGTCCAAGCCACATATATAATTTAGTTAATGATTTCATTTAATTTTATAAGGAGTTCGAACGAAAAACTCAAATAAAATCTTTTAATCCAATTCAAGGTTAATTTGCCCGGCGTAATGATGAAGGCCTGGGATTCTCTCCTTGGCGACAGAATATGCCAGACGATACAATTATTCTCTTGGCAGCCCTGCAATGCAGCACACTAGCACAGTCAACAATCTATTGTTTAATTAATTCCTTACAAGATCTATTATTCGATTAGATTGTAACGTCTAACGTGGGTTGGGTAGCTCGAGATTCTGCTCTTGGTCCCCCAGCTCAAGGTCAATACCTCACAAGAAAGTAGTTTTTGATTAAATTACTGTGGATTATCTTGCATGAAATTCATTGACGTACGAATTCGGAGCCTGACTTGAACTTGGTTTCGAATCAAACTGAAAAGGAAATTAATCTTGTAAAATTTGATTAATTTCAATGGGTTTTCAATGATTTGATTGATTGGGTAGAATTTAATTAAACATTAATTAAGTTAATTTTAAATAATATTTTAAAAAAATAAAACGATGGATATAATTAACCCACAATTAACATCTCAAGCTAATAATAGTCATCAAAATAAAACCACGAGAGGTAACTCAACTGGTCAAGTTTTGAGTTTGTTTTTTAATAATTACGAGTTCAAGTACTTTCGGGATTTTATTAACTTCAAAACTTGTAAAATTAATCAAAATATACCAATTTTATTCTAAAAATAAAAAATAGTCAAAATACATTCCGGCAACATATTATTATCAGTGAACTGGCTCCCATACACAAGTGTTTTACAGCTGTCCATGGTCTCCGTTGAAAATTTGAAATGGCACCTGTATCTATCTACAATAGAAAGTAACAGACACATTTAATTAATTATACAATCAAAACATAAAATATAAATTACAACAGGAAAACTGACAGATAGAGTGAGACCCTCGGGGTTTGGGATGGTTTTCAATGGCCCCTCAAAAGTTTTTCAACATTCCGCGTCACTTATAACACTCTTTTAAATTCAATAATCTTGATTAAGTAAAAGAAATACAATAATGAGGAGTTAATTAGTTATCATTTTTTTATCATACACTAAATTATCAATTTTTTATCTAGATTAAGTGAATATTTTTCAAGAAAGACATTGACTGGAATTCTCTTATATTCAATTAATTTAATTAAAATTGAATGGATAGATAATCTAACTCCTCATTATTTTATTTCTTTTACTTAATCTAGATTATTGAGTTTAAAATCAATGATGGTATTTGTAACATGACTGATCGTATTCTTAGAACAACACGGGAGGATCCAAAAACCCAATATATAATATATCAGATTTATCAATTAACTTTTTCTTATCCGGAAGATGGAAATGAATGAATCATCATGAATAATAATAGCATGTACACAAACATGTTGTGTCCTAATCATATGAATAGCACGTAGAGCATTTTTGTCTAGGAAAATGATACAGTCAAACACACTTCTAATACAGCTTCCTTGTACGCAGCAAATGAGTATATTTTGATCCTGAACTTCTATAATCATGCTTAAAAAAATAAAAAAAATGTTACCATCTTGTTATTTTTGCCCATGCAATCTTCAAATAATTAAATAAATATAATTTGATTCTTAAGACTTAAAATATGTATAATTACATCATTATTAATTCAAATGGGAAAAAAAAACTAGTAGATTAGCATAGCCAACGAAGGATATACTATATCCGGATTTAAGCAAACAAAATAAATTTATTACTTTTACTCATGCACCTCACCTACAAATTGGGAAGAAGAGGGCGATACGTCAACACTCAACAGGCAACAATATGGATCAAGCCTTGCTCCGAATTAGAATCTTTCATACCATCCTCGTTTCGCACACTAGCCATCTTCAAACCATGTGGCCCAAAGCATTGCAGGATATATGCGTTTGAATCTTTATAAATAGATACATGATGAAATGCGGAGACTTGAATTATTTTGACATTACTCGTCATTATGCATTAGAAATGTTTCAGTCTTTCATAAATAGATGCACGACTTGTCGTTGCAGGCAGAGGATTCTATCTCTCTTCCAGTTACATCTGCCAGAAGCTCCCAGGTTTGTAATCAAGGACTAAGAATCCTTCAAAAACAGATGGCTACAGTGTTCGAAATTCATATTTTGGAAAATAAATAAAAACCTTCAAAAACAAATAGAGCGTCATCATAATTACAACAAATTTCAAGCGTGACTGATCTTTGTAGGAAAGTACACACGTCTTGATACTAAAAAGCTTTGAAATCACATAAGTAAAAAAAAAACCTTGCTCTTTGTTTCTTTAGTGTTGTAACGGACAAGCCTAAAATCCTTTTCCCTAGGTTGTACAATAAAACCTCTATATAACTTTGTTTTTCTTTTTTAACACAACTATGTTGAAAGCACAGAAGGCAAATCATCAAAACGGGCGTTAGATTGTTGCATACAGAAATTGTCAGTTCCCATTGGCCGCTTCCATAATTTCCTGACAGGTCAATCATTGAGTTAGACATGCGTCTTCTGTATCAATCAACGAGGAAAAGAAGTGTTAAGAAATCCACCTGACTTTCTTGCAGAAGTGTTTGAAGTTCAACTGTTATCTCAGAGAAGGATGGCCGCCTGTCAGGAACTGTTTCCCAGCATCTTTGCATCAAGTCTAAAAGTTTTGGATGTGCACTGTGAGGGAGATCAGGACGCAGCCCCTGGAAAATATTTAAGTAAAATCAGTGAACCTATTGACTAAATTAGCTCTTGTCTCGTGTCAACCCTAGAATGCTTCCAAAATGCAATCGAGAAAGCACCATCTGTCTGGCACAAACACTGACCATGAAAATGTCTCAAGTTTGTAACTAAACTTCAAAATAACATGTCATAAACACTGAGAAGCAGCTTTCATCTTACTACTACAATTGAATGCAGCGAAACTGTTATCCAATGCAAAAGGATTTTAATGCCACACTCCTTCCCAGAACACCAACACTTGCGGTTGCAGATACAAAGTAAAAATGCACACGACATATAACAAAACAAGGAGGCAAAGAAGACTATTGTGCCTTTCTGAATCCAATTCGAAGCCAAACTAGACTAATATATCACAATATAAACCATTACATAGAAATACAAACCTGTCTCACTCCCAGGGCAGCTTGTAGTGGAGTCATGCTATCATATGGAATCTAGCACAACAATAAAAATGTCACTTCATGGTTACTTCGCTAGTGATTTTCTTTCTTTTTCTTTTTCTTTTTAATATTTGTAACAATGATTATTTTCATAAAAGCTCAAGTGCTGGGTTTGCTTTTAAGAAATACCTTTGCAGTTACTAGCTCCCACAACACAATAGCGAAGCTGAATATATCTGCTTTCTGATCATATGGCTGATGGTTGATGACCTTGAATCAAATAAATTATAATATAAGATAATTGGATGCAAGTTCAAAGAGACTAGAACACATGGTGTTGCCCAGAAGTTGAAAGCTCAAAACGAACATGAACTTGGCAAACACATACAAAATCCAGGTCCATTTCTTTTTCATCTTAAATGAGGATGAAACTTTTGGGTATATATTTTCTCAATTCATCAAAGTTGAGTACAGCAGAGGAGCAAGAGTACAATAACTGAAAGCTTAGAAAACAAACATCATCTTTCTTCCTCAAAGGGAAAAGGCTATCTATAATTATGGATTGTAAGATTACCAAGTCTGAATGCTCAACAATTCATCTAAAGAGAGATTATAACACAAGATCTCTACCAAAGAAACATGGATTGTGAGAGTTTTTCTAGAAGGCAGCTGATCAATCAAGGAGTTGATTTGAATCATCACAAAGATCCTTAACTTGGGATAACACAAAGCTAGTACCTCTTTATAGTAAAGAAGCAATAAACACATAACTACACAGTGGAACTAAAAAAATCCAAACCTCAGGTGCCATCCATCTGTAGGTTCCCGTCTCTGCTGTCATTACTCCCCCTTGATTCTGGAACCGAGCAACCCCAAAATCTGCTACCTTAACAACCTTGAGGCAAAAATGACTATAACTTAATTAAGATTTTTTTTAATGAATTTGCATAAGACTTCGTCAATCTATTCTGAACAATACAAGTTCAATACAGATATAAAATGGAAGGGCAGCCCATCACATTCATAGTCAACCACATTGATGATTTATAACTCAAACAAGCCACTACTAAGCAAAAGAAAATGCAAGAATGTTGGATCTTCATGCTCCATACATTAATTGAGTGACCCATGACATGGATCATTACATAAAAAGAGCTTATAACAGACGCCACATACAGATTAAAAAATTGCTTAAAAACTCGAAATCATTGAAAGGAGACATAATGATGATAGAAAAGCCAGTTCATCAACCATGCAGCCAAACATAAAGGAAGCATCAGAAAATGTGGAATATTTTTAAATAACTTATCAAGTTTATGAGGTCAGCAAATACAAATGTCACTTCAATCAATCAAAATAAAAACTCTTACATTTTGAGTATCCATGAGCAAATTTGCTGTCTTCAAATCTCTATGGATGATGTTGTTTTGATGCAAATACTCCATTCCTTTGCAAACATCAATCGCAAACTTCAGCAATTGAGGGAGCTTCAATACATTATGGTTCTTATGCAAGTAATCATAGAGACTTCCTCCATGCATAAATTCTGCAAGCAAGAACACCATATCCTTATAGAGGATTTCAATGAAACAGAAGACAGGCAAGCAAACAAGTACAGAATCAAATACATTTGAAATTAAATAAATTACAAAAAGGAAGCCAGGAACCAATTATACCTACTTGGAATTCATATTAACAAAATAAATATGAAAATGGAAATTTTGTATGCCATATTAGAGCATTAACACAAGCACGAGCATGATTTTCAACTTTTGTAGATTAATGCAAAGAGAGATGGGTACAGAAGGCAATGTGTTAGATATTAACTTGATCAAAATGATGGTAAAAACAAATCCTGGCCAAAACAACTTGGGGAAGTTAAAACCCTAGTACAAAATCTAAAATAATTTCACGGGAACACATAAAACTACAGCAAGCCACAAAAGCAAATGCTCCATGATCCCATAAATCTTTCATGATCATCAGCCACAAATAGTCATAAATTGATTTACGTTGATACTCACAATAAGCCCCAGAGGTTTCCATTCCAGTTTTTAATTTGAAAAACAAAATCAGGAGCGAAATTCTTGTCAGTTACTGAACAGAGAGAGCCCCACAAAAAAGCACAACATTAAATAGAAGAGCAAAGCCTTAAGTTCTCTTTAGGGAAGGGCAGTCTGATCATTCTGATAAAATAAAACAGTGCAAAAAGAAAGAATGATGAAAAGAAAGATTTTGCTTCCTGTAGAGTTCTGTACCTGTAACTATGCACAAATGTGGAAATTTAGTGCATGCACCAACAAAACGAACAACATTTCTATGTTGGACTTCCCTGTATCAAGAAAAATGGACATATTCAGGTACAAATGTAAAACTACTAAACAATAAAAATGCTTAGAATCATGGCAAAGTGGAGCAAGCAGAATATTAACAGCTCAAATGGAATAGTGGAAAGGAAATCCATGCTCAATTAAGTGCCAGGACTTTCAGATTACAGTGCTAGATGACATCATTGATAAACCAAAAAGGGAAGAGATTTCCACTCTGAAGAAAAGAGGAATTCTTCACTTCCATATGGATTTATAAATAAGGGCATGTCTTTGGACACCAAAGAGGATTGAATACCATCCCTCTTTTTCATGGTTTTCTGCAATACTTTTAAAATCATATAAAACGGTACGAATTAATAAAGAAAACATAACACAGGTTAATCAAATAAAAGTCTAATTCGTGGCTGCTTGAAGGACAGATTAATTCAGGTTAATCAAATGAAAGATATTAGACAAAAAAAGGTGAGGGGGTTCAAAATCCCTGAATTGAACCATTGCTTTATAGTATAATTTGTTTTAATTCAAAAATAAATACAGCATTTTGAGGAGAAGGTTATGAATAGCCCTTTGTATGAGAAAAAAGAATGCATGCAGTGAAAATAAAGTTTAAAAGAGACTAATGTAGACAAACACAATCTCAAACCCCTTAACAAAGGATACGGAATTTTTAGGTTCCACAAGCTAGCTATAGCAGATAGTCAATTCTGGCAAAAATCTTCTCCCAAGGAAAAAAAAAAATTGCCTTTTATGTTATAGAGTCAAACCAGTTAGTAGAAAGTACAGGTTTTTCCAGGAAATAGATATTTCAAGTGTCACTTGAGTCAAATCATACAGTCAAGCACATCACATAAAACCAAAAGTAATATCATTACCCAGATTCATTACAGTCTCAGATCATACTCTCAGGGATCCTTGCGCATATCAAGGTCAACATGACAGAGATACATGGGGAGTTCATGTGAGAGCGGACAGCTCATACAACAAAGTTCCAATAACTTTCACTTCCTCTATTAATAAAACTTGTTAAAAGAATCTCTGAAGAAGATAATTAGTGGCATGATTGAAATGTGAAGTCAAATGCTTAAACATTTTTGCATGATTAGTTTTGCATGAATCAATTTAAAGATGTAGGAAGTGAACTTCATTTCAAACTATTCACCTTAGAATTGTCACTTCTTGAGCAAACTCTTCTTCTTGAGTGCCGTTTAATTGCTCAGATCTAAGAATTTTAATGGCAACATCTTCACCAAAGTAAACACCACGATACCTTCAGATTAACAGAAGTTGGCAGATGAGAACGATAATGGAGGACAGCCAAAAATGAAGTTGAAGAAAAGTAGCAAATTTGAAAAGCCCAACTCACAGATCTCCACAAGATCCAGATGCAATTCTTTCTCCTATCTTCAATAACCTTCTATCTATTTCCCAATCTCCAGATTTTGCTTGAGCTGCTACAGCTTTACCTACAGATGAATGAGAATGTGAAGAACCGGACCACGACCCCTGTATTTCCAGAGAGAATAGTCAGAACATTTTATTCTTTGTTTAGTGAAAAAAAAAAAAAAAAAAAGCCGAAAATAGGAGCCCATGCAAGAAGAGGGTCGAGCAAGTTTAAGACTTGGGAGAGAGTCTAAAGAAGACAACAGTGATAAACATGTCCCGATCAAAAGCTTAAAGTCAAGAACAGGGGCAAGATCTCCTCAATAAGTCAGACATGGAGTGACAGAAAGGATTTAATTTTAAAAACTTCATTGACATGAATTTAGGTTGTTTTAATGTCTACAAGCAATGAAAAGAGAAGTACTAAACTAAGCTTCTCTAACCTCAATATGCATTAACCTTCAATATAGTAAATCAACAGAACTTCTAATTTATGAATTATTAGTGACAGCCAGCAACTTCATCCGACTGTCAGATTGCAGGTTATAGACTAAGACATTTAGTTCCGTCATAAATTAAAACTACATGCATCAGCAGTGGTAAGAAGTATCAGAAGTCGGCATCCAAGAATTGAGAGGTGCCACATTTTCTTAAGAGGACACCACAAGGCTGAACAAACAAGGCCCAAAGGTAGTTGTTTATAAAGGATTGTCTGCTGGAACAATGCATTGATCATGCATCGCAAAGCTCATCACAACATATGTTTTATCTCTTGAACAAAAATTAAGCAGAGACACACACAAACCACACTTGACACTGAAATTGACAGTAGTCACAAGAAAGTGAATATGCTTCAAGCGATCTGAACAGTTCTGTGAAGATGAGATATATGCTGAATTAATATACAGAGGCTTCGTTGATGTATACACTATGGCGTGCAATGGGTGCTCAAATTGCTCCAAATTATTTGTAGTTGGGGAATGAAAAAGATAATTGCATACAAAAGACAAACCCTTACCCAAAATATCCAGTCTTCTTCCAGAAGATACAGCAGAGAACTATAAATTAAGCATCACGAATTGGAACTACCCTAGCTAGATGAGAAAAAATTTCTAAAATTCTGTTCACAGCCTATAACCCTTCGCAACTCTCATATGCTTTTCATTTTTATATGTCCTCAGAGAGACAGCTAAATTCTCTTCCATGGTATGCATGGATTTCTTCTGCTAGGTATGACAGGTAAATTCAAAAGCAGCAAAAAAAGGTGAAAATAGAATACACAATTCTCAGGATCCCATTTCTTTTTTTTTTTCCGTCTACTCTTTAAAAAGGTATAGTAAATCTAAAAAAAATGATGTGATAAATATAAAAATATATATTCTCTGATTTTTTCATTATTGACCAATACTTCTGCTGGACATCAGCGTGATTAAAGCAAAACAGTGACCCAAAAAACAAACAATAGGATTATACTGAGACACAAATTACCTCGCTTCTAGCAATTGCTTCTTCCATAGCCTTATACAAACCATCTGTATCCTGGCCACAACATTGCAAAGTCAGCAACATTTGGACTCAGCACAGAACCCTGTCATAAAGAGATATAATCGCAATGCTCCTTAATATAATATGAGGCCACTGTCCGGGGATAAGCACAGTTTGTTTTGTTTAAGAAACAAATTTGCAAATTTTCTAAACAAAAAGGGAAACATAGTAGTTATAAAGAAAATTCAAGCTTATTAATCATTTCATTTGAAATTCAGGTAAAAAGTACAGAACTCATCAGTGTGATTATTATGATGCAAGGCATGAGAGATTAATTTAAAGATGAGCAACAAGAGTAAACGAATAACTCCCATATCATTAAGATCCTTCAATAGTACTAATGAGTTATACTAAATCTCTTAGTACAAAAACAAAATATATTGGGAATATGAACACAAATCTTAATGAGTATCAAGTACCTCAATAGGCCACCCATCCACCACAAATACATCCAGAGAGTAGCAATCAGTAGTTGAAAACACATGAGCTTCGCGGATGTTAAGCCCTATATCTGAAAGCAAAGCAGAAAGCTAAAAGAAAACATGTCATCAGAAGAAATTCACATTACTCATTTCAAACCACCAAATTTAACCAAGCCTTATTGTTTTATTGGTTCAAATGAGTTTAGCAGGGGTTTTACCTTGTAGTTAAGCACATATCTGAACATCATAAGCTTACAAAATTTATAAATTCCATTCTATTAATATGCTTTAGATTGGAAAATAAGACCTTAAGATGCATTACCAAAGCTCAATAAAATCTCGGAAGAGGTGTGTTGAGAACATCATAACTTAAGGGTCTACAGGTAAATCTAAGGAGTTATGGTCATGCTTTCCTTCCCAGTGAAGGATAATGACGAATACCAACAGGCTGCAGATTTTGCTTGGCAAACTGCATCTAATAACAAGTACCAACAGGCTGCACAAGTGGAAGTCCTATCCATAGCATACACAGTGAATCCAAAAGCTGATGAATATAAAGTAAAGGGACCCATAACGTTTTCAAAAGCTGCAATGGAAAATAAAACTATGGCAATGAAATGCTCTTTTCATTAAATTTGAACAACCCACGTCCAATTATGGTTAGTTTTTTAATACAGAAGCAGAAAAACAATGCAACTAACTTCAAGCCTGGTTTTACTCTTATGGAGAAATAAATACCAAAGGCAAACTTCAAGCTTGGTTTCTTTTCTTTTCCCCCTTATGCTGAGGTAATCTTACATCCACTCAAACACATTACAATGAATGCAATACAATTTAATAGGATTCAATTTGAACTCAACTTCTAACATGTGAATCATTCATGTTAATGAAGGATTATGACCATGGAAACAGACTTGGTAAAACTCAAAAGATTAATAAAACATTCAACAAAAAAAAGCATGAGTCTTCCCAAACAAACCTGACTAAGAAGCTTGGGCTTGTCTACAGTAGAAAATATTACTTCATGAATCGGGACATGTGAAACTTCTTGCCTGCATTAAGTTTCCAAGCAACTAACTTAATTCCAATATAGAAAAGCAATATAAAGAATATATTAGTGGTCAAACACACTTCATCTTTTTTATACACATATAGGTATAATTCAAGCTAATCTCAATTTCATAAATATAGCAAACAGATCCATGACTGTACAATAAACCTGTCTTCCATTTACAAATAGAACAGAGACATCTTATTTTAACTAATTTTAAAAAATGCATCCAAAGAAAAAGGAGAGAAAATTAAGTTTATCATGATTAAAAGTATAAAACTTGTACTCCTTTTTAAAAACCTTGGGATGTTATGGTAAAGGATAAGATCAAAAAGAAAATAACAGCTATTTGAATTTGACATGCAATGTGGAATAACATAGAGCATTGCTGCCACTTCCATTTAGGCTTGTCATTTAAATTACATTGCTTGATAATGAGGGAAACATTCTAATTCCAACCCCAAAGAAGAACATAGAAACCAAAACAGATACAAATATTGGCATTTACACTAAACATATAGAGTGAACCCCCTGCACTAAAAGCAAACTCTTGAAATTCTCCAGTTACAAAAAATTTTCCATTCATAACTAAGTTAAAAAATAATGATGCTTCACTCTTCATGATAAAAAAAATAGTCACAAAAGAAACAATTCTTCATTGGGGAAGTACCTTCTGGATACATCCTCTGGATGATACTTCTCCTCCATGTCCATGGAGCTCTTTCTAACATCCAAATTCAGATCCTCAAGCTTAGACAACGGTTCACATTCAATCGTACAATCCCTGATTCTACTTACCGAAATGGCATAAATAACAAATAAAAAAAATGCATTGACAAACCAACAATAAAGTACAATCATTACATTAACATGCTCACTAAATGAACAAAAATAAAGTTAAAAGCTCATTGCTATGCACATACAAATAAGATCTATATGGATGCAATACCTCTTTTGTGATGCCACAACTCCATCATCTATATCACACGCTGGCCTTGGGAAAGGAGTCATACTAATAAACTGTTGGTCGCCATTGCCCTCTGTTTTAGTGCAAAGGTTCTTCCCAGAAGCAAAAGGAGAAAATAAGCAGACAGAGCATAGAATGTAAGATGCGTTACTGAAACAAAATAGTAGGACAAAATCATAAGTGCACCGTCATTTTAAATATATCATAAGTTTCTTTAGTAGTTCAGAATCAATTTTAGGATTTGGTACTAGAAGGATGCCCTTTAATATTTGCTACAAGATAAAGCATTCCAGCAAATAAATTCTAAAACTAAAAGTCAAACAGCCTGATTAACCTGTAGAGCACTGTGCGCAAGTCATCTATAGTCCAAACACTCATGTGTTTTGTTAACCCTAAACCCCAAAGAAACCAAATGAAAGCTAACAAAAAAAAGTCCCAGGATGCTGATGTATTAGTGTAAACTAGACAAGAGGCATTGAGGCGTAAAATAAATTTTATATGATATCAAAGGAAAAATATAACATCAGAGTGCTGTCTGTGGAATATAAAAATTCCATACTAGAAATATAGAGTCAAATTCATCGTTTTGAAACTATACGCATTAACAATATCGACCATAGAAACTAGAACCCGAAGTATCCCACAAAGCACGGTTGATCTCAATCCCTGTAAACCTAAGAAACTCGGTTAATCACTCTAGCACTCAATTTACCATATGACTGGTACAATGTCATTAATATTTTCAGCAATGTCAGTTATCATAGGCTACCTTACCAATGTTTCATATCACGCTTCATTTTCAGATAATTCTCCTTCAGCAAAGTTCCGTAGAAATTGTAAAGCTTAGCTAACAAAGTGATTCAACAAATAAAAAGCATCAACAGCCAAAGCTAGTGGTACTAACCAAAAGAAGATGAAGAACAGGGCAGTACCTCTAAGAAACGGATATGGTAAACAGGACGTCTCGCTGGATCCTTCGCCATCGCGAGAAGTTTTCGATGTAGCAAAACATCTTCTATTCTATCCATGTTAACATCCAGTCCATAACTGAAAATAACAATACCAAACAAGCAAAAATTAAGTTGTAGAAATAAATGAAAGATTCACACTCTATCGCAAATTAAAATAAAAATACAGAAGATCAAATATGATGTGAATAAAATTCAAAAAAAAAAAAAACCTAGCAGGCAAGCGATTGAAGTGAGAGTCGAGGAGTTCGCGAAACAACTCAGGATTTGAAACAGCTTCTTCGTGACCACTCTCTATGAAGCGATTATACACGTCGCTCCGCACATCGTAGTTGCTAACACTACCAAAGCTTCTCGGCGGTGAAGAGCTCTCTCCAACTCCTTCCGTTAAATCCATTCGATTTTCTTCCTTTTGCTTGTCTTTTTTTTTTTCTTCTGTTTTTGCACTACAAGCAAGCTTCCTCTGCTCCTACTGGTTCCATGGAGAGGGGAGATTTTTTGAGGAGAGAGGATAGGATCTTTGACGGATGGTAGAATCTGAAAGGACACACGAAACAGGGTTAGGTTTGGGGTTTTGAAGGTAAACCAAGGGCAATTTCGTCCTACGAGAAAGAAGCCGTAGGAGACTCAAATTCAACGCCTAGAAGAACTGAGCAGAGAGAGAAGAGAGACGGAAAGAAGTTCGGGTCAGGTTTTTTGCCTTTATTCATTTCTTCTCAGTGGTGGTACCATCTACTTTTCTATATATAAACTTCAAGGGAAGTGGATAAAGTTATGGAATTACTAGAATGCTCTTGACGATTTGCAGAATTTACGGGTTCTTCGCGCTGGTCCTTGTATTCGAGCAAATCGCAAAAATGCCATTGTCGTACCAAAAGGGGAGCCGGGGGGGCAGGGCTGGGCAGCAACAGGTGGTTGGATCACGCCATACGCGTTTTAAACAGGAGAGGTTACGGTAGAGTGACGGGTGGGTTAAATTAAATTCCTAAAATTGACTGAACGAAGAATGGATGATTTTTCTTGCAATTTCGGAGGCAGAATTGTGGTGAGATTGGAATTGTCAAGACACGAAAGAAAGGGATGGCGTTGGAATCATACGAGTGCTCCTGGATTTTGTGTAGGAAGACATTTGATCAACTATCTAGATATTTAAATATTGCTTACATCTAATCCCAGTTGATTTTTTTTAGTCCTAAACGGCATCTTGAAAAACAGTGCACCTACATGCCCGATAGTACATGTCACGTCCATGATGCAATTTGCACTCATTTTATAACGTGCCTTGTTTCTTTGTCACCGAATTGTCTCCCCTCCTGCCCTCAACAATTTACAATTCAAATGATGTGATTCCGGCCATGGAATCCAAGCTTTTTCAAAGAGGAATATACCACACAAAAAAAATACTAGAAAAAGAATGCATGCGGTCGTCCATCTCTAAAGTCTTCCCGGGTAAAGCCGTCTTGGGGAATAATTCGAGCATCTCTTTCGGTAATAATTGCATGTTTAGTATTTTAGTGGGAAATGTTTTTTAAAATTATGTTTTACTAGAAATTATATTACTTTTTTATTTTTAATATTAACATATTAAAATCATCAAGAAATACTGAAAAAAATTAATTTGAAATTTTATAAATAAAATATATTTCTAAAACACAATAAAAAAAAACAAAAATTATAACACTTTCACACGATAGCTCTACTAGCTTGGAACTGTTCTAGACAACAAAAACAATTCCTCCTTGGTCCTTAATCTTATTCCCTAATCTTTTTATTATGACGATTCCCCTTTTCGTTTGGAACAATCCCATAGTTGATGGGCATCTCTATCCTTTATATATTGCCTTATTATTTGGGTTTTTTTTTTTTTTCCAAGTGAGTTGTTTAACCAACGATAGAGAGAACACTTATTATCGAGCATGATTAATTGAGGGAATTAACTTACTGGGTGCGGGAATTAACTTACTGGGTGCTGGGATACGGTAAAATTATTTTTTAAAATATTTTTTTGTTTAAAAATATATTTAAATAATTTTTTTTACTTTTTAAAATGTATTTTTAACATCAACACATCAAAACGATTCAAAAAAACTAAAAATTTAATTTATAATAAAAAAACTAAAAATATGGTTGACCGCACTTCCGATACCCCGTTTAAAAGGATGTGTTACTTTAAAAAAAAAAAAAGAGCATCCTTGATTTTTTATCAGGTATGGTTATGAGAATTAAAATTATAATAGATCTTATAATCCCAAAATGGATACCTTTGGAGTCTTTGATCAACCAACACAAGAATTAAGACTATGACAGTGATCCTAAAAACAAGGAGGATCCAATTTACCAGTAAAAATCAAGATCAAGGCAGTATTTTACGTTTTATGACTGTAGATAAGCCTACAAAAAACGATTAAAATGACTGTTTTTATCCATACGACAAATTAACTCTTAAAAAAAATAATCAAATGTTTGTGAATTCTGGAGAATGTTTAAGGGATAAAAGTAAATTTCAAAAAATAAAAAATATTCAAAAATACTGAAATTCGTAAAGATGTCAGGTAATGGAGCTTAAATCTACACTAAGACATGATTAAGATTTTATTCTCATGCATGGATTTCTTTCCTTTGCAAGATACGAGTGGGCCATTTTCTGCTGCTCATGTTTTCTTCAATAAATTCTCCTTCGCTCAAAGGAGGATACAATAGTGATGGGACACGATCTAACTGATCACCACTGGAGCCTCGCCGGATACTTGGAACACGGTGGATTTTATTTTATTTTTTTCGAAAGGAAAGAGGGGAGGCAATATAAGCCAGAAAGTTTTCGAGCTTTTTGGTGGGAACCAAGATTAGACGTCTTCGATGCGAGACTTTCAACGTTTTTGTCATTTTGGAGTGTGTGTGATGCAAAGAAAATAGGAATATTGATTAGAAGAACATTGAACTTGGAATACAACTAACAACGATAAAATTATGTAATTAAAACAACTCTAATGCCAATTAATATCCAGCACTGATAAGATTACGAGGGTGTTTAGAAGTGTGGTAGTGTTCCATCATAGTTATTAAAATCAGACTAGCTTGGCGGGTCGACTGGGTAACTGGACCAGTTTTGGTAAGGTAAAAGACCGGGATGAGCAAAAACTCGGTTGCCCTACCAAGTTAACCCGTGACCCGGGCGACCCAACAAAACCTGTTTGAGACCTGTTTTTTTCAAATGTGTTTTTTCTCCTAACCAGAGACCATTTTTTATATATATTTTAGTTGATTATTAATTCTTTTAAAAGTTCATTATATAAATACTAAAAGAATATTTTATTTTTTCAATATGAGATTTGAAACCCTTTAGTATATATACTATATTTTCACAAGGAAAAAATTATGTTTTTTCGATGTGAGATAAAAAAACCTTTTTAGTTTAAATACTTTAACTTAAAAAGATAATATACTAACATAATATTTTTTTTTCAATATGAGATAAAAAACCTTTTGAAATAATCTTTTAAACTTCATTATTTATAACATGTATAATCTATATTCACATGGATTATTTCTTCTTCTTTTTTCATGTGAAATATTAAAATTTAAAATATATTTTTTAATTTTTTCAGGTTGACCCAGGTCAACCCGTGTAACCCGGGACCCGGCTCCTTGACCGGGTTAATCCCCGGATCGGGTCTAATAACTATGTTTTTCACTGTGAAATGCATCAAAATAATATTTATTTTTAAAATATTATTTTTGGTATTAGCATATCAAAACAATCCAAAAACATTAAATAAAAATTAAATAAAAAAATTAATTTTTACCCAATCATCATTTGAAACGCAGTACTAAACATGGCTACATCAAGATAAGCAGAATCTCAGAGACTTAAAGTGGAAATCTCTCCACTAATAATCTTATAAAACAAATCTCCTTGTCCTATTATGATAGTTCTTTTCCATTTTATACACACACCATCATCAATTAACATTAACTATTGTTAATTGTTATTTTAAGATAATCATTCACATTAAATGCCACTACGAAACCTCATAATTAACTGATGAGATGGAATTACATAACTAATAATTGACATAAATCTAATGACTCAACCATTGACTCAAGACTTCCTTCTCTGATGAATTTTCATGGTTTGACTATTGGGGTTATCCTCCCTTAACATGTTATACCTCCATCAGACTCCATTGCACTGCCTTTATTGGTTTCGGCTTGATGAAGAGTGTGTTTGGTATTGCGATAACTGTTGTGGTTGTGGTTTGAAAAAAATTGTTTTATAAAAAGTACTTTTAATTAAGGTTAATTTGAAAAAATAGATGTTTGGTTAAAATTGTAGTTGAAATTGAGTTTGAAGAAAAAGTAGTTTAATGTGTTTGGTTAAGAATGCTTTTAAAATTGAGGTTATAAAATAATTTAAAAATATATATATATTAATATTGATGACTTTTAATTTAAATATTATGGATTTGATTATTTCTATTATATCATGAAATAAATCATACTTTATATAAAATATTTTTTATTATTCCATGAAACCATCTATAATTTCATTACTACAAAATACATCCGACAAGAACTATAGTTTCCATAATTTTTTAGCGTGTAATAAAATTGGATAAAATATTATCATGTATAAAATTCACTCTAAACTAGTTTTTTTAAAAAAAAATGTTAAAAAAATTAACACACTAAAAAAAAAGTTCATGCAGTGCAAGTGAACAGGGCAAGAGAATTGCACTGTTGAGTATTTTTAAGTGAACAGTGCAATTCTCTTGCACTGTTCATGTTAATTGCACTGTTCATTGAACAGTGCAATTAACGTGAACAATGCAAAAAAAATAAGGAATTCTTGTTTTTTAAATACTGTATTTCTAACACAGAAAAAAAATAAGACTCAGTGAACAATATGCCTCCTTTTTCTTTAACCAAATGACTGCAACTGCGTTTTAAATAAGACGCAGCCGCAGCCGCGGAGGCAAACCCCTCCAAGTTGTTTATCAACAGATTCTTCACATGCATGCTCACCAGATTGCTCTTCATTTGCATCAACTTGCTCCCCCCTGGAGAACTTGTCTCCGACGTGCAAATATGACCTTAATAATTATTACCGTCAGAGTTATATATATTTTTATTATTCTTCAATATAAAAAAAATTTAGTACATTTGGTGGGATTTTAAAATCATTTTCACCACAAGAATTATTTTAGGAAATAATCTTGCTAACTTCCTAAAATTTCATCATCGTCGAATGAATCTTACAACAAAAACATTTGTAAATGTTCAAGTTGTTAATCAATAATGTTCATTATTATTTTATTATCTTTAGATACTGAGCTCATATTAAAATCCCCCAGCTAGTTTGGTAGGATCTAAAAATTATTTTTCACCTAGGAATTATTTTGGGAAAATCATTTTGCAAACCTCTTAAAATTCTGTGCCAGATAACTTTTATTGTAAAATTATTTGTGAATGTCAGAATTACTGATTAACAACATATTAAGCATTAATTTTAAAAGGTGATGATATGAGGAAAGATAAACAATATAATTACAGGAATTAAATAAACAAACACAAGGCAATAACAACAAATAATATGCTGCAGAATGAGAAAATAATTGTTGATAGATTAATAAAATCATTAGAACACATGTCCCGGGTGCGACGTCGGGCGACAACGAGCTTTTGATGCCTCTTGAGACGTATTGTTCTTGAAAAAGAAAATGGATTTTGGTTTAATCATAAGATTATGATTAAGGTTTAGGAGTCATCACCTAGAATTATAGTTATTAGGAATCTATAGTCTGTGAGAGTCTAGATAAGGGACTGGTTGTGCAAGAAAAACAAATCACCCCTAGTGCACCTTACTTAAGGTAAGTTGCATTGTTATTTGATTGTTTTTCCAGGTCGGATTTCTATTTTTTGGTATCGTCTAAGGTTCAAGATAGATCTCCCTTCGTGAGAGAGTCTCTATCTTATTAGGTTTAATCCTAACCATTATAAAATCCAAACTTTAGCATCACATTTATTTTCTATTTTGCGTATCTTTAATACCTAAGAGAGTACTCTATTGTGTTGTTTTACACCCCCATGGATATTAAAGTTTACATCTAGATCCTAATAAAAAAATGATTAGTAAAACATTTTTGATATCATGGTCAAATCCTAATGGATAATCATAAACTAGTAATGATATCTATTTTTTGGGTTTTTAAAAATATGAGAAAGATGCAATTATTTTGTCTTTTTAAGAAAACATGTTTGGAAAATTTTAGGATTTGGCCGTATGCATGAAAATAAAATATTTTTTGTTTTTTTTTCTTTTGAAAAGGAAATTAATTTAAAAATTTTGAGATTTGTTTTTTTTTTTTAGAAATATTTTAGAGAAAGCCGGGTATTTTAATACCGGGTTTGTATCTTATAATGTAAAAATACAACCCAATATTAAGCAAAATTAATAGAAAAACATGTAAGAAAATCACAATTTTTTTAAAAGAATTTTTTATTTTTTTTAAATATATATATATATATATAATATTATAATATATTATTACAATTAAATATTACTAAATATATGGGCGGGGCCGACCCAGCTAACTGGGTCGGACTCAAACTAAAAAGGGAGGGCCGATCTCGGTCCAACAAATCTTTATTAAGGTTTGGGCCGGATTAGGCCCAGTTATTTAGACGGGGCCAAAACCGGTCTAACCCAGAGTCCACTACATGAACAATGGAAGTGGCGGGGAGAAGAAGGAGAAGAAGAAGAAAGGGAAGGGCCGCGAGCTACTTGGCGTGGCGATGATGGCTGTTTGGCATAGGAGGATAACGTGAGGCTGGTGGTTGCAACGGTGGAGCCTGGTGGCAGAGAGAGAGAGAGAGAGAGAGAGGAGAAGAAGAAAAAAATGAATGTCTATATAGAAGAGAGAAAGACCAGTGGTTGCTCTTGATGAGCGACTGATAGTTTTTAGCTGTGAAATGGTTTTTAACTATGAAATTTTTTAATTTAACTTCTAATGGACCTCAAAACTCTAATTTTTTTGCGATTTTGCCCATGATTTCAATCAATTAACTTGGTAAAAAAATAATTTAGCCTCTTAAAATTTTAATCTTCTTAATTAAGCTCAAATTGGGCTCCCAAACTTAATTTTTACCAATTAAGCCTCTAATAAAATTAATTTGACCCTTTTAAAAGTATAATTAAGTCATTGCACCTAATTAAATCCTTTAATTGGACCCAAATTAATTCTTAAACATGATTTGACTTTTAATTTAATCCATGATCAAATCAAATTGACCTATTAAAAATTTAATTATGTCATTGGACTTAATTTCTTATGCAGATTCGTTGAATAATCATTTAATTCGACATTGAATCTGTATTATTTCTTCATTCTTAGGTATAATAGGGTACAATTAGGCCTCAAATTTCCTACAAAATTGCAGCTTGACTTTTATGTATTTTTTTTTGAATCCTTCTCGACCTGCTTTCTCTACGTTGTCAATCTTTATTTTATTTTTTTGATTTTTATTTTGGAGGTAAAAAGTGAATTTATGAAATAACCTAGAAATCAGTTATGACAACATATATTAAATAATTAAGAAATAAAATTGAATAATAAAAAAAATAGAATGTTAGATTAGAAGTTATAGTTGGGACAGACAAGTTATGTAATTTGTATAATAATTATCCTTGGAGTCCAGGTCTCCATTCAAATAACAAGAACATACATAGAGTATTTAGTTCACATTTTTTTTTTTAATCCATCACGTCTCCATATGTCTCTCCTTTTTTTTTATTTTCTTCTTCTTTTTTTTTTTTATCAAAGAACTTGATTAAATCACATATAAACCAGATTAGTGAATGATACAGAATAGCAGAGAAAGAAGTAGTAATTGGAAACAAAAGAAATGTAGAAATATATACCTGAACTTCTTATATTTAGTCTTGTTAACTAAGCCAAAAACCAGGGCAGAGTAATAGTATTTTTCAATTCCTTCCGTTTTTTTTCAAAATAAAATGCTTCTGCTCTGCCATCACCCTGTTTCTTGCTATTTAGAAATATAATTGTAGTTATTTTTAAAATATTTTTTATTTAAAAATATATTAAAATAATATTTTTTTATTTTTTAAAAATTATTTTTGATATTAATGCATCAAAATGATTTAAAAACATTAAAAAAATATTAATTTAAAATAAAAAAATTAAAACTTTTTAAAAACACTTTTAAAATACAAAAACTTCATCTTTATTTTTATTTATCTGGCCTCTCTCTGTCCCTCTTTTTTTATTTTTTTTTGACAACCTTCTCTTTTTAAATTTATTTGGGAATACGATACAAATCATGTTTTTTTAAATTTTGAATTTTTTATTAAAAATATTTTTATACTCTCAAATTATTTTAATATATTAATATAAAAATAATATTTAAAAAATAAAAAAAATATTATTTTAATATATTTTAAATAAAAAAACTTTAAATAATAACAGCACCCTCTGACCCTTATTTAGTGCTTACCAACCTTCCTATTTATCGTCATGTGTGCTGCCCAGCCATTGGTGAGCTGGGCGGCACACATGATTATTTTGTGCTTGGAAATTTTCTCTTGTTTATAGTAAAAAAATAGCAAGCGC
>Ga0325410_1001258_pt1 | contig 27980 bp, 30 predicted proteins | sample PopdelMetagenome_16_FD_206182 | JGI IMG/M metagenome (GOLD analysis project Ga0325410, IMG submission 206182) | Populus deltoides microbial communities from Bellville, Georgia, United States - Xylem-PdIQD-R3 | ecosystem: Host-associated > Plants > Phyllosphere > Stem > Wood/Secondary xylem...
TTATGTTTTGAAGGCACTTTTGGATGAAAGATGCAAAAAGGAGTAAGTTGGAGATAATTGGCAGATTTGACCTTCAGTCGATGTTTTGTGCAGAGCGTGAGCTCTGGAGGTTGAAATGAAGTGATTCCAGTGGCATTAAAAAGCTAACATCCATACCTTTCTGGACATCTAAGGCAAGAAAATAAAATAAGGAAGAGCATGGAAATCGCAGCCTTCAAAGTCAAATCTCGCAATCTGCCAGTGTTGACCTTTGGCTATTCCAACTTGAATATCTGGAGCTATAGAAGTCCAATTGATGCAAACTCAATTTTTTTGGATTCATAACTCAAATTTCTATAAACGCTCAAAATTTAGGCCAAAAATGATGTCATATGAGGGAGATATTATTTTTCAAAGATGACATCTGAATTCTGCCAGCAAACAGGTTTCGTGAAGAAACGAGTCCAAATTACGTTCCGAAACATCTAAATCGATATCCAAGTTTTTATTTCAGCAATTTAGCTCCTCTAAGTCAAAGCTTGAAGATTTCATGGAAGGCTATTTCTTCTTTTTTAGGAAAATAGTTATTGAAGTACTTAAATGTAAACAGTCTACTTAATGGAGGACTATTTTGTAAAATAGAGACCTAGGGTTTCCTAAGATATAAAAAGAATGAGAGAAGAGAAGGGGGGCAGCCAGCCAAGAAGAGAAAAATGCCCCCTTCATCTAAGAAACCCTAAATTATGCATTCTTCCTTCTTTTTGATTAGTTGTTCAACAAATATGCAAGGCTAAACACTTTTTCTTGGTTGCAAGGACACGGAAACCTTCGAATTTCAAGAACTGTGAGATTTATTTTACCTTTTCTTTTCAGTTTATATGATGAATATGTTTGTTCTCCTATGCTTATTTTTCCTATGATTGTTTATTTTAATTGCTAGAGCGGACTCTAATTATTATTGTAGACAATCTATTGTTAAGTTTGATATCAAAACCGGAGTTGTGGTATATGAACTTGTGAAGCAACTGAGTTTAATAATTGTGGCAGATCTACATTAATAATCTTAGGGAGAACATTCAATCAAATCAAACATAGACTGCGGACAGTTATGTTTTCTTGATTAATCAACTTATCTAGTTCTTAAGGCTGTCATTAAATTAAATTACTAGTGCGGACACTGTGGTTGTTTAATGGTTAGGGTTAGTTATACGACGGATCCGTTAACTAACCAATGTTAAGAAGAGATAAATATTCAGAATATAAATTGATGTTTCGTTTCCATGATCAGTTCTGATTTCTGTAGGTAGATGTGTGCTTGTGACCAAGGTTTGTTCTCTTGATAATTTTCTGATTTTATTAAATTTCGTTTGATAGTTTTCTGTTTTCTTTTGCTTTAGCCTAGATAATGTCCAAACCCCCCCAAATTGCATATCATCTAGCATAAAAAATTGACTTGAACTTCCTCATGAGATCGACCCCTTGCTTGCTCTATACTATCTTGTGTGTTGTGTTTGAAGCTAGGGTAATTAATTTGTGCGACCGCGACATCGCAACAATGGTCTCAATATCGGGTGACCTGCCTATCTTAAAAAACTTTTAGAAAAATTCAACGCTTTTTCTAAACAATAGCCTTATTATCGGGTGACCTGCCCGTTTAAGATTTTTAGAAATACTCCATGCTTTTTTTTCAAAAAATGATCTCAATATTGGGTGACCTGCTCGTTTTGAACTTCAAAGAAATCATCTTACCTCGAGGAATGAAGCAATGCCGGTTCGTAATTCCTATCCTTTTACGGTAGTTCCGTTGACCTGAGATTTCATGCCTCAGTAGTTTCCAAAAACTTGGAAACTATTTTGGCTTTCATCACACCCTTTCCTGCCAGGTTAGTGTCATGATAATATAGCATGCATGTTTTTGTTTACCTATTTTTGGAAACATAAGTCCCCCTTTTCGTTGTAGCCCTCTTCGAGCTCTTGTTTCCATTTGTTTGCCCGACCTATCCTCTTGAACTGGAATATGCTCCACGCGCTATATTTCCTATCCTTCTTATGTTTGGTGAAGAGATCTCTAGTTCCTTATGGGGCCATTTCTTGCTCCATTGAACGTTGCTTTGTAGTATACTTTTGCCGATGTTTTAATTGCCTTTTTCATTTTTGAGAAATTATTTTAAGAGGAAAACTAAAACAATTTGGTTTTGTTCATGAAAACTTTCAATGCAATCATTTCTCATAAAGGTGCTTCAGAGGTTCTTTATGATGATATCCCTTTAATGTTAGGCTTTGATTCACTATGTTCCCCTGTGTGCACTTCTTACCCCCAGTATGGTGTGCAATACCTATCAGGTTTAATTTTGGTTTGGATCCCTTGAATTTGAGAATTGATGGAGTCATCTCTTTAGTCATGCGTAAAAACAGTAAAAGATTTTGAATGCTATGAGATCATGTGTTTTACAAAGAAAAGGTTCTTTACAGAGAAAATTCATGGCCGAACTTTACTTTATTGATTGTGAAGCATAGTATTTTTATAGAATCAGCATTCACAAGTCTAACTAGATCTTCTCCATCCATTCTACATAAAAATAAAGCTCCTCTCGAGAATGCTTTCTTTACCACGTAAGGGCCCTCATTGTTTGGCACCCAGTTACTCTGATCTTCTTATGGTAAAGGCTATATTTTCTCCAGTACAAGATCTCCTTCGTGGAATCCTCGAGGTCAGACCTTCTTATCATATAGTTTGGCCATCTTTGATGATGACAGATTGCAACTTTCCTTTTTTCACTGATCAGATTCAACTATTCATATCTAACTTTTACCCACTCTACCTCTTCTAGCTCTGAGTCTATCAATACTCTTAATGAGGAGATTTCAACTTTTAAAGGCATCACTGCCTCCATTCCATATATCAACATTTACGGGGTGGCTCCTATTGAGGTTCGGACTTCAATGTAATACGCGTGAAAGGGCCAATGGCAACATATCATGCCAATCCTTGGAGGTGAATATCATCTTCTGAATAATCTTCTTGACATTCTTCTTGGCAACTTCTGTCGCACCATTCATTTTTGGCCTATATGGCAAGGAATTGAAATGCTTGATTTTCCATCTAGCGTAGAGTTCTATTATCATCTTGCCATTAAAGTTCTGGGCATTTATTAGTATAATCTTTTCTAGTCGACCATATCGATAGATCAAATCTTTTTTCATAAATTGCTTCACCACTTTTTGCCTCTAAACATCTCAACAAAAATCTCGTTAGATGATTTTTTTTTACACAAAGTTTCCCCATCAAGACAGAAATCCCTTGCCAACCTCCTCAAAGTCTTCTTGTTGATTGTGGATGCGCCCATGAGATATGTCTGGTTTTGGATGAAATTCTTGATATCATAGTACCAAAGGTTTCCATCTATTTCTCTTTCAACTAAGCAACAAAGAGCTGGGTTATTTCTGGTATCAATGTGTACCGACTGTACCTTGTGTCCAAAATCTATTCTAGCCATAGAAGCTAGCGTGACCAAAGCGTCAGCAAAAAAGGTTTCCTTCCCTTTTTAGATGGGTGAACTTTATTTTCTTAAATTCTCTAGCCAATTTAGACATATATTCTTAGTAAGGTCTCAACTTCCCACCCTTGGTTTGCCCTTTTCCTTTCACATGGAAAATAATCAAAATCGAGTCTCCATACACACCTATCTTTCTAATATTCAGCTCCAATGCCACCTCTAAAACGAGAATACTCCCGAACTGCAACTTAACTAAAACCGAATACTCCTTTTTATTAAGAGAGATTATCATTGCACTGGCTCTGTCACCACATACATTTATATCAAAGTACATAGTCCACCAACCTAATTTCCCTTCCTCAACTGAAAGCACATCTTCATCAGGAAAGTCAAATTTTAATGACTCATAATCTTCCCTAGCATGGTCGGCGAGGTGATTGGCAATAACACTCCTTTTCATGGCTTTCCTTGTCATATATACTAGATCGTACTCAACTAGTAGAACTTGCCATTTTGCAATTTGGCTTGATAGATAGGGGTGGATTTAGTAGGTATTATTTGATTTTCTCGAAAGCTTCTTCACACTCTTATTTCAAATTCCGAGATTCTTCTTCCTTAACAATCGAAGATTGAGTCACAAGTCATGGTTAATTGGGATATAAACCGAGCAATGTAATTCAACCTTTTCAAGAACCTTCTTACATCCTTCTTAGTTTTGGGAGTTGGCATAGATTGAATAGCCTTTACTTAACCGGGGTCCACTTCTATCCCTTTGTCACTCATCATAAATCCCAACAACTTCCTAGATTTCACCCCGAATGAACACCTATGGTTAAGCCTCAACTTGTACTGCCATAGTCTTTCAAATAACTCCTTCAATATTTGGACATGATTCTCTCCCTCTCTAGATTCAACAATCATGTCATCCACGTATACTTCAATCTCTTTGTGGATTATGTCATGAAATAAAGTCACCATGACCCTTTGGTAGGTGGCCCTGACTTTCTTCAACCCAAATGACATGACCTTATACAAAAGGTTCCCCATAATGTTACAGATGTTGTCTTCTTCTTATCCTCTTACGCCATTTTTATCTGATTTGTAGCTCGAAAATCCATCTATAGAGGAATATGTGGAGCTACGTGCTACATTGTCAACTAACATATCTATGTGTGGTAGACAAACTCTGATTTTATCTTCCTTTTTGGGTAATACCACTATATTGGACACCCATTGTGGGTATTTGGCTATTTCTAAAAAACTGGTGTTCCATTGCTTTTCAATTTCTGCCTTTACTTTGATTAAGACATCCAGATGAATTCTCCTTAACTTTTGCTTAACTGATTTGCATCCTTCTACTAACAGTACCCTTCGTACTACAATATTCGTATCTAAATCAGACATATTCTCATAATACTAAGTAAAAATATCTACATAATCTCGAAGTAACCAACTCATCTCTTTCTTTAGGAGTGATCATAGTCCCTATCTTTAATTTTTCTCTTATTATTTTTTTTTCATTACCCACATCTATGGTTTCAAGTTCCTCTCTAGCGGGTCTCCAAGCTTGTTCATGTTGTCCTATTTTTATCCCATTCTTCCTCTTCTACAGCTACTATGTATTCTTTAAAGTTTGGCCATTCATTCTCAGTATAAAGTGCAGGTGTTTGTTTTGGAAGATCCACTTTGAAAACGGAAAGTGATGTGTAAAAACATCAAGATGAACTTTTGAAAATGCATGATCTCATTAAAGGGAAAAAGTTGTCTCAAAACATTTGCTCAAGCAAACCGATTAGGTGTGCATCATCATTCTAAATTCCTTCAAGCTCTTTTTGGCACTAGGTGTGACCTTTCATCATTTTCCTTAGTCAATTGTTATGGATTCTAGAAGGGGGACCTATGTTTATAGGTCTACATATATGTGTGTAGATGTATAAGAAAATGCATGATATAATGCATGATTGTGATAAGAATGCATTTGTATATTGGGTATGAATGCAGCCTTCTTGTGAACGAATAATAGCCACCATCTTATAAACATAGGTTCTCTTGTCACATTGCTAGGAGTATTGCCTTTCAAGTCGTTTTCTTGAATCATATTCACCAAGAGACAGATTTTGCATAAGAAGATGGGTCAACGCCCTTTTCATTAATGCTTGATAAGCTTATTACATTTAGAAATAAAAGGGAAATACAACATATTAATCCCTTTCCTCCACAAACTCTCTAGCCAAAGGTAAAAAGGCAAAGTCGCGGTTCTCAATCTTCCCTAGAAAGGCATCAGTTTCAGCTAGGCTTCGACGATAGTGAATGATGTCCCCTCCCACTTTTTGCGCATTGATTCTAATAATCCGAGCATGTGCAGCAGCTTCGTCCATTTGCTCATCTGTCTTGGTCATCTTTTCTATGAGCAACATATTGGTTCTATTCAAGGCAGCGTTGTTGGCGTCGATTTGATCCTTGTGTTTTTCTATTGCTGCTAGCTTCTCGTCCAAATACTTCACCTTTTCACGTTCCTTGTCAAGTTTTATCCTTATAACTTTAATCTCATTCTTCTTAACCACTAATTCTGTTTCAACAGCCTCAAAACCTTTCCTTTTACTTTCTTCTTTTGCAATCCCCATCGAACGGCTTTCCAACTCCATATATTTCTTGTTCAAATCCTCATACTTCCTAATCCTATCCATCAGTTCGAACTGGACTTGTGCAAATTTTTCTTGGAAATATTCTACATTTCCTTGGCAATCGTTAAAGTCAATCGCCATTGCTTCAAGTTCAAAGCAGCTTTGCATCTAATCCAAACTCATCCATCTTAGTTCCTTCTCACTTCTTTCCCTAGCAATCTTCTCCTCACCCAGCTTTAACTCAAGCTTTGTTATTTGCGCATCTCTAGATTGTATTTGCTCATCTAGAAATGCTCTCCTTTTATCTTTTTTTAGCATCATTTCTTCTAACATTGCCTTGTCTTTTCTGCTTTTGCTCAACTCTGTCCGAAGTTTTTCCACTTGTCTTCTCAACTCCTCTTCATTATTGACCATTTTCCTCTTAACATACTCTTCTATAGTTTGGGGAGATTTGGCCTCTACACAAGGCATGGCTAAAGCAGCTAAGTCTCTCCATCTTGCATATCCTTCACTTGCACTTAGATCCTTTAAACCTTCTATCTCAACCAAAACCAGATGCTTCCAATCTTGTTTGATGATCTCCAAAACTTTTTGTGCAATGAGATCTTTGAACAAACCAAAGAATTGAGCAATTCCCATGGTCCTTGGAACAAACTGCATGCCCCCAAGTTGCTTTACCACCAAGACAGGAGCATAACTCACATAACCTATAATGCCTACCAATGGTACCTAATGTCTTTGTCCACAACTCATTAGGACTTTCACTGTCGTTACCCATAGGGCTCTCCACTTAAAATCACTATTAGGCAAACCTTCTAATTTGTCAACCCAACCTTGGTTGTCTAGATCTCCCCATTCTTCTTCCTCTACTAACTTCAGGGGTCTTTGGGTGAACCACAAAAAATTATTGAAAATAGGCTTTTGTTTCGATATTGCTAGCCATCCAGATATATAACAATTTCGTGAAGCATCTCATTGCTCCTTTTCTGGTCCTCTCTACAATGATTAAGTATCAAGATGGTTTCAACTAAAATAGCAACCATTGGATTGATTTGTGTATTCTCATACTCTACATAAGCAGCAGCGGCCTCCAAACTCACTTAAAAAGAGATTGATTTGTCTGACTTGGGAACAACACAAGGCCAAATATGCCCAAGACAATCAATCTCTTTTTTTATAATCCTTACTTCTTTTCCAATTCAATTTCTAGCATCCTCCATTTCAGACCAGTAGCATTCTTTTCCAAAAGCTTTTCCAAGTTGGAGATTCTGAGCAGTTTTGACAGTTCGGGGATGATCTTGTCAGATCTCAAAGGCAAATAAATCCGATACAAATTGTTTGGAAACTCAGTCAACATCCCATATTCCTCCATAGTCGGACATAGGTCTATGCTTCCAAAAGAAAAACACCGGTAGTCTGGATCCCAAAAATGAACTAAAGCTTGCATAGTTGGGCTTAAAACTTCTACCCTTGCAATTTCCACCAAACGTCCGTATTTCCTGAAAAATGCATCCTTATCCACAATCTGAAAGTGAGTCGTTAACTTGTTCACCTCATTCATAATGCAATTCAGGTTCTTGATTGGTGACAGTTTCTTAGCATCGCTTCTGAGGCAGTCTCCTTCAGTCAATTGTGATAGTTCAGAATGTTTCCAAAACTCTATGATGGAAGATTTAGTGATGGTGGCTATTTCGTTCACAAGTCCTGCAATTCAAGATGCTTTGGGGTTAGACTTGTTTTGATGCAAAAGATATTATGGAGCATACAACCTAAGGATAGGTTCTAGTTCCTTTACGCGAGACATAAGGTAGGTTTACTACTTGGTCTTTATAAAAAGGTCTTTTGCTGTCCCAGTGATCGCCCTCGTAAAGGCAATATGGGGGTTCAACAGATAGTGGGATGGCACATGTACCAATCACTATCAGTCTAAACACTCAGCAAAGAGTTGGGGTTTACACAAACTTAAATCTTGACTCAAGTCATAAGGCAAGCTGCTAGTTCCCCACTTAACTTAAAGTTAAATGTATGTGCCCTCAAAAAGATAATAATAATAAAGTGATGCATAATTATACCATGTAAGACAGAATGTAAAGATGCATGCTAAAGCTTTTAAAACAAAGTATCATTCATATAAGAAAACAAAAATCAATAACACATAGCATAAACAAACAAATTATCAAGCCTAGTCCTAAGTCCCCAGTGGAGTCGCCATCCTGTCGCACCCTCGCGAGCGGAGCGCGGCGATCCTCGATTGGTTTCGGGGTCTTTTGTTTTATTGAATAAGGGGAGTCGCCACCTAGTATTTGGTCACTAGGAACCCTAATTGGTCTTTCAGAGATTCTAAGGTAAGAGACTGGTTGCGTAAAGGGAAGGTATTAACACCCCTAGTACGCCCTACCTAAGGTAAGCTGCTTGGTGTTTGGTTTGCTTTATAATCTGCTATGGTGTTGGTGTTTTCTAATCTCCTCAGTTTTTCTAGGTTTGATTCTCATTAAATTTATTAAGATAGAAATCCAAGGAGATTCCATGTGCTTAACAAGCTCATTTTTCCCTTGGTATTTCAAGAGTTTGCAACTCGTAAATCGCAAGGAGGAGGGACAAAAATTTAGAAATCTAAGGTGCTTTAAAAATTTATTTTTTTTGTCTTAGTGTTTTATACTCTCACGGCTCGTGAACCGTGGAGTAAAAAATTAAAATGTCCTTGATTATAATCAAGGCTTCTTTCAAGGATGTGTGCGGATTTATTATTCCTAGAAAATTATTTTGGATATTTACCACTCCGGGTTTCTTTATCCAAATATTAACAGTGAATAATAACTAATTATTCCCAATAATATTTTGGATATTCGTCCTTTAAGGATTTCTTTATCCAAACATTAGCGATGAATAATAGATGAATTCCCTCCCTCAAAATAAGATTTTTATATTTTTTGAAATATTGGCCAATACCCTTTGGAGTTTTACAAACATGTTCAAAAATTCAGAAATGCAAGAAATAATTTTTTGTTCTGTTTAAGAAATCCATGCGAAAATACATTTTTTTTAAACTTCCAATATTTTTTGTATAAAAAACCGTTCAAAACATGTTAGGGTATTGGCCGTATGCAACACACAAGAAAATATTTTTTTAATATATTTTTTTGTCAAAACACAAACATCACAATTAGACGTAAACACTGAAATGGAAAGTAGCAAGCCATGATTCATATTTCAAGAACTACGAGAAACTTGAAACAATTCGAAACAAAAAATCATTCACAGCCAAATTAACTTAAAATGCTGTACACTGGAAAGGACTAACCCCGTATGCATGAGGGAGCCAAAGTTTTGAAACTGAAATTTTTAAATCAAAATCCTACTGCATGTGACCATGACTCATGACCTATTTTCTTTTTAACAAACCGGGAGAAAAAACTGCCATGCTAGTTTCATACCAAAAAAAAAGAAGAGCTTGGGACGGCATGCTTTTATAAGACATATATATCATGGACTAGAAACCAAAGCAAGACCTGGCCGGCTCTTTCAATAAAAAAAATGGAAGGACACGAACAGAAAAGGGAGCTGCTGATGAAGAAAACAACAGCCCCCTTCCCCGGTTCCTTAATTCTAAACCAGCGAAAGAAAGGAGATAAAAAAAGAACACCAGAGGCTAGCTAAATCTTAACATAGTCACCCATCCAAAACTCAAAACTATGGAAGGAACAACACAAAGCAAGTAAGCATTGTACAGTCTAAAATTGAAAAGTAATGTGCAAAACAGAAACAAAATAGGTACAAAAGATTTAAAGGTAGCAAAGGAGGGGAAAGTTAAGACTTACCTGCAGGTATCACTGTGTTCTTTCTGCAGAAAATGAAATAAAACCAAGCAAACGTTCTGTCAAGGTTTTAGCAGCAAAGCTCCCTCTCGGTCTTGTATTCTTTCTCTCCTCTTTCCTCACAATAACACCAGAATGCAAGAAAGAAAGCTCCCACTATTTCCTATGTTTTTTACTCTGCCTCTCTTACGTTTTCTTGTCTGTCTTTGGCTGTTTCTTTGGCTGCTCTTTTCTCTCCATTTTTTCTCTTATTTTTCTGCTCTTTTTTCTGTGTTTTTCACCTCCTTCACTAGGTCATTAGAGGGGCTTATATATAGTCTAACATATCTCTATTTAGGAAAGATTTAATGCATTAATTCTAGGATGCAAATCCCTACTGATTTGCAGTAAAAAAACGCAAAAAGAAAACTGCCATATTCTGATTTTGATGTCCGATTTCTTTCCAGTTTTTTAGAGGATGGTGTGGCTTCTTTCTATCCTTCCATAGGGCCAGCTGCTCCCTTTGAAATGAGGCAATAAAAACGTGGTTGCAGCTCTAAAAATCAGGCATGATGATAAAGGAAAAACAACAGGAATTTGCAGAGAAAAAAGGAAAGAAATCAGATGGAGGGTGCAGCTGCAAAGTCTTATTTTTCTTATTTGGTGTGGTAAAAATCCTGTCATTTAAGATGATCTAGCCCCCCTCTCTAACTTTCAATGTCCTTCTTCAATTAAATCCCTTAATTTAGCACTTTTCGATTCAGTCCTTGGTCCAAAAAAATCCTTCGAATCAGTCCCGCGAACTTGGGCAAAAATCCTTCTCGCGGTCAGGACTCCTGCTTTCAACACTAGATATTCAAACAGGAATATCTTGAGCTTTTGATATTGAAATCAAGTGATTCAAAAGCCCAAATTCATCTACGTGTCCCGGACTACAACTTTGATGAAGGATTCAAAGTGAGATAAATTTGTTTTGAATAACAGAATTGCAACCAAACTCGGCTGGAAACCTTCTCGCGGCAAGATTCTATGTTTTCACGCTAGATTTCAAACAGGAATATCTTGAGTTTCTGATATCGGAATCAAGCAATTCAAAAGCTCAAATTCATCTACGTGTCCCGGACTACAAATTTGATGTAGGAGTTGAAGTGAGATAAAATCATTTTAGAGAACAGAATTTGCCAGTAATCTAGTTGGTTAAAAAGGTTCTTGATCTGACGATGCTGAGCATCCAAATCTGACTGAGAATTTGCCCTAAGAACAATGATCCCTAGGACCAAATAAAGGTGTACGTCAATTTTTTAACATATCATGAGTGATAGAATATACCTAGGATGGTCAGATATCGTACGAAACCAAGTCAGAATCAGAGCCTAAGTTGGAACAAAAAATTGCAACAACAGCAGAACTATTTTTTTAATGCAAATTCTGAGGGATTTTTGCAACCTTAAAGACCAGATAAAAAAGGAATGAATTTCGCATTATGAAGACTTCTGATCAATCTAAGAAAACCTGATGATTTTGGCAGCAAAGGGAAAGGATAAAGAGAGCAGAAAACAGCTCAAACAGGTTTCAAAAAAATATTTCTTTCATCTGCTTTTGTCATTCTTCCAGCAAACATGGGGTCCAAAAATGAGTAATAACATGGGTCAAAAACTGAAGCCCAAAAGGGTAGATCCATTAGGGTTAATTTTTTAGAACCATTTAAACACTTGTAAGCCTAAATTTTGACAGTCATTGATGAATAACACTTTTAATTTTTTTTTAGTTTTAACGTGTGTAAGAGATTCTTGTATTATTTGGTTCTTGAACGAACTGAATCTGACTTATCGAAGATTAATTGACTTCGGAGCATTATTCAACTTCATTTCAATAATGTCGGTGCCTTGAAATAAGTTTTCATTGTGTCACACTCCTATTGGACCTCTTTCGGCTTTTCAGGATGAGGTCTCAATTCTAATTATGGTTTGCGTGACCACGTAATCACGAGGTTCACATCAACGATTTTCTAGTGTTATCATATTTATATAATTGTTTCTTACTAATCATCTCAACTGACTTTAACCTCTTTAATTAGAAATTTACTTTTATGTAATTAAAGATAAATAATAGAATATTACTCATATAATACTAAAAAAAAGGAAATAAAAGGATGGGATCAATAACTCATAATTCATAAGAAGAAGAAGGAAGACACATAACATTTGATGTTGTTTGTCAATTTTAGATGAAAAGATTGTTATACATACTACCAACATGAGCATGGTAGCAATGATTATTGCTGCAATTGCGAGCATTATGGTATCGACTAATAGGGATTTTGTAGAAATGTTGAATTGGAGAATGAGCAAGGAATAAATACGATAAGAGAGGGACAAGTAGAGAGTTCCTCATTATAATAGTATAAATGAGATGGATATAAGGTTGTGCATGACTAGGGTAAAGTTGATTGATCTCAACACGAGCTCGAAGAGGATATGAAACCAAGGAAGATAATGATGGAAGAAAAATAATGTGGCAGGAGTTTATGGATAGCAAAGCAAAATAACAAAACTAAAGAACAAGAAGAAAGTTGAGAGCAAGGAATGTTTCATTAATTTTTTTCTCAAAGATACATTATTATTTTCTTCTATATATTGTCTCTTTTATGTTCTGATTACAAGCTTATTTATAGGCATAAAGTTCTAAACAATCAAAAAATTAAATTAACAAAAGAAAAACCTAAACTGATAAGGAAAACTATTATGTCGACTCAACCAGTCGATCATTTTTTGCTTTTAACTAGAAATATAGTTTGCTTTTAACATCCCCCTTAAACTTGATTTCTTTATAACTCTTAGTATATCTCTTATTTTGGCAAAAACATCATATTTGAATGGTTTTATAATACTATTCGCAATTTGGTCTTGAGGCTTTATATACTTGACTTCAACTTTCTTGTTTGTTGTCATAACCCAATTTTTAACCATTTTATTTTAATTATTATTATTATTTTATTTATTGGAAAATGATAAAAAGAAAAATGATGAAAAAAATTATATAATAATGATGATGAAAAAAATAATAATAAAAATGAAATAAATGAAGAATGAATTAAAATTTGGGTTAAGGGTAACATGATTGGAAGTTTAAAGATTTAAATTAAAATTTTGACTTCTTTAATTAATCAAATCAAGGGACTTAATTGAATTAATTAAATTAATTAAATCCAAGTCCAATTAAGTCTCAAAACTTATCAATTATCCAATTAAGCCCTTGATTGGATTAATTAAATTAATTCCAAGCTTAACTAAGTCTCAAAACAAATCAATTCTCCAATTAAACCCTTGATTGGATGAATTAAATTGATTTCAAGCTTACTTAAGTCTCAAAACTTACCAATTCTTCAATTAAACCCTTGATTGGATTTAATTAAATTAATGAAATCAGGGACTTAATTGAAGAAATAGCAAAGTTTGGGGTTAATTGGGGTAAGATTGCAACATATTAAAGTCCAAGGACTAACTTGTAAAAGGCGCCGAAATGCAGGGGAAATTACAGTTTAAACCAGGAGCTTAATTATAAAATTTTCAAAACTTCATAGATCACAACGCAAATGGCCATCTTATATCCTAAACGGTGTCATTTTGAAGACGTTGTTCATCTTCTTCTCCTTTAAGCCAGTGATCATTTTCTACAGTAAAGGAGAGAGAATGTTGCAGCAGTAATCATCGCCCGTTGGCTTCAGTTATGGACGCTTTAATGGTGGTCGACCCTCAGCCTACCGCCCGTTACCACCCACCAAGCTCTATATAAACCGAGGAGCACCGAAGAACAGGGGTTGGTTAGAGAGAGAGAGAGGAAACAAACCTGAAATGAGACCGGCACAAATAAACCAGAGGGACTCCTAAGTTCTTTTTAAAAACCCATACCAGAAGGGAAAATTTCCCTCACCAGCACCGGCCTAAAACTACAAAAACAAAAACAAACCGAGAGAGAGTTGAGAGAATTTGAGAAACACAGCACGGGGATAATTTTTCAGACGAGGGCAGAGGAAAGAGAGGGCAGGAAGGCAAAGGTCGAAGGAGGAATTCCAGCTTATTATTGACAGACGCCACCACTGATTGTCGCCCGACACGCCAACACTTCGGCGAAGCAATCTGCAACAAGGTAAGCTTCCTCTGTTTTCTTTGTTATTATTGCTTTCAAAAGTCCATGCACGCATGAAACTAGTTCATGCGTGATATGGCCCAGCCGGATCACTGGCTTGGGCTAGTGACCAGGCTGGGTCTAGTCCAGCCCATGTGGGCTGAGCTGAGCCCAGCGTTAAAAACATAAATAATAAAAAAATAGAAAAAATAAATAAAAATAGAAAAATAGAAAAAATATGTGTATGCATGAATAAAAATAATATAAATTTACTGATTTATTCACCAATGCCAGAGTCAGGAATAAAATACTGGTTTAAATTTATATTATCTGTATTCGTTATATTTTATTTTATTTAGAAAAAAATAATAATAATATATGTGCATGTATGAAAAATAAAATTTATTTTATTGGTTTATTCACTGACGCCAGAGTTAGGAATAAAAACACTGATTTAATTGCTTTTTTTTGTTTTTTTTTGTTTAACTACATAAGAAATAAAAATATGTGAACGCGTAATAAAATGAATTTAGGTTATTTGTTTATTTACTAGCGTTAGAGTTAGGAATAAAAAATATTGATCTAAATTTATTTTATAACTACGTAATAGTTACCAACGCCAGAGTTGGAATTATTCGTAATTTAATATTCACTGACGCCAGAGTCAGGAATATTGTGAATAAATCATCAGAACGTAAACCAATAAAAATTTAGCAATTTAATATAAAAACGCAATGCAGTTTGCCTTAGGTAGAACGTTTAAGGGGTGATAATATCTTCCCTTTTACGTAACCAATCCCGAACCATAGAATCTATGTTGACCAGTTAGGGTTCCTAGTGACCCTAATATTAGGTGGCGTCTCCTCAAACAAGTCATTTTTTCTAAAAGAATAAGATGCCAGAAATCTGTTTTTTTCCTTGTAAATAAAATTTTTAGGGCCGCCGCGATGTCGGGTGCGACATAATGGCGACTCCACTAGGGACTTTAGGACTAAGCTTTGTTTTTTTGTTGTCTGTTATTGCTAAAAAAATTTTTTTATGTTGTTGGTGTTTATCAAGTTTGTTTTATTTATTTATTGTTTATTATTATTTATTATGTATTTTTGTGTGTTTTATTTTATTTTATTTTTATTATTATTTTTGTTCTTTTCACTATTTTAGCATGCATAATTATTCATATTTATCATGCATATATATTGATATGAATATAAGGCCTTCACACATCATTCAAACTCATTTTTTATATATATACGTATGGTACCAACTTTAAGATAAGTGGAGGAGTAACAGCACCCCAATGGCTTTAGCCTGGGTAATGCCTGCGAAACTATCCAACTCTTGCATGATTTGTTTGCTTGACAGCGGTTGATATGCCAAATTGATTTTACTCAGGGCCTCTATCTTCACGCTGCTTGTAAACCTCATATCAACCTTTCGAGGACGATCACTGAGCATGTGAAAGACCTTTGAGACTAGATAGCAAAACTACCCAGATGCATTTAATGACTAGAACCTATTCTTTAGGTTGGTCCCTGTATGATTTCACTGATATAAGCATAACATTTAAGCATTTTAATTATAAGGACTTTCGGGTGATATAATGACCGTTATTCGTGAGGTAACCACTGTTGAGTATGGACTCGAATCTGAATCCTTGCAAATGACCGAGGGAGACTGCCCTAGACCAAATGCCAGTGGGACATCGCTACTCAAAGATGTCAGGTGCATAATAAAAGACACTAGCAGATTGTTTTCACTCACTAAGTATCAGATAGATAAAGCAGAATTTGCTATGAAGTATGAGAGGATTTTGCACCTTTTGAAAGTGCCAGTTTTGCCATCAGCTATAAAAGCCATGATACATTTTTGGGATCCCAATTATCGTCGTTTCACTTTCCAAAATGTCGATATGACACCTACCATTGAAGAGTACAGTGTGTTGACTGAATTCCCCAAAGATGCCTACAAAGTGTACTTTCGCCAGAGAATTGACGACACCATGGATGAGCTTGCCAAACTACTAGGGATCCCTCAGCTAATACCGTATAGAGAGAAAGATAACTCTGGGGGTCGTAGATGGAAACAACTAGAGGAGTTGCTGATTGCTAAAAAAGCTAACCCGGATGCTAAATTAGAAAAACATAGAATATTGGCTTTGGGAATATTAGGTTTCGTTCTATGTCCCTCTACTATGGGAATTATCAGTTTAGAAGCTGCCAATTTGTTTGTGGAATATGAAAAGACAAAGATCAACTCGTGTGCCGTGATTTTGGCTGAAACCTTCCTATCTCTTAGTCATTGTAAGAAAACGGGTAAAGGTTCCATAAGGTGTTGTGTCTCTTTACTATTCATCTGGTTGGTAAGCCATATAGAAATGGAGACGCCAATATTCAATAATTTCTGGTGGTTTGACCAAAAGCCACTCGAGTTGTTCATATCAAAAGAGTGGGAGAATTTTTTTGAAGATGATTAGAGGGTAAAATTGCAAAGGCTTCCATTAAGCATTTTTAATTGGAAAGCTCCTTGGATGAGGAATATGACAAGCTTGATGAGTTGTGGAGAAAATCCTTGGGTACCATTAATTGGAGTAACGAGATACGTCAGTTACGCACCTGCTTTAGTTACAAGGCAGCATGGGGGCATAAAAAGTGTTCCTAAGACAATTGACATAGCTCAATTTACCAGGGTCTATAAAGGGGCCACTATGGAAATGTTAGAAAGCATTAAGCAGGATTGAAACTCTTTGTTGCTGATAAAAAAAGAGAATGGATCAAGGAATCCCACAGTTAGTGAAAAATATCCTGAATGGCGTGACAAAAGAGTTTCCGACATGGTAGAAATTTCAGAATCCGTGGGCACCCGAAGAAAAAGGGTGAGTTGTGAAGAAGAATTGAGAGAACAAGTAAAACGATTGCAAGCCGAGCTTAAAACAAATGAGGATTTGAGACTATCCTTAGAGCATCAATTAGCCGAAGAAAAAGCTATGAGGAAATTGACTGAGGAAGAAAGAGACTCGGTGGGCCAAGACCGGATGAAAGCAATGAACGACTTAGAATCCCTAAAAGTCATCAATGAGGAGAAGACGCTTCAGGTGGAGAAGGCCCAGTATTGGGAGGAATTGGCCGTCAAAACTCAAGCTGTGTCAAGCAAGCGTTTAAAAGATATAAAAGAACTCAAGAGCCAGTTAAAAGATGTTGAATTTGAGTTGGTTAAAACCAAGAAAATAGTCAAAGCCACCCAGAATTTGAGAACTGAACTCAATAATAGTAAAATTAAAGCAAAAACATTAAGGACTAAGTTGGCAAAGAAAAAAGCAAAGACCGAACAATTTCTAGAAAGTCAGAAAATGATGGAGAATCACATTCAAATATTAGATACTGCTAATAATTCTCTATCCAGAAACGACTTAATCCATACTGAAAGAATAAGGGAATTTCAAGAGAAAATTGACCGAGCTGCGGCCGGGGCTTATTGGCTAAGAGTGGAGGCTCGTCAAGTTGGAGGGGACATCGCGAAGTATCGAAAGAGCATGAATAACACCAATATGTTTCTAAAAGCTATAGCTAATACAGGCAGTGCCTTTCTCCCTGTAATAGATTAAGATAAATCATTTGTTGTAATGAAAGTTTTTATGGGTTAAATAAAAAAGGCGGAGACCTTTATTTATTTTTTATTCAAAATGTGTATACAAGGCTGAAAGCTTAGATGGTAAAAGGTTAAACAGATCTCCTCTCGGCATTGCAATAAGTATCGGATATAGATCTGACCACGCATCCAAAGAATAACGGTTATTATGTCACCCTCCCATGAAATAATCCATGCCCAATATGTTTCGTTCACATTCATGCATTTTTTAAACATACACTTATGAATTGTCATAATGCTGCACATCAGGTGAAATATAGGTCCCCCATTAAAACACACTCATAACACATGGTTGCGGAAAAAAATGGAAAATGAAGAAAGAACTCAATTGGATGCCCAATATCAAAAGGAGTTGAACGGTCTGAAGGAAGATGCCGTCAGGCTTACTAGTTTACTCGAACAAGCCTTGAGATATAAGTCAGGAGAAGGGACATCCTCCCAACCAGCATTTACCGCTCAGATTCCACCAACGCCTCCGATGTTCTTCAACCTACCAAACATGGGGGCAAGTGGATCTTCGCATAAGCCGCAATATGCTACGCATTTCCCAGCTCAGCCTATATACCCGATGAGCCAGCTTAGCCTATATACCCGATGAGGATTCCTCATGCTGATGAGTCAACCTTGGAGGGGTCTCACAAGGACAAAATGATAGGAGCTGAAGGTTTAGAGAAGTGGGCTGCCCTAGAGGAGAGGGTAAGGGCAGTTGAGGGAAATCATTTGTATGACCTGGTGAAAGCCGCCGAGATGTGTTTGGTACCTAACGTAGTCATTTCTAAGAAGTTTAGGTGCCAGAATTCATCAAATACACTGGAACTCAATGTCCAATAACCCACCTTAAGTCATACTGCAATAAGATGGCTGAAGTAGTACAAGATGAGAAGTTGTTGATCCACTTCTTCTAGGATAGTTTGAGCGATGTCGCTCTCACTTGGTACATGCGTTTGGACAACACCAAGGTAAGGGGATGGAAAGACCTAGTTGATGCCTATATTAGGCAATATAAATTCAATATGGACATAGCCCCTGATAGATCAAGCTTGCATTCGTTGGAGAAAGGTCATAAGGAATTTGTAAGAGAGTATGCACAAAGGTGGAGAAGGAAATGATAGGTTTGTTCTCCAATACTTTTAAAGCACCGTACTTTGAGTACTTGGTTGGAAGTGCTGCACAAAGCTTCTCTGATTTGGTTGTTATAGCTGAACAAATTGAACAAGCCATTCGAATGGGTAGGATCACAGACCCAAGTGAAAAAAGGGGTTTTGTTGGACATAAGAAGGAGGCTGACGTCCACAACATCGAAGGTGAAGGTAAGGGAAGAAAGCACAATTTCAGGCCACTCATGACCATTCCTCCCACCTCCAACATAAATTTCATTTCGCCTTATCTAAAAAACCAAACAAATACCCAAAATACACCATACCACCAAAGCAACACATTTCACCCACGCAGAAACTTCCCTGCAAACCAAGAAGAACTGCCCCCACTTCCCATACCTCTTAGTGAGATGTATCAAAGATTGCTCAGCATTGGCCAAGTAACACCCGTTTCTTTAACACCCTTGCAACCACCTTTTCCTCAATGGTACCGACCATACTAGAAATGTGAGTACCATGCTGGTATCATCGGCAATAATATTGATAATTGTGTGTCTTTCAAAAGGAGAATCCTCCAACTCATCAAAGCTGGTTGGATTTCCTTTGATGATTTTCCGAACGTAAAATCCAACCCGCTACTGCACCATGCTTCTAGAAGTGGAGTGAATGCTTTGGAAGAAGAAGAAAGGGGTACAAATGTCCTAAAGTTGACAATGGAGAGATTGTACAAAATGTTGAAACAGGCTAGATACCTCAAAGCACCCATTAAAAAGCAAGCCATAGAACATGAGGGTGAATATTGTGAGTATCACCAGCTATGGGACACTATATAAACTCTTGTGAAGAGTTTCGGGCGAAAATATAAGACATGATGATGTTGGGAGTGTTGAGGATAGGGGCGCCCGAAGAAAATCTAGTAGGAACCATGACTGGTTTCGACAAAAAGGTTGAAGTTTGTAGATATCAACCAACGGAGGGAGGACCCCCAAGAATGATTTTGGCCAGACCTGTGAGCATAGTTAATGAGAATTATAATGTCATGCCTCACAGTTATGGTTATTCTTTTCATACCACGAGACCGACTCCTACTTTTCATGCTAAAATTGGGGGGTTAACCCGAAGTGGGAGGTGCTATACTCCTTAAGAGCTAGAAGACCAAAAGAAAGCAAAAGGGAAAAATGTGGTGGAATTGGCCAAGATGGATGAGGTCAACAAACCAGTGAGCGATGAGGAGGCTAACGAGTTCTTGAAGCTGATGAAGCATAGTGAATATAGTGTGGTAGACCAGTTGAAAAAGACCACTGCCAGGATCTCTCTATTGTTATTAGTTTTGAGTTCGGAGTTGCATAGGAACACACTCCAGAAGGTCCTTAACGAAGCATATGTTCCTCAAGATATCACACAGGATTCTATATAACATTTGGTAGGAAGGATTCAGGCCACTAACTATCTCTACTTCACAAATGATGAACTATCTCTACTTCACAAATGATGAACTAGATCATTATATATCACTGTGAAATGCAAGGATTATGTGATCACCAAAGTGTTAATAGATAATGGTTCCGTTTTGAATGTGTTGCCAAGGTATGTGCTTGATAAAATGCCAGTCGACGTCTCTCATATGAAGCCAAGTACCATGACAGCTAGAGCATATGATGGTTCGCCAAGGCCGATTATGGGAAATATTGATGTAGAGCTTGTAATTGGCCCCCAACCATTCCAAGTAACTTTATAAGTGATGGATATTCATCCCACATACAACATGTTGTTAGGAAGACCTTGGATCCACGCAGCACGAGCCGTTGCATCCTCATTACACCAACGGGTTAAGTTTATCATCAATAGGAACTTAGTGATGGTAAGGGCTAAAGAGGCTTTAACTATGGTGAGAAACGTGTCGATCCCTTATATAGAGGCTGAAGAGAGTAAGGATGGAAACCTACATGTATTTGAGGTAGTAAATGCTGAATGGGTATCTGAGAATACAGTGTGAAGGAAACCAGAGATTTTTGAGGCTGCAAGGATGACTGCTAAATATTTTCTAAAGCACGGGCTACCATTCCAGTATGACCCTATCACAGGAATGCCCAAGAAGATCAAAGTAATAAAGATGAAATGCGCCGATCAGAGGTTCGGTTTAGGTTTTAAACCTAGAAAGGAAGATTTTAAAAGAGCGGCCAAGTTTAAAAGAGAAAGGAGGTTGGCTCGAATCGAAGGAAGGGAGCCTAATGAAGGCCAAATCCGGATCCCTCCAATACATGTAACATTCCCACGACCCACACAAGTGATCAATGCTGGGGGTGAAATTGAGAGGATGAGCAAAGAATTTAGCGGTGCTACCATCCACTATCTGGAAGAGATCAACAAACAAGAACCCCAAGGGGGTTTTGAAGATGAAGAGAGCCCCTATAAAGAACTAACCCAACTGACTGTGAGTGCCCTAGAGGATGGTCTACCTGAGTTTGTGAGAAGATTAGTTGAAGGGGAAGAGTTGAACAATTGGGAAATTCAAGAAGTCCCAATTATCTTTAAAAAGTAAACATTTGTTGGTTGCTTGCTTTTTATTATTTGCTGCATTTTGTTTGAATAAATTTGTGTTGCCAGTAATCGTGGCTCAAGATATTGGCAACAAGATTTTGTTTTGAGCCCTTCTGTCATTTCAAGTTTTAATGAGATCATGCTTTGTTTTTTCCCTTCATCATGCCTTCTAGTTTCACCTTTTCCATTATGCACTCATAACAAAAGCACTTTCCTCTTTCAGGGAATCTGAAAGCGGGACATCGATAAACTCACAAACCCATTGCATTGAGAATAATTAGCCTAATTTTGATAAAACTATAACTTCAATGGATGAGGAAGAAGATGGTGAAGATGACATTGAGGAGTTCAAGAAGCTTATAAAACAATCCAAACATGCATGAGAGCCTGTAAGAGAGGAATTAGAATTAATAAACGTAAGTACCGAGCATGACAAAAAGGGGTTGAAAATAGGGATGTTGATCACTACAGATATGAGGAGTGAATTGGTCGCCCTCTTGCAGAAGTATGTGGATATTTTTGCCTGGTCATACCCTGACATGCCCGATTTGGATACTGAAATAGTAGTGCATAGGTTACCTTTGATTGAGGGTTGCCGATCAGTCAAACAGAAGTTAAGAAGGACAAGACCTGACGTATTGCTCAAGGTAAAAGAAGAGATAACAAGACAGTGGGATGCTGGCTTCTTGGACGTAGTAGAATACTCTGAATAGGTGTCTAACATTGTGGCGGTTCCCAAGAAAGACAACAAAATCAGGGTGTGCGTGGATTTCCGAGATTTAAATAGGGCAAGCCCTAAGGATGATTTCCCGTTACCTCATATAGACATGTTGGTAGACAATGCTGCTAAGAGTTCCACTTACTCTTTCATGGATGGTTTCTCCGGTTATAATCAGATTAAAATGGCTGAAGCAGATAAGAGAAAGACGACATTTATCACCCCATGGGGAACTTACTGTTATAAAGTAATGCCATTCGGATTGAAGAATGCTAGAGCAACATACCAAAGGGCAATGGGAGCACTTTTTTATGATATAATGCACAATGAAATTGAGGTCTACATGGATGACATGATCACAAAGTCTAAAGATGAAGAAAACCATATCCCAACTCTGAGGAAATTGTTCGAGAGGTTGAGAAAATATCAGTTGAAATTGAATCCTGCAAAGTGTACATTCGAGGTGAAATCAGGCAAATTATTAGGATTTGTGGTGAGTAATAAAGGCATAGAAGTGGACCCCGACAAAGTAAAAGCCATACAAGACATGCCCGCTCCAAAGACCAAAAGAGAAGTTTGAGGCTTTTTGGGGCGCTTGAACTATATTGCCCGTTTTATCTCACAACTTACAGTCACATGTGAACCGATTTTTCGATTAATCCGAAAGAAGAATCCTGGGACATGGGATGAAAATTGCCAAAAAGCTTTCGATAAGATCAAGCAGTACTTACAAAAACCACCATTATTGGTATCGCCCGTGCACGGAAGGCCACTCATCCTGTATTTAACTATGACCGAATCAGCTATAGGTTGTGTGTTGGGGCAACAGAATGAGTCAAGACGAAAGGAGCAAGCCATCTACTTTTTGAGTAAGAAGTTCACCGAGTGTGAATCCCGTTACAGTATGGTAGAAAAGTTATGTTGTAGTTTGGTATGGAGTACGAAGAGGTTGCGGCAATATATATTATACTACACTACCTGGTTGTTCTCAAGAATGGACCCACTGAAGTATATCTTTGAAAAGCCATACATGTCGAGTAGAATAGCCAGATGACAAGTACTGCTAGCTGAGTATGACATCATCTACATGACAAGAAAATCAGTAAAAGGAAGCGCAATTGCTGAGCATTTAGCCGATAATGCTATTGAGGATTATGAGCCATTGAACTTTGACTTTCCTGATAAAGATGTGCTAGTAACGAAAAAGAAAGAGAAGAGTGGTTGGTGGGCCATGTATTTTGACGGCGCAGTAAATGTATTGGGCAACGGGGCAGGTGCTGTGATAATTTCCCCAGAAGGAAAGCAATATCCTATCTCAGTAAAGCTGCACTTTAGATGTGCAAACAACACAGCTGAGTATGAAGCTTGCATCCATGGATTGAAAGCTGTATTAGAGAAGAAGGTAGGGAAATTAGAAGTATATGGAGACTCAATGCTAATAATCTGTCAGGTAAAAGGTGAATGGCAGACAAGAGATGAAAAGTTGAGACCATACCAGGAATACCTCTCCAAATTGGCTGAAAGCTTTGATGAAATAGAATTTACTCATTTGGGGAGAGACAAAAATCAGTTTGTCGATGCGTTAGCTACCTTAGCTTCTATGGCTATAATTGATTGTGGTGCCAAAATTCAACCTGTAAGCATCAAGATCAGAAATTCTCCCTCTCATTGTTGTTCAATAGAAGAAGAAACAGACAATGACCCATGGTACACGAATATAAAAAGATTCATCCAGCATCAAGAGTACCCGTCAGGAGCCTTAAAGATAGATAAAAGGACTTTGAGAAGAATGGCTATGGAATACTACATAAATGGGGAGATTTTGTATAAAAGGTCATTTTATGGGACTTTGCTGAGATGTCTGGGTGATCTGGAAGCCAACAAGGCCTTACAAGAAGTGCATGGTGGAATTTGTGCTACCCACGCAAACGGACACATGATGGCTAGGCAATTGCAAAGAGCAGGTTATTTTTGGCTGACCATGGAGAAAGATTGCATAAATTTTATCCGAAGGTGCCACAAATGTCAAGTGTATAGCGACAAAATCAATGCGCCTCCTGCACCCTTATTTAACATGGTGTCTCCCTGGCTCTTTGCAATATGGGGAATAGATGTGATTGGACCTATTAATCCAAAAGCCAGTAACGGACATAGTTTTATCCTTGTAGCGATTGATTACTTTACCAAATGGGTAGAGGCCTGCTCATATGCCCATATGACTCAGAAAGTGGTCAAACGGTTCATCGAGAAAGATCTAATCTGTAGATACGGTGTACCCGAGAGAGTAGTGACTGATAATGCTCAAAACTTTAATGGAAAGATGATAGCGGAGTTATGCACAAAATGGAAGATCAAGCATTCCAACTCGTCCCCTTACAGACCTAAGATGAACAGCGCCATAGAAGCTGCTAATAAAAATATAAAGAAGATTGTTCAGAAAATGGTGATTACTTACAAAGATTGGCATGAATGGCTTCCTTATGCTCTCCATGCATATCGAATAGTAGTGAGGACATCAATCGGGGCTACACCATACTCTTTAGTATATAGAATGGAGGCAGTGGTACCATTGGAAGTAGAAATTCCCTCTTTAAGGGTCCTCATGGAATCTAGACTCGAGGAGACTGAGTGGGTCAAGATACGATACAAGCAGCTAAATATGATCAGTGAGAGAAGGTTAGCAGCAATTTGTCACCACCAGTTGTATCAAAGAAGGATGGCCAAGGCATATGACCGAAAAGTTCGGCCAAGAGAGTTCAAAGAAGGAGATTTAATGTTGAGGAAAATTCTGTCACTACCAGGAGAAGATCGCAGTAAATGGGTGCCCAATTATGAAGGACCCTATATAGTGAAGAAGGCATTTTCAAGAGGGGTGTTGATGCTAACAAGAATGGATGGGGAAGACGTAGTTAGGCCTGTGAACTCCGATTCTGTAAAGAAATATTATCCATGATGTATAAGTCTTTATTAAATCAATAAATAAGATTGGGCCAATGTTTCTCTTTGCATATTTTTCATAAAAGGTGTCTGCTAAAAAAAAAACCAAAGAACCCAAAAATATACCCTTACAACCTCGCATGATCTCATAGACCTAATTGATCTCTTTTACCAAAATCCCTTTCCCTATTGGAGTTTTGAAAAATTGATCTGGCATTTTGATTTCAAAAAAAAATATTATTTGATATTTATCCAAAAATGATATTTTTAACATTCTACTTGTAGAATGACAAGTGAATCAAGCAACTCCATCATTGAGGTGACTAAATTAAAAAAAAAGAAATGAATAAACACCCTTACCCCATGACTCTTGAATCACATGTTTTTAATTGTATGAATAATGGTATATAGTGAACTCGTTGCTCATGGTTCATGAAATGCATCTTTGCAAAGACCAAATATCATACTAGATGAGGTCAAAGTTTATTGATCTTAATTGCTTGCGCTTGAAATGAGGAAAGGCCATCTTTGTTATTCCTTTCACGTTCTGAAATAAGTACATCCCTTGAGATCCTTTTTTGAGCCTGAATAATTTTTCTTTCATGAACAAAATCCCGACTAGGATCACACCCCATACTAGGGGGCAAGAGAAAATTTCAATGAGAAAAAAGAAAAAGCCGTGAGAAAGCTAAAAAGGCATAAGAGCTCAAGAAACTCAAATGCTAAAGGCCATACCTAAATCATTAGAAAACGTGACATTCAAGATAAAGTGAGTATGCCCTAGCAAAGCAATAAAAAGAAAGAAGCAGCAAATCAAAGAAGAGCGGCAAAAGAAAATATGAATGATGTTAAGAGTCAAACTGTTGATAGTGATCCTCAGTCTTTGAAACCTTGAAACACTTTTTAAGTCTTATGAATCCTTTTCTTTTATAGCCAAGAACCACAGCCTACGTTACATCCCTGTAGAAGTCCTTTCAAATCAAGCAAGTAAACAATCTAGAACAATAAACAATGCTCTCAAAATGCAAAGAATACTTTTTCATAAGATTCATGACATCAAGAATAAACTACTCGTTATTATTCATGGTGATAAAAATAAATGTTAAAAAAAAAGACAAGTTTTTCTCAAACAAAACCTCGAGCTTTTTCTCGAACCCTTCATTTTGAAAACCTATAAAGATCACCTCATGATGTATTTTCACCGAATACCTCATTACCAAACACAAGAGTTGCAAGATTTCAAAAGCAAATTGTTTTAGGCTCACATCGAAACAATTTTTGTTTTCAAAATGCAAGATCAAGATTTCAAGCTTTATTCTCGAGCCATATCCTTCACCAAACTGAAAAGGAGAGAAATGAGAGAAGAGCCTCTCAAAACCATTATTTGTCTAAGTAGCTGACAAAGCATACTTGGGGGCAATGACCAATACAAGGGGGCAACATTGTGTTTAGAAGAAACAATTCTAGAAAAAGAGATGATAATTTCCTTTAACCAGACAAAGGGGCATTTTGGTTTACAAAAGACAGCTTGATCCTTTCACCAAGTAACACTGAATGTTTCTAGCAGTGAAATGAGGAGTAATGAGTGGTCCTCTCAAATTATTTGACGAGTCAGAAAATCTCTAGCAAGCAAGTGAGTCATGATGGGCACCACAAAGGTGGAGTTATGCAAACAAATCTAGAAATAGACTTACATGGGCCAACTCGAGTGGGCTAGAAGCCAAGCGACAAAGAGGACCCTAATCAGAGGTAGCAAGTCCTCATCAATCAAGCAACAAGAATACTAAGAAGAAATGGGGGCCTATATTTCAAATCAGGTAAAGATGCATGCATATCATCTAAACTTTGAGATATTGGACAATGAGTTTTGCAAATTTCATAAGAGAAAATTATGGCGGAATCCATCAAGTGGAAGGCCAACTTGAAATGGCCAAAGATTGAAATTGCTTTTGAAAATTTTTCATTTTTGAGAATTGTTTTTCAACATGGGCAGGCCGCCTATGAGAATTAGGCCAACTGAAAAATCTCTATGTTTTTCCACCTTCTTCGAGTGCGCCTTCGAGCCTTTGATCATCATTTTTAGGGCGCCTTCGAGCCCTCATCTCCTTTCAAGCACGCCTTTAAGCCCTTGACCATCCAAGGTAGTGCGTTTCCTAACCCTACCTCTCTTTTGAGTGCGCCTTCGGGCCCTCACCTCTTTTGAACATGCTTTTGAGCCCTCCCTTCCTATCAAGCGCGCCTTTGAGCCCTCGCATTTTCTCAAGCACGCCTGTGAGCCCTCGCTTCCTTTTGAGCACATCTTCAAGCCCTCGACCATCCTTTTGAGTGTGCCTTCAAGCCCTCATTTTCCTTTCTCTTTTTACTTAGGTAGGTCACCCATTACAATGAGACCCGTTTCTTTGTATTTGTCAAAAAAAAATCTTCAACTTATTCTTCGTCGGGCAGGTCGCTTGGAACAATTAGACCACTCGCAAAACCCTTTTCGCGTTTTATTCTTCCTATCGAGCAGGTCGCCTGGAATAATTAGACCACTTACGAAACCCTTTTCGTGTTTTATTCTTCCTATCGGACAAGTCGCCTGTAACAGTTAGACCACTCGCAAAACCCTTTTCGCGTTTTTGTCTTCATCGGGCAGGTCGCCTGGAACACTTAGACCACTCGCGAAACGCTTTTTACGTTTTATTATTCCTATCGGGCAGGTCGCCTGGAACAATTAGACCACTTGACACGACCAAAAGATTGATGTCTTCTCCCAAGTGCAGGAGTGTCGAAGTAATAAATAACCCGGCAAGACCGGGGTCGAACCACAGGGAGGTTTATTGTATAAATTATAGTTAACAAGAATACAATAACAACAACAATAATAGTAGTAATAATAATAATAATAATAATAAAGAAGAAGAAGAAGTTGATGAGAACTTTGAGTTGCAAGATTAACGTAAGGATTAAACAATGATAACAACAAATGTCAAGGTTAGAGGATCCACTAATGGTACGTCAAACAAGTATAGTATAAACCT
>Ga0325410_1001259_pt1 | contig 27961 bp, 23 predicted proteins | sample PopdelMetagenome_16_FD_206182 | JGI IMG/M metagenome (GOLD analysis project Ga0325410, IMG submission 206182) | Populus deltoides microbial communities from Bellville, Georgia, United States - Xylem-PdIQD-R3 | ecosystem: Host-associated > Plants > Phyllosphere > Stem > Wood/Secondary xylem...
TCCTTGCTTTTGAGGTTTAAATCTTAAAAGCATTATCTTAAAATCATCTGAGATAAAATTTAGTTTCAATTAATACGCATAGTAGTCCAAAAAATACTCATAATTATTAAATAAAAAATCCAATTAATTTTTTAAATAATATAAACCACTAGTAAAGTCCTGTTTATTTTTACGTTTCAAAAACGTTTTAAAAGAAATTAAAATTTTTTTTATTTTTTTATTTTAATTAATATTTTTTTAGTATTTTCAGATTATTTTAATGTGCTGATTTTACACATAATTTTTTAAAAATAAAATAATACTATTTTAATATATTTTTAAATAAAAAATACTTTAAAAAAACTATAATTAAACTCCCAAACACACTGTAAATATAAAACAAAACACAGATGAAGGCCCAACAAGTAAAAAACCCCTTAAATAAATCAAACAAATAATAACGAGCGAGGGAGTTTAAAGAAATTCCAATCTAAAAGCTAAAGATTAAACACTTACTTTTATATGGGCTTAGATTCAACTCCACGAATGCAAAGTCCAGGCCCATATCCAATCTCAAAACCCGACCCGACCCGACTCCTGCCCAACACTACATTGGTCATTCGTTCTCTGCTTTCTCTCAAGCGCTAAGGCACGAGGAAAGCTAGCTATACCGGTCGGAGATTATTGTTATCACCTTTAGGATATGAGTCAATCCTTTTAAATTACTAGGTAACATCTCAATCCATTCACTCCTATTTCTTTTCTTTTTTTACATCACCGTTCCTTCCAAATTCAAACTTTTCTTTCTTTCCTCTTTGAAATTTATGTTTTCTTCGTTTATTTATTTTCCAAGCAAGAATTAAAGTACGGTTTGTTTAGTGCTTATTATTTCAACGAATTTATGTTTCCTTTTTAGTATTTTTGGCTTTATTTTTTTAATTTCTTTTCTCTTCGATTTGTGGTTTTTCTCTTCGATTTTTTTTTTATTTTTGATTTATTCAGTATTTTATAGGTCTCTGCTAGGGTTTGATTTTTGGTTACTTACACAAGCTTCCTTTTCAATTGGAAATTGAAAATTTAGGAGAATTTTTATATTTTTTTTAATTTATTTCATGGAGAGTTCGAGTGCGGTTTACTGCTCACTGTTTCAACGAACTTAAATTTCTAAATTTGTAGTATTTTTGGATTAAATTTCTTATTTTCTCTTCTTTTTTGTGTTTTTTTTTTTCATAAGTTAATCTGTGGTTTCCATTTTCGAATTTCGATGTTGTAGTTTTTTTCTAGCTCCCTTTTTAAAACTTCTTCTCATTTGTTTTCTGTTTTCCACGTGGATTTTTATGAAATGAAGTAAATAAAAAACGGAATTTTAAATAGTTATTCAGTTTTATTTTTTCCTTAGTTTAATAGCTGAAAGCTGGAGTTTTTCCATTTTGATGATTATAGGCAAAACTATCTTTAAATCATGGGTGGAGGTGGCTATGACTCCGGAAGTGCTTCTGACGATGGTAAGTTGGTTATTTGACGCAATAGTATGACGAGATTTGATTGTTTTATGCTCATTGTTATAATAATCATTGGTTGAATTCTGTATATAAATGCTGCTTTTGAAGGCTTTCTGGAGTTGTGTGTCTTCTTTGTCATGGACGGTGAAGTGCATTGTTATTTTGTACTCGGACATGGTGTTGTAATAGATATAGGTAGAATTATGATGGCCCTGGTGTATTGACTGCTTGTGTAATTAAAGTCTGTAGTCTTTGGTTTTAATGGCTGTAGTTTAAGTTGATTTTGTTCCCGTAGTTAGACAACCTTATGAAACACAAAACTGTGAAAATCAAATTGGTAAAAAAAGAAGAAGAAAGAAAAGAAAGAATTGGGATGTGTTTCTTATATGTATTCAAAATTAGTTGCTTTTCTTTTTCTTTCGTATGTTTTTTTTATAACTCCCATGTGGTCATCCTATCCTAATGCTTGGATGACTGTTGGACAGATGATGATGAGGAATATGAGGAAGTTGGTGGTAACCGATTTTTGGGTTTTATGTTTGGGAATGTTGATAATTCTGGTGATCTTGATGCTGATTACCTTGATGAGGTGAGCTTATGTCTCTTTTATATTTGATCTTTTATTTCTTGTATTACTTGCCGTAAAAGGTTTCATAAACGTGCACATGTATTGCAAGTGACAGTTGGCATCCCTTTAAAACTGAGATTGAGTGAAAGCAGTACTATTTATTTGAGACAGGAAAAAAAAACAAAAACCATAAGAGGCTTAGGGTGGTGAAATGAAGAAATAACAGTGTCTTAAGAATTCAAAGATGTAAAATAAACTAAACTTCATTGGCAATGGTCATTTGTTGTGGCTTGGTACTTGGGAGGTGAGATTGAGTGAAAAAGTTTTCAAATCTCAATATGAAAACCTCTGATAGCCCCAGATTGTTAAGTGGATGAAATTTGATCTTTTCCTAACTTTTTTTTCCCCTTTTTTTTTAATCTGGTAAATGTGTGTTGTTCAGCCGTGAGCAGTATAGACGAAGTCAGTTTATGACATCTTAGAAATTTCAAGTCATGTTCAGGCATGCAGTAGCTTTGTTTTGCTGCAACTTTTATGTTCTCATCCCATAATGCAACTGAGTTGTGGGCTTGCTGCGTTTAACATACATTCTTCTTTTGCTTTTAACAAGGAACATCCTTGTTTGTTATTATGGTAGTTTTTCAGTTCGATAATCTCACTTGTGGTGCTAAACTATATAATTTCAGGATGCAAAGGAGCATCTTGCCGCATTAGCTGACAAGTTGGGTTCATCGCTAACAGAAATTGATGTATGGAAAATTTGTATCATGTGTTATGTGTTTTAGCTTTCTGTTCTCAATTATGCTTGGGCTGATTTCTTCCCTTTTTTTTCTTTTGGCTTGACACTATAATCTCATGCTATTCTATTTTCAGTTGTCAGTGAAGTCACACCAAACATCCACTGACGCTGCAGAACAAGGTGATGTTGTCTGCCAGGAAAAACTATGTCATGCAGTTTTTGATGTTGTGTTAGTATCTTTGGTTCTTTAACTAAACAATCTCTCTCTCTCTCTCTCTGTTGTTTTTTTATTTGTCTTGACTTACATTTAACTGGTAACACTTTAAGAAGCTCTGTATGGATTCCTCTACTGATCTGGCATCCTGGTTAATGAAACATAAATTGTCCTGCCTAAGATGCTTTGCAAGTTATGAACTCTTGTTTTATTTCTATTATTGTATGTCAAGTATGCTGGGAAGCTTTCCAATTTGATCATATGGCTCTCTCTTACGATGACACTTCTGTTTAAAAGATAAAACTTACGTTTAAGGAACATCATCAGTAATCTAAAGTTTTGAGGCATGCATAGTCACCAGAGCAATACCTGGATTAACGTGAAGAAACAATTGGTCGAACCCCATGAAACCATTTCATAGAAGTAAATCGACTTTGATTCTTGAGAAATAATTTTTTAGGGTATCTTTAGCTTTTTGAATAATAATAATGAGACTTAGAAAATAATGAAAGATTAGGTTGTCATGAATATGCTGAAAGATATTTGTTAAGTGGATGAAAGTATGTCGGAATGCACATGCAACCTCCCGGGAAAGACATCAAGGATCTGAATAATGAAGACCCTTAATCCTGTAGAACTCTCAGGAAACACCTTAAAACCACCCAAAGCATGATACCATAGGATTGCAAAGAAACTATCTGATCTGACAACATTTGTCCTTGGTGGTAAAGCCCATAATGTTATTTCTTTTTTCCTTTTATGTTGATTTTTTTTTTGTGGGAGGTGTGGAAAATACATCTTTTTCTGTTGTATGTAACTATTATCAGTATGAATGTATTGGGGAATTTGGGAAACATAGTTCTTCATAAATAATGTTATCCTAATTTCCAAATACATTCAGAATGATAATAGTCACATGCTATTGCGGAAACTAATGCATGTCCAGCTCTTTAAATAAGTTAAATAGAATTTCTTGAACCAACATTTAAATGAAAGAAGAAAAGGAGCATTAACTGAATCTAAGACTATGCTTGATGTTGTTTCAAACACTGGAAATTATCAGTGGTTGGAGTTGAGACTAAATTTCCAGAATGGGAAGAATTTTTCAAGTAACTCAGATCTCTGCTCTTATTCTCAGTGATAATTGATAAAAAATTGGGAGTATCATTAGTTTGTGATTAGGAGAATCTAACAGTTTGGTTTTTTCTGTACATCTAGTAGAAGTCAGTGTGAAGCTAACCAGGTTTGTAAGTCATGTTATGTTAATATTTGGTCTGGCCTAGCCAAATGAAAGGTTCTAGTTAAATATGCTTGGTTTTACTAAAAATACTCACTAATGAATTTATTTCTGAAAATGGTCATGTTTTCATTTTCAGGGTTGGATAGGTTGTCTTTTTGGGTGTCTCAGAGTATTGTTTTTTGTCAAGTTCAAGCCATATCAGAAATTTCCAACCATTCCTCTGGCAGCATGTTCTATGCTGCAAGAACAAATTATACACCTTTTGGAATGGACTTGTGATTAAGAGCTCAAACAAACAGTCAAAAGTTTGTTTTAATGATTTTGCTGCCCACTGTTTGAAGACACCTTAGGTTGTAAGCTACTGAAGTCTGACTTGTTCAACCTAATGTTTGCAAGCATTGGACTTGTTAGATAAGCTGCTTCATTTCTTGTCCTCTTACTAGAATTTGACTTCAAATACTTCTATGTATTAGAGATTAATATAAAACCATACTTGGAGCTTCACCTAACAACTTAAACTTTTGAGTTGAATTAGTTCTTTTGATATGGTATCAGAACCTTGATGACTAAACGGTTATGAATTTGAATTTCACCACTCTCATTCTGACTAATTAAATTAACAACATTAAGCATGAGGTAATGATGGATCTATGCAAGTTTCATACTCAAAAGGCTTTCAATTGAGGAGGTGTATTAAAGAGTAATATAAAACCATTCTTGGAACTTCACTTAACAACTGAAGTTGTTAAGCTTTTGGATTAAATTGGTTCTTTGATATTGTGTTTGTCTAGTTGGGGTTAATTTGACTCCTTTTCTTGCTATTGGGACTCTTCTTATGAATACTTCTTGGATTTGAGATTTATGCGTTGATGCATATTTTGATGGTGTCCAATGGTATTCTTTCTTGCATATGTACATACACATGCATCCATAAAATCTTGTGCATTTATGTGTGTGTCAAAATATGTAGATTCCACACCATCATCTCATGCATAATGCTGTTTGTGTTTAGGTAACTTGTCGTTTCTCTTGTGGCTTACCCCATTCAACCTTCTGATTATAAGTTTACTTTGTATTTATGCTGCTAGATTATGATGCGAAGGCTGAAGATGCAGTTGATTACGAAGACTTTGATGAACAATACGAGGGGCCTGAGATTCAAGGTGTTAGTGAGGAGGACTACTTGTTGTCAAAAAAGAATTATATTTTGTCTGAATCCACATTGCAGCCTCCTACATCCGACAATGAAGATTATGATGAGGATGTGGAAGAGGAACTTGAAAAGGAACCTGTGGTTTCGGATAAAATTCTTGAATTTCAAACTGCCTCTCTAACAGGTTTGCTTTTGGGTGATTCACATTGGTTCATTTTAATATAATATATATATATATATATATATATAAACGTTTGATCTGGAATATATGTAATCATTTTCCATGTAAGATATTGAATGCCGTTGCTCTCATCTTTTAAGGTTTTATTACTCATAGCCTATTCTGTGGTTTTAGTGGTTCAGATACATTCTTTCCTTAACCCCTCTCAAGCTTTTATATTGAAATCTGGTACTATTCTCTTTAATTTTAAAAGATTGGAATTCTGAATTTTGACTTTTTGGTGTTTCTCATTTTCGCTGCTGGTCAGATCAGAACTTGGTTTCTCTGAAAAATGCTGGCATTTATATTCTCATTTGTGTTTGTTTTCATTCATTTGATCCATTTTTCCTTCGGTTACAATATTTTTAGGTTATGGTGATTCTCTAAAGTTTGCGGGGCTTGTTCTAGTGTTAAATAAATGTTGGATATCTTTTTGCATTTTTCTCATCAATAATTGTAGCCAAGGGATATTATTCTGATTGATCCGGTTCTATCTGGGATTTTAGGAGAGTGTGCTGTATTTTTGTAGCATGCACATTATGCTTCCTCTGTCAACACTTGGTTTAAGAGGTTTGCTGGTGATGCCACTTCTTGGCCTTTATTTTTCTTTTTTCTTATTTTTTTCCTGTTTTATATGATTATATCTCTGTTTCAGTAGCTGTCTTTTTCTCATGTTGTACATGCATTTATATCCATATGACATCCAAAAATCTTATATTTTTTGCTCTATGTTTGGGGTTTGCAAAAACATAGGATGCCGTCAGTTCTGTTATGGCAATTTCTTGGCATTAGAATTGACTTTTACCTGACCGGACCCACCTTTTGGATAATATCAATTGTGAGGAATGGAATTTGTTTATGTCAAATACAGCTTGGATTATCTAAGACACCAAGTCACCAATGTGTGACTGTCAGATAAACCGAAATATGTTTCCGGAGCAAATCTTTGGGTATATGATGTGCATTAACTCAGACATGCTGGGCTTGCTGGTCTGGTTCAGTCAACTCCATCTCTGGGCATTAATTTGCCATACTAGCTGCCTTGGATCAGAACTTTCGGTAGTGCATTTTTGCCTCAACCTAGCAAATCCTCATTTCAAGTGCTCAGATTCAGCAGCTCTAATTCATTAAACATATATTTTTTTATCCCACTTTCCTTTTTGTCTTTATTCGTTCTATAGCCCGCAAATGTTTCTTGGTGGATCACACCCATTTTGTTGGAACCTGGAAGAGTTTTTGGTACGACGTACAAATTTAGTATCAGCTTTTTGGGTGGATTTTCTGTGTGAGATTTCAGCAATGTCTGGATTCATTTTGCCCTACATTCAGTTTTGTGCTCTCAGACAGCTGAATGTGTGTGTGCACGGAAGTAATTCAAATAGCATCCACCTAGGAGTTTTTGCAGTACAATTGAACCTGATGATTTCTACCAAGCTTTTCTCCAAATTTGAACTTTCTGAGTAGCTCTATCGTCTCTGAGATTTTGCTTAACTGACACAAGAAAAAGACTATAGAATCAAGGAATTTCTTGGAGATAAGTGATAACTCATCTGACTAAGCGACCTCACATATATCCTTATTTTTTTTTCTCTTAATAAAATTGTCACAAATATTTTATTTCAATTTGAGGTTATTATCCTTGGCTATGGAATAGTCATTTGTTTTTTACCATGAATATCCCCACTCGCACACACACAAGCTTTTCAATTTTCTAAATTGTGCCAGCAAGATTATTTAGTTTAGAATCTCCTTTTCAGGTCAGCAAGATGTTGGAGTAGTTTCAGGAGTAGGAGTAGAGAAGTCTTCTCAGGATGATGTAGAACTTGGTTCCATGGATTCTGAAAGTTCTGATGCTAAATCGGAAGATATTCATGAGGTCATTTTACCATATTCTTCAATTTTCTGCAGGTGTTACATATTATTGCATTTGCATTCTAAATGCTGTTGCATGATGTTCTCATCAGCAAATTTTTAGTCTCATTTAAGAAACCACTCTATGGACATGTTTAAAAGATGAGTGCAAGCCTTTGGATTGTAAAAACATTTGTGCATGTTTGATTATGATGTCAATATAGATGAATGCTAGCAAGTTACTAAAACTTCTCTCTGGTATTCACTGTGTGCCAATTCTGTGGAAAGGAACAAAGCTCAAAATAAAAAATAAAAAATGCTCCAATTCTGTTGAGTGTCAGCTAGGGAAACATTCTAAAAGCCCCCAAAGCATTGCATCACAAGGATGCAAAATCTTGATTAAAACAGATCCCGTGGTTTGTTTAGATCCGGACAACCTCTTAGTTTGCTTACCCCTTGTTTGCACTATCCCATATATTCTGGTGTTATTAGAATATACCTTGGGAGACTGTTGTTCCACAACTATCTTCTCGATGGGAAGTGATCCTTGAAAAGTTTTATTGGTTCTTTCCATCCAGAAAAACCAGATAGTTGCCAGCAAAAGACACGTTTTGTTGAAGTATTGGAACATTTCCTCTTTCCTAAACCCAGGAAGGCAGCTGTCAAGAATTCTGCCATCCTCGTCAAAGAACTCAACATCACCCATGGCACAACTCTAATAGCAAATAATCACATCCCACACTTTTTGAGGAATGGAGGAAAGAAGATGGTACAGAGAGGGAAAACATGTTTATCCTTAAAACCTGGGAGTTAATTTGCTGCTTGCACTTCTGAAATGTTAACCTGATAAATCTTGATTGTCTGTTAATCAAAGACATACAATGTTTTCTGTGTGACATGGTCAATAAAATATGGCAAGGTGTAAGTGTGCGACATCTTTGACCCAAGATTCTGAATAATTCTATTGCATCTTTTTGCAATAGTTATCTTGTTGCTCTGTGTCTTATTGAGGTCTTTATGCTGAAGCAGGAGGAAGCTGATCATGTCAAGGAGCCTCTAGATGGTAAAGGTCCCAGTCCACTTCCTATTTTGTTTATAGAAGACGGGATGGAGATCTTAAAGTTTTCTGAAATATTTTCGATCCATGAACCTTTGAAGAAAGGACAAAAAAGAGATCACAGATATTCCATTTTCAAAGGTATGCTCTCTTGCTTTTGGTATTTTCTTTCAGGCGTGATGTTTTCAACTCATAATCATTTAACTTGTTCTGGCAATGTCACAGTGAATATAACTTGTGCACCACCTGTGCAATTTGCATTGTACACTCTTCTTTTCATTTCTTTTTAGTTTCTAGTTTCTTGGTTTTGCTCTTCAATAATGAGGAAGCATTGTCTATTAATTCGGAGCCCGTCATCTTATGGTTTGCTTTTTTCTTGATTTCTGTTTTAACTTTCTTGTTTAACTCATTTTCAGAGAAGTATACATCTATGGATGCTTCTGATATCGTTGAAGAGGATGAAGAGGTGTTTTTAAAGGACTCTGGCCAACTGTTTCCATCACATTTGCTTGTAAATCAACATGACATCTCAATCTTGAGCGAAGATGCTGCAGAATTAGCAAGATTTGGAACTGTTCATGGAGCTATTAAAACATCTGTTCAAATTGAGGAACAAAGAAAGAACTCTTATCTTAGTGCTGAACCAATGAACGAGGAAGTGGAATGGAAGTCTCCAGTGCATTCAAAATTCTACTCCCTTGATCAGCAAGACTGGGAAGAGAGAATTCTTTGGGACAATTCCCCAGCTATCAGTGACAACTCTGCAGAGAGTTTTGATCTCTCGGGATCTGACACTGGATCTTCATTTATTAGGGAAAGTGAACAAGTGACTAGTCCACAAAATCTTTGTTCGGAGCTCCCATTGGAGTTAAATGAGAACACCAGTAACTTTCTTCGGAACAGGTCTTCTGTTCTCTTGGAGTCCTTTGGCTCAGAAGACTCTTCAGAACCCGGAAATCTTCCATTCTCAGAAAGCAGATGCCATCCACAACTTCTGAGATTGGAATCTCAGATGGAAGTAGATAGCTCTAGTCATGTTGATGATAGAAGAGAGAATAATAGTGCGGAGTTTCATGAAAGTGATGCTGTAAGGCGTTTCAGCAAGCTCACATTGCAAAACAGAGATTTGATGGAAGGATCTTGGTTAGATAATATAATATGGGAACCAAATGAAACTAACATGAAGCCTAAGCTGATTCTTGATCTTCAAGATAAGCAGATGCTCTTTGAAATTTTGGATCACAGGGATAGTAAGCATCTTCAACTTCACGCAGGGGCAATGATCATAACTCGAACCCTAAAGCAAAGGGTTTCTCATGAGCTACTAGGCCATGGAAATCGATCTGGTTGGCAATTCAACATTGCTAATGACAAGTTCTACATGAACAGGAAAATTTCTCAGCAATTGCAATCAAATTCTAATAAACGAACTGCATATGGCATTAAAATACATCACTCTGCGCCTGCTATAAAGCTTCAGACAATGAAATTGAAGTTGAGCAAGTAAGTTTTGGTGGCCTACCATGTAGTAGGTTTTTTTTTAAGCTATCTCATTTCTGTGGTTTTATTGACATTTATTCTTCATTTATTGAGAAGATTAGATGGTGCTGGGTTTCCCCTTTGAAAAGCTATGTTTGATGAATTTAGCATATTTGAAGCTTTTTTTCAATTCATAATTTTCAATATTTTAATATAAGATAGCATATCCAAACTCACAGTGAGGGATAGAATCGCTTAAGAGGGAAAACATCTTATGAGTAGAAGTGATGTACTTCTGTGAGTTAAAGGTATTATTTTTTGCAAGGTAAAAGGAAAAGGGGCCAGAATAATACTAATGGATGACCATGGATGATAATGTAGTGATTTTTTATGAAGGCAAGAAATCAATCATGAATTTTTTATTTGAGTTACTCGATATGAGTGCCTTGTTACTTACCAAAAAAGGAAAAGGGTGTTGTGATAGCTCGGCATTTGTGATATTGACTTGGATTTTCTTATTGATCATATACATATATGAATTTGATATTGATATTTTGATTAGAAGCCATTTGTTTGGTGATTCTTTGCCTGTTTGTTTTCTTTTATTTGAAATATTTATTCTTCTTAAGTTTGCATCTTATGTTACTGGAGCAAGCACCTATAGCAGTGCTAGGCACCTCAGGCAAGAGGAAGCCTAATCACCTTAAGGCTCCATGCTCTTTAGTATAATTGATTCTGGTGTTTTTCTTGTTTTCTTTTCAGCAAGCTGTATTTCTTCTAATATATGTCGTGTTTTCTTGACTTGAATGTAATTCAAGTCTGGGTTCATGATATATATTTTACCTATCAATTCTATGTCCTGCATTTTCTATAAATTCCTTTTGAATATAATCCACTGTTTTGCAGTAAAGATTTAGCTAATTTTCATCGACCAAAAGCTTTATGGTATCCCCATGACCATGAGGTGGCTGTCAAAGAACGAGGGAAGCTACCTACAGTAGGACCAATGAAAATTATATTAAAGAGCTTAGGGGGCAAAGGAAGTAAGGTACATGTGGATGCTGAGGAAACTGTCTCTTCTGTCAAAGCAAAAGCTTCAAAAAAGCTAGGTTGTAATCACTTTTCTGGTTGTGATATGCCCAATTTATGTTTTAATTTCTTGTAATGTGAATCCACTTTTACAATGTGTTATTTCTAAATTATTTAAGAAGACTAAGAACTTACTTGAAATATTCTTTTTATAGATTTCAAGCCATCAGAAACTGTGAAGATATTTTATTTGGGGAAGGAGCTTGAAGACCACATGTCTCTTGCTGCTCAAAATGTTCAGCCAAACTCCTTGCTTCATCTAGTTCGTACAAAAATTCATTTGTGGCCAAGGGCACAAAAGATTCCAGGTGAAAACAAGTCTCTGCGCCCTCCAGGGGCATTTAAGAAGAAATCTGACCTTTCTGTAAAAGATGGTCACATTTTCCTAATGGAGTAAGTGACAGAAAAATCTTTCTTCTTTACCTGTTTACTTCTTTACAAGATTTGTCTAATCTCCCTTGAAGGCATTTAAAAAGTTGTTTTCATGCTCGTAGACAATTTGCTTTTTTACATGCATGATACATGCTCAAATTGGTAAGCAGAGACTTGCACGCTCCAGTTAATCCAGTTTTATTCCTTTTGATATTCTTCCCTTCATTTTCTTTTGGTAGCCTTGTTGTTATACATAATTTTGGAATCAACAGAAGCAATTTTAGATCGAAGGTTTTTATTATTAACTCATAGATATTCCTGAGATGCTTATCTGAAGTAGCTAGTTTGTTTTCATTAATTTCATTTGAAAATGTGATATAAAATAGATAGCTTCTTATGTGCATCAAACCATCAGTGCATCATTGTCCTAGTGAAACTGAGGAGTTTCGTAATTTGATCATTGATTTGCTACCACTGGTCATATTCATGTGTTGCTGTGTTACATGCTCTCTGTTTTGCTCTACTTTCTCCTTTGTTTCCTCCCTCTTGCTATTGCATGTCCTTTATTTATCTTCACCGTTTTTTTTATATATATATATTTTGTATTTCTAAATTCTGTAGTTTTCTTTGTTCCTTTTTCTCATGTTCATATCTTATTTAAAAACGATCATCATTCTTGCAAAATCTGTATACAAGACATTTTTAAATCCTTCTTCCAAAACAAAATTTTCCACTACTGCCTCAAGTAAATGAGTTCTAAAACATCCTCTGCTCATCCTTTCTCTGATAACATGTTGTGGGCAGCACATAGTAGGGAGGGATGATCTAACTATTTATTCATTTCCTTTGAATTTTAGCCATTAGACTGGATATTGATTAAACACATCACTAATTTCTGGTATAATTGACCTTTATTTATAAAACCTCCATTTTAGTTGATGAAATTTATGGGCCTCAAGAATTTAGGTAGTAGTTGTGATTCTCTCTATGTTGTATGCTTGTTCATCATAATGTGTCCTGCAATTCTTTGACAAACCTCCTATGGTATCAAATTAATATATAATTGCAAAGTTCTAATCTTATTATCAATACAGACTTCATCAATTTTTTATCTTTTTTTGTTGAAATCTATATCCCAGTTGTTTTTTCCTGGGGCTGATTGTGGTTTTCTATCAACATGGTAGTCAATCTTAAAAAAGAAACCTGGATAGTTGTTTCAATGTGTTCCATTTAAATTTTTTTAATCATGCTTTTGGTAATTCTACCTTTTGTGCGAAACGAATCCTCCAGCATACTTTTTTTTTATATATATATTTTGTTCATTTAAAAAACCAGTTCTACTGTACCTATCTAACCATTTTTAGCTGAGCTTTCACATACTTAGTTTTTGAGCATGTAGAAATACTTCATTTGTACCTTATTAAAATCTTAATTTCCAAAATGTAATTGCTGAAGCATCAAATAATTCATTTAAACATCCGAAGTTTTTTGAAAAAAAGGTGCATCCTACACACTTTTTTTCTCTTAATTTTTGAATTTCCTCTTGCCCTCATGCATATGAAGATGGTATTTTGACAGGGGTACATCTGCTTTCTCACTGCAGGTATTGTGAGGAAAGACCTTTGTTGTTAAGCAATGTTGGTATGGGTGCTAATCTCCGTACTTACTATCAGAAGTCAAGCCCAGGTGATCAAACTGGCATCTCATTGCGCAATGAAAAAAGAAGCTTGGGTAATGTTGTGATACTGGAGCAGACTGATAAATCCCCTTTCCTTGGAGACATAAAAGGTGGCTGCAGTCAGTCATCTCTTGAAACAAACATGTATAAAGCACCCATATTTCCCCACAAGGTGCCACCTACTGACTATTTGTTGGTTCGTTCTGCAAAAGGAAAGCTTTGTTTAAGACGCATTGACAGGGTTGCTGTCATTGGACAACAGGTTTGATTCAGCTTTCTTTTATGCTATTCGAGGTTGCCTTGAATTAGACTCTGTTTGGAATCTCTAGTTTTATTTTCTTCTTGTAGTTTTATTGTGATTGGCAATTCATGCTGCATTTTTGGAACACCTAAGAGTTATTTCTATCTTCCTTCATGTAATGACCTACCTAATATTGCTCCACACCCTAGGCTCTTATCACTAGATCAGGATGTGATTTTTTTTTTTTTTTTCCTATAGTGCTTGCTCCAAAGTGACAGCCATTATAGGGAAAGTTGTTTGAAGTTGGGAGAGGGAAGGATAGGAGTTGGGACATTTAACTGATAGTGCTTTTATTCATATTACACAATGTGATGTTCAGGCTTAGACTGGAAGTTCTACAATTCTCCTCCCCGCCTCCTGGGTGCCTTTTTTCCCATCCCACCATTGGAAATTTAAAGGCTGTGGTGTTTTAAGATAGAAATGCAAGAATTAATTATTATTTGGTTCAAGGGTGTACAAATAAATTTGGATTATTTGATCTGTCTTTGCAGGAGCCCCTGATGGAGGTTTTAGCTCCTGCTTCTAAGAATCTTCAGGCATATATCATAAATAGGCTATTGCTGTATCTTTATCGTGAGTTCCGAGCTGCTGAAAAGCGTGGCACACTTCCTTGGATACGTGCAGATGAGCTATCTGCTCTCTTTCCAAGCATTCCAGAGACCATCTTACGAAAGAAGCTCAAGGAGTGTGCTGTTTTACGGGTATAATTCTTGCTTTATAATTTACTTTAGATTTGGAGTTACTGATAAATAATAATTGTTCGGATGATTGTTGGTTTTGCACTTTGATCAATGAATCTTTCAGTTTGCCCAATGTATTGCTTTACATGGAATGTTCAACATGCAGAAGGAAGCAAATGGACACTTGTTTTGGGCCAAGAAGCGTGATTTCATCATTCCATCTGAAGAGGAATTGAAAAAGATGGTCTTACCAGAGAATGTGAGTTTCAGATTTCATATCTCAATTCTCTTTCTAAGTACTATTTTTTTCATCTTCTATGATTCTACTATGACAATAAATTTGGATAGCCATGATTTTAGTTTGATTTGAGGTCATTGTTGATTGCATTTTTGCAATTCTGTAAGCTTGTAAAATTGCAAAGATGCTGTAAGCTCTTTTTTGGAAATTGCTAGTCATTTTATTTGCAATTTGATTGTCTGACTAGCAAATGTTATTGGATGAAAATTCATGCATTCTAAATGCGAATGAGATAACATGAGTACATTTAACTTGCATTGTTAGAGTTAAGGAACTGTCAGGTTTATAATTAGCACAAGGTAATGATACACTTTGTATTGAAAAATTAGTTCATAATATCACTTGAGAATACATTGTTAATCTAAAATGATTGGTATCTGCTACCTTGTGGATCCATAAACTCTCAGCTTCAGCTAAAGGTGAACCAAATGAATTTGGTGGTTTAATAGAGTTTGCTGTGGAAATAATAATGATCATATAGATTTTCTTGAATCTGGTGCTGCAGTGGTTCCTTAGTACGCTGAAAATTCTTGTAATTAGTTGCTCCATGCACTTCTCCCTGTTCTTTTAAATAAATTTAGGAGTTATCCCCTTATTTTGGGTGTTAGGTCTGTGCTTATGAAAGCATGCAAGCTGGTCTGTATCGTCTTAAACATTTGGGGATTACGAGGCTAACGCTTCCTGCTAGTGTTTCGACTGCAATGAGTCAGCTCCCTGACGAAGCGATAGCTCTGGCTGCTGCGTCACATATTGAGAGGGAACTGCAGATAACTCCATGGAGCCTGAGCAGTAATTTTGTTGCTTGTACAAACCAGGTAAGATATTCTTTTTCTGATTTATGAGACTTTCTAGCTATCTCTGATTCTAATGAACTTCAAGTCAGCATTGCCTTTGAAAGTGTTGTGGATGCAGCTACCATTTACTGTGTGAATATCTGCCCTCTGTAAGAGCTTATATAATGAAATAGCATTTCCATTGTGAGAGTGTTATTCTTTTTGTTTCCTTCACTGTTCTCAAGAAATTGATTCTTTTGGATTTAGATTCTCAGTTCTCAGGGATTGACCTGAACATTCATTGAGAAATTGGCTTCATTGTTTCCTAAATAAAATTTTATATGATCATGTTTGGTTCAGTCAGAGATTGGGAATCTCATTCTGTTCCTTGCTTAATTTTGTTTGGTTTGCTAGTAACAAGGACTGCAATACTGCAAGAACTGGGTTGTATTTTAAGTGAAATAGTATCTAGTAGAATTAGGACCCTACTACAAGTACATTTAATTTCATATAAATTGAATGTGAATCCCAATCGGAATTGGAACTAGAATCCTGGCCACATTCTATTCCCAGCAGCTGCAGTAACTGAATATAACTTGTATTAGTGTATGGATCTGTCTATCACTCCTGGAGTATGATTGCAAAGTTGAATGCTTGAAGGGTGGGACACTTGTGTAGGAAAAGGGCTCTAAAGTTGTGATCTAGTAGTACCAACTTCTCGGTTGCTGAGATGAATGCAACAAAAGTGTGTTAGAAGGAAAAGAATTGTTGTTATTTTTGGACATAAAATCTCATAGAAATGCAGATGATGGGATAATTTTTGCAGATTCTTCATTTTGTGTGTCATTTGTCTTTTCTGTAAAAGGTTGGCAACTCGTTCACATATTTTTGTAAGATATTTTTCGATCCTTGTCAAAAGAAAACAAATAAATAAAAGAATAAAAAAGAAAGTTGGGTACCGATATGTCATCGCAAAATGCCTGCCAACTGCCCTGTATTGTTTTTTTCTTCTCTTTTTTCTTGGAGTGATTGTCATTTTGCTTTCTATTTTACTTTGTCCATTATCAGTGGTTTATCCTATCTACTCCAGTGTTTATTCTCCTTTAACTTATGTATCTATCGAACAGAATGGCAGACACTCCTGAATTTTCACCTTTTGTGTTGTGTTATAATGACAATCTAGCAATTTTTGCTGGGATAATGTTGTAATTGATTTTCTCACTTTCTAAATTGATATAGAAGTAATATGGTTAGTGGTTCTCTAGTCCATACAGCTCTAGTTATTGTATCTTGCTGTACTTAAGTAGTTTCTTTTGCCTCTCTTTGCTGGTTATTTTCTATTCCATATTCTTGATATTTTCCAGGGCTATGCAATATTTTACAATTATCCCTTTTTATCTCTTTAAATGTCAAATCTCAATTTTAATTTTTTGTATTCAGGATAGGGCAAACATAGAGCGTCTTGAAATTACTGGTGTTGGTGATCCTTCTGGCCGGGGCTTAGGATTTAGCTATGTCCGTGCTGCTCCAAAGGCACCAATGTCAAATGCAATGATGAAGAAAAAGGCAGGTGCTGGTCGAGGAGGTTCCACTGTTACGGGGACAGATGCAGACTTACGTAGATTGAGCATGGAGGCTGCAAGAGAGGTGTGTTAGTGTTTTTCTTCAAAGGAATTTTCTATTATTGACTCAATAATCGTTATTGGATTGTATCTTGGAGATAAATAGCTTGAAATTACTGTCTAGGAAACTGCATAGAACTTGTTGGTTTTCTGAAACATGTATTATTACATCATGTTGAACTGAAAGAAAGGGAAGCATTGGGGTAGATTTAATCAGATATCTAGCGTACATAATCATTATAACATGACATGGAGATTGGGGTAATAAAGATGGTTCTTTCCCTCCTTACACCGAAACCCCATACCTGGGATATCATGTTTCATATTATACCACAAGCATTCTTTTATTTAATTTGGTGATACTACATATTGAATTATCTACTGAAATTCAAAGATTAAACAGAATTCGCACATGGTAACAGAAAAACCACACTAAATACATTACAAAAACGAAGGATTGTTACATTTTTAATAAATGCAAGGGCTGAGGCACAAAATTGCTGTGCCTCAATGGGTGCCACTGAAAAATCTAGCGATAGTCCTCTTTTTTATGTCTTAACTAGGGTCATCTCTCATTTTATTGATTCCCAATAAACAACATGACTGGTAAATAACAACCTTAAATTAATCTAACATATCCTTAGAGAGTAAAATTGATTGTGATGAACAAGAAAGATATAAATGATTGATTCAGTTATTCTCCGGTTTCCAGGTGCTTCTGAAGTTCAATGTACCTGACGAGCAGATTGCAAAACAGACAAGGTGGCATCGTATTGCCATGATACGCAAGCTATCAAGTGAACAAGCTTCATGTGGGGTCAAGGTTGATCCAACAACTATCAGCAAGTATGCACGTGGCCAACGAATGTCCTTTCTTCAGCTACAACAACAGACAAGAGAAAAGTGCCAAGAAATTTGGGATCGCCAAGTTCAATCTCTTTCAGCATTGGATGGTGATGAAATTGAAAGCGATTCTGAAGCAAATAGTGATCTGGATTCCTTTGCCGGAGACCTAGAAAACTTGCTTGATGCAGAGGAATTTGAAGGGGACGAAAGTAATTATGAGTCTAAGCATGACAAAGGAGATTGTGTAAAGGGGATAAAAATGAGAAGACGCCCATCAAAAGCTCAGGCAGAAGAAGAATTTGAAGATGAAGCTGCTGAGGCTGCTGAACTATGCAGATTGCTTATGGATGGTATGGTTTATTTGCTTGCTTCGTATGGGCATATCTGATAAACTATTGCTTGCACACTTCCGTGGACTTCTAGATAGGTGGAACTTAAATCTTTGCATAAAAACTCCTGCTACTGGAATATGGCAGTTAATTGCTGCCACATACTGGGGAGCATGAACCACTTATAAATCTTGGTGTATTAAATTCACTTTTACTACCTTAACATACTGAAACATTAGTAATATGGCACTTTTTTTTTCATCATGTTTGTGTTTCTTTAATCTTGTAGTTTGGTTGACTTTCATGATAGGTTCTTTTCTACTTCGTTTACATGTGATTTCCTGTCCCAATGTTGATTAGTTTTTGCTAATGTGGCCTAACCCTTGAACTTAAGGAACTAACTTAGGTGGCACACTTATGGTAGATGGATCATAGATTGCATGTTGTTTATTTATAATTTAGCTATTTTAGTGACTTGCTGTGCTGCAGATGATGAGGCTGAGCAGAAAAAGAAAAGGAAAATAAAAACTGGTGGTGTTAATGCAGTATTGACACCTACAAAACCAAGTTTTGTTGACAATGTCCACCGGTGTAAGAAAATGAACAAAACCCAACCCAGTGGATCATATACGCCTAAAGAGAACAGCATCAGAGACTCAAAGGAGGTAATACATTCCACCTTAACCATGTTGTTCATTGTTTTGAAACCTGCATTTTCCTTGGCCAGTTCACTTCCAGTTTGTTGTCATATCTACTAGTAGATAATTTCTTCCTGCTTGTGAAAGTGTATACTGGTGACTGTGCTGGCAGGTAGAAACACTGTTTATGAAAGGGAAAGCATCTGAGAAGGTGAATACAGTGAAAAAGAACGTCGGCATCTCTAACACGCCTCCATTGAAAGCAAAAGTAATAATGGCAGATGGACTTAATCACGTGAGCCTCTTCATCTTTTCTTCATTTCATATGGAGCTTTATCATTGTTTTTGGAAATTCTCTTTTAGGAACATTTAACTAAAGATGCAGATTCTGATGGATATAATGCATGGGTATATTCGCTTTTTTTTTCAAGGTTTAAAATGTCTTTCAATTTTATTTTTATGTGTACTTGCACAAAAGTTCCTTTCACACTGAGTATACCGTATACATGTATCATAAACTTATACTAAATCTGTCGGGTCTTACTGTACACCTGGATATGTGATTGTGGGAGCATGGAAAAAATAAAAGATATGAAAGAGAAGCATAGGATAATCGTTTTTTGTGTTTTGACTACTTGGTATTTCAGCAATGTTCTATTATTGTTATTGATTGAATCGGGGTGGATCCAAAATTCATTGGTAAATGAAAATTCAACCTATTTTTACACTAAAAAAAAAAAAACAACAACAACAACAAGAAAAGGCAAGGCAAGTGGATCTCCATCTCTAGGAAGATTGTTTCCAGGATAATCTAATAAACAAATAAGTGCAGTATTTCATTCTTCTCTGAACTTTAAAACATCAAGTAAGTCTACTTTCTTTTCAAGGTAATCTTCTGACCTTACAATGCAGTTATCCATCTTCTTAAGTTTCAGTCCTTTGCTATGGTCAAGCGTAGATTCTTTATAAATCAATTACCATTCAAGAGTACATTGCCCTGCTCGGAAGTTACCCAAGCAAAGAATGAAAATAGGACACAATTAGCAACTAGAGGCTTCTTTTTAATTCAAGGAGACAACCAGTAAATGGTGCTATTGTGATGCATTTTGTAACTCACTAAACCCAAATGCATTTTCTTCGTCTTCCCTGACTATAGCGTAGAAAGAATATAAAGAGAACAAGTGTTCCAAACAGTTTACCTAAAATTTGCCTGGCTCATTTATACCTCCTTCCAATGAATATTATTTTTACCTTGTCTTGATGCTTTGTTCGTCAACTTCCAATCTTAGAAGTTACTTTTAAATTTAAAAAAGAAATCAAGTTCTCCACATACCCTAAAAAGGTTGCACAGAATTCATTTCTTGGCTTAAGTGTATCATACTGGCTTGTCCTCTGGTTTCCATCGGTAATAGCATACAAGAACTCTCATACCAAGTGTTGTGCAGTGATATAGATGCAACCTAAGGTTATTTGAGATTTTATATTTCTATTCTGGACAGCCATCATGCTTTGTAATCATGTTTTGCACTGTTAGTTGTTCAAGCAATGGCTGGTATTTCAATAGCCTGCCATGCTATATTTTATAGCTGCATTTACTTCAGATTTTTAACATGTGAAACATTACACCCATTTTAACTTTGGAAATCTAGCTTTTCCACTTTTTGCCCTGAACATTCTTAATTTGTTTTTAACGCAGATTTTCAAGGAAAAGAAATCAGCAAGAGAGAAATTCGTATGTGGAGCATGTGGACAGGTGTGTTACTTACCAAGCTGTGTTTTTTTTTAATTTATGCTTCAGAAGAATTTATCAGTTGTAGTTGGTTTACCTTTTATTTTTCAGCTAGGACACATGAAGACCAATAAAAACTGTCCTAAGTATGGAAAGGAGCCTGAAACACCGGTAGAAACTACAGATTTGGAAAAGGCTTCCCGAAAATCCACTTCTCAGGATCTCTTGAATGTGTCCCAGCATAAGTTGCAGAAGAAAAGGATGGTCTCCAAAAGTGCAACCAAAGTTGAAGTTTCCGAGGGTGAGAAATCTAGTTTAGCAAAATCTCTTCCAGTGAAGTTCAAGTGTGGTTCCACAGAGAAATTCTCTGATAAACCTGCTGATGGAGCTGCAGATCATTCCGATCAACCTACAACTTCTGATGTCCGACCAGTCAGTTCTGATATTGATACTGGGAGTAGGTCTACTGCTAAGGTTAATAAAATCAAAATTTTTAACAAGACAAAACCTGAAAACATACAGGTTGAATCACATAAGCCCTCTATTGTGATACGACCTCCAATGGATATAGAGAGAAGCCAAATTGAATCACATAAGCCCTCTATTGTTTTACGACCGCCAACATACACAGACAGAAATCATGTCGATCCTCATAAACCCTCCATTGTGATACGTCCACCAGCTGAGAAAGATAGAGAAAAGACTCAAAAGAAAATTGTTATCAAACAGTCCAAAGAGATTATTGATTCGGACAGGGTCAGTCAGGAAGGAAGAACTGGTCGCGAGCATCGGAAGACTAAAAAAATTGCTGAACTATCCAGTTTTGAGAAGCATGGTAAAACCATGCATTTTTCCAGAGAGTCAGCTAAGAGAAAAGCTGAGGACAGAAGATGGTGGGAAGAGGAGGAGAAGAGGAGAACTGCTGAGAGAATGAGAGAAGAGAGAGCAAGGAGGATTTATGCAGAAGAAACGAGGTCACTTGAAGAACAGGAAAAATTAGCTGACATTAAAAGATACACTGAAACCATCAGATGGGATTGGGATGAAGAAGAACGCCAAAAAGCTAAGAAGAAGAAGAAGAAGAAGATGAAGATGAAAATGAAAATGAAAAAGCCCGAAATCAGTGATGATTACTTGGATGACTACAGGGGAGCTAGAAATGGCAGAAGGATGCCAGAAAGAGATCGGGGTGCAAAAAGGCGACCTGTTGTTGATGTGGGGACATATGGTGCTGATTATACCCCAGCAACAAAGCGTCGTAGAGTTGGAGAGGTACTAATTAGCTCCAACCTTATTACTTCCATATGGTTTGTGCTATGCATATATGTTGTCTGTTATACAGTCATCCATAGTTCCTTTTATGCAATGGGTTGGAAGACCTTTATTGGTCAAATTGTCTTTTGTGAAATTGTGCTAGCTTGGCTTTTATTTCCACCCTCACTTTTTTTTTTTAAGAGAAGGGAAGGAAAGAAGAAATATCTTTGGTGCAAAGCCCCATAATTTAGAAGTCATAGTTCAGAGCTCTTCATTGCTTTTATTTCTGAAAAGCTTGTCAGCAACCTTTTATTATTCTCCTGTTCACTCCTGACTGGTTTTGAGGAGTCTCTTTCAGTGTAATGACTTGGGGGTTGCTCAATTTAGTGGTAACTGAGAATGACTTGAATTTACCTACGCCTCGGCCCTTTCTTTTCACTTTCTTATGAAATGTATTTGATAGTATCGTCTCTCTGGTCATTATTTAGCTTTGCCTCTTAACTTATCCTGAGCAATAATTTTTATTAACTTGGGAATTATTAACAGCTAAAATAGAATCTTCTTGCCTAAATGGACGTGGAAATCCAGCTTTAGTATCATATCCCTTAAGAAACAGCAAATTGCAGCATCGGTGCATTTGTACCATTAATTAGATATTAAAGAGAGACTATCAATGTATCTGCAAATTTTAGTTTCGCTGCTTTTGTATGAAACCTGAACTAAGTTTATCAATTTTTCTCAACTTCCATACAGGTTGGCTTGGCAAACATCTTGGAAGGTATTGTGGATGCCCTTAAAGATAGGGTAGAACTGTCCTATCTTTTCTTGAAACCTGTCCCCAAGAAGGAGGCTCCTGATTACTTGGACATCATAAAACGTCCCATGGATCTTTCAACTATTAGGGACAAGGCGAGGAAGATGGAATACAAGGATCGAAATGAGTTCAGACACGATATGTGGCAGATTGCCTACAATGCCCATGTATACAACGACGGGCGGAACCCTGGTATTCCTCCTCTTGCAGACCAGCTTTTGGAACTTTGTGATTACCTCTTGATGGAGAAACAGGAGAGCTTATCTGAAGCTGAAGCTGGTATTTGAATCAGGGTTCATAATCTCATTATTTATATATTCATAGCTGAAGCTGATGGAGAAACAAATGCCCCATTGTTTTCTTAATCTCATTATTTATCCCAAATCCCCAGATGGCAAAAGCAATTTTAAAATTTTTCTCTTTCCTGGGGTTTGGAGGAGGGTTGGTAACAAAGTAAGTTGAGCTTTGGGCAGAAGCCTGCATGGCAATTGTGCCCTTGTAAAATAACGAGTCATGTATCTTGTAAATTATATTATATATTTTGAAATGCAGGAATCAAAGACTGTTGTGAAACAGAATCTCTCCTTTCCTTTGTCGCAGGCAGTCAAGTTCTACTGCGTTGAATTGATGGTTGAGTGTATATATATAGCGGCTAAATAGTTCTCAGATCATGTTGAACGATATATACCAGTTACAAAACTTGGCTTGGCCTAGCAGGTTGCTAAAGGTGGTTTCAAATCATGAAACCCTAGGATTGCAATTGGTACAGTTTAACTTATGCGGCTTTTGTTGGGTCAACCTGAAACTTAGATCACTCATCGAGTTAATCTCAAACCTAGTTGACCTGTTATGTCAATCAAGGTAAAACCTAATTTTTTGTATTTATTTTTTTATCTTTTTAATAAATTCAAAAAATATAAATTTAATTTATGAATACTTAGCTTCATATATTATAAATATATTCACATGAATTGTTTTTTAATTTTTTGATGTGAGATAATTATACTATATTTCATATGTTATTTTATAGTTTGCATAAATGTGCATTGTTTTAAAACTTTTTAATGTGTTATAATTTTTAATTTTTAAATATAGGATAACTATATTATAATTTTTTTTATATAAGTTATATTCACACGTGTTGTTTCTTAATTTTTCATTGTGTTATAACTATATATGGTTGCGTTCATATAAATTATTTTTTAATTTTTTAATGTACATTTTATATTTTTTTATAGTATATATTTCTTAATTTTTTATGTAAGATAATTATATTATACTTCATTTTTTTATATATAGCTTCCATTATTTCTTAATTTTTCGATGTGAGATAATTATATATAATATATATTCACATGAATTGTTTTTTAATATTTTGATATGAGATAATTATACTACATTTCATATATTATTTTATAGTTTGCATAAATATGCATTGTTTTAAAACTTTTTAATGTTGGATATTAAAACCTAAAATATAATTTTTTTATATATTTTTTCTCATATTAACATGGAAGTCAGCTCCATGTCAATATGAGAAAATAGCATACAAATAACATGATTTGAGGAGTCACCTAGACTTTTAAAGTTGTTTGTTTCATTTACAACTCTAATAAATTTAAAATCGTGATATCTATGATATACATCGAATTAAAATGGTGGAATCTTTTCCTTCCTCCTTTCTTTTCTGATTTTTCTCTTCATCTTCTAAAACACTTTTTTTTTTCCTTCTCATTTCTTTTCTTATTTCTCTCTTCCTCTTATCCTTCCTCAATTTCTCTCTCAATCTCTCCACCATGATAGTCTCCCTAGAAAAAGAAAAAAAGAAAAGGGTTCTAGCATTTTAATTCAATATCAGTCAGCATGTGTCACCTGTGACATTGGATTGATTAGAGTTCTAGGTGAGACATGTGATTTTAGAATCTCAAGTAACTTCTGCATCTCTTTAAACTCTCTTATTTTTCAGGATAACAGGATAAGTTTTCAATTATGTTATTTCTTTAAAAAATTATTCTTATTGTGCTACTTTGAAAAACAAAATTCAAATTTTAAAATTCAAAAAAAACATCAAACTTTCCCATGAAAGAAGAAACAAGGAAAGCCAAACAAACCATGAGCAAGTTTCTTATAGCCTAATTGGGCATGGTGCCGCGCGTTGCTGCGGGGTTTTTTTTTCCGTTAACCAAGTTTATTCCTGGAGGGAAATTGCTTAGGAGAAAGAAAGGAGTGATTATCAAACATAAACTTAATGGAATAGCAAGCGAAATGGTAGTTCTACGAAAATGGCTTGATTGTTGTAGTTCCAAAATCTACATGGAAGAGCTAGTTTGACATTCTTAGAATAAACAAAAAGCAAATAGTTATATGTTGGATTAAGGAGCTATGCTTGGCAATGGTGGCGTAAGTGATGATGTTGTGAAGTAGCAACCACATTGAAGAAATTCAAATAAGAGATAATAAGTCGTCTTGAGCCCTTGGAAAAAGATGGTGGAGCAGTTTCATAGCATAATCTGGTGTAGTTAAATGCAGATGTAAGCAATTAATTAGTGGAATATAGTAGAGAATTAAACTACAATGAGATTGCTTTGAAGAAATTAAATTACACTCTAATTTTCCAACCCATGTAAAAATCTTCTCCTATCTCCCATTTCTCTCTCACCTTGTTGGATATATATGTGTGTGTGTGTGTGAAAAAAAAAAAAAAACAAGTTATGATTTAGCTTTTGTGTTAATTGGTGGCTAATAAGGCACGTAACCCTCCCTTGCAATTGCTGCCAGCATGATCAATTGTGGGAGCAATTCATATCGGAATATTAAGTATTTTTATCACATGATTTAACTTTTTTATTAAAATTTTATTAAATAGTGGCTAATAAACCATGCAACCCTCCCGTAACAATTACACAGTAATTTTTTAGAATAATTATAGTTTTTTCCCACGTAATTTAGCTTTTGTGTTAGTGTAATAGAGTTGATTGAACGAGAAAGGTGGGATAATAATTTTTTTTTATTAACGTGGTTGCTCAAGCCAACTTATGCGCATCTCGACTAATCTTATGGATTCTAAAATTAACAACCATGTAAGTCTCTAGTAGCCATCATATTAGCAACTATATGACTCGAACCTGATATCACAAGAGAAGCAAATCATTTAGTTTCAAGTTTTTATCACTTGACTACTTACTAGATAATTAAAACGGGGCAACATATTAAAGAATAATACAAGGATGAAATGAATTAATAAGAGACTAATATAATGTCATTAACAGAAATTAGCAAAACAGCACAGCAGATACAATGGTTGTATTAATCATATACTACGAATTGACATCAACAAGAGTCAAAGAGAGGAGAAAGGAGAATTATCAATTCCTGTCCCTCTCAGCAGCAAAACAGATGCCGTGCTTCTTATACAACGCAACACCGAGAAATCCCACTGCTTATGTTCTTTATTGAATCTAGTGGATTCATATGATAGGTTGAACGACTGAAATTATCCAAGCATGGCAGGATAATCACAAAACACACAGAGAACTATGAGGGTCTGTCTTGTCTCCCTTTTCAATCCCACCATTGATGCACAGCAACTCCCTCGTCTCTCAGTCTTCCATACAGTGCCACACATTCCCAATAAGCCCTCCTGCTCTTCTTCGTTTGCCCTTTCTGCAATTCGTTGTTGTTGCACTCTAGAAACAATTCATCCACCAAACCAATTGTCTTCCTCTTCATCATCTCCTCTGCTACTTCTGCTTCTGCTTTCATCACAACGAACTCATCTTCCCTCACATTCTTCATCAACCAATTTGAAACATCAGCAGGTGATGCCACCCTCCCAGGTACTCCCTCAGACAACATGTTTATGCTGTGAAACTCGAAGTCTTGATTTCTAGTTGGATAGTTTTCATTAAACCATAGCATTGCACCATTCTCCTCCTCCTGTGAGCCCGCATCAATGAAAAATCGACGCGAGAAATCTTCTAAAGAATCTCCCAACAAGTCAGGAAGATATTTGAATCCCTTCAAGTACATTCTAGATTTTTCCAGAGTCTTTCGTGGTGGCTCAAGCAGAATATCTTCCAAGCCTTGCAATGCTTCTTTCTTAGCATCTAATGCTAGCTGCAAAGGCCGCCTCTTTGCCACAGAACTCACTATCTGATTCACCAAACTCGTTTTCCTCATTGCCACGATGGTTGAGTCATATCGCCGAAGATACACAACTCTATAATTTGACATCTTTTGGAAAGCATTTGAGGGGTCGTTGCTCAATTGAGCAACCAGAATGCCTCCAACTTTCACAATGCGATCTAAAAATTTTGCATCTTTAATGTGCAATGTCAACGCAAAATCAAATGTTGCATTCGGGAACAAGCTTTCTTCCTCCAAATCAGTTTCTGATACGAAATCAATATCATTGACATTCAAGAGTCTTGAACTATCAACTACAGCCCCGACGCCGGAGAAAACAATGAGAGCTTTATCGTCTTTCTTGATAAGGCCCTCCTTGGCCAAATTTTGCAACAACAAATCGAAGAATTCAAGATCAATTGAAGCAGAGCCAGAGACGTCAAGATAATAACTTGATTTCAGTTCCCTTAAAATGGACCCCATAAATGGCAATGCAAGAATAATCATAACGAAAAACAACGAGCGAGACACAACACGCATTACTCGGGAATCAGGAAGCTTAAGCACCAAAATGATATCTGAATTTAAGCCAATCCCTCCATTGTGCAAATGCTTGATCTCATTTAGATCCTTGGTAGAAAACCCACTGGCTGATTCCATCCTTTTTCACCTTTCCACCTTAGTTTCTCACTCAAAACAATGAATTTAAATCCACAATGGAGTAAAATCTCGAGCTTTCTTCCTAAGTAGCAAAAGCCAACAACCTTGAATAAACACAAAGATTGATTCTTTGAAGGAAACGAAACCAGCACAACAAGAAAAGAATGATCATTAGCGAGTACAAAACCTGGAAGCTGTATGGTTTCCACCCACGAGGACCACACGGTTACTTATAATTCTACACCAAAGGAGCAACAACTCCCTAATTCTCTCAATTTCCATGCTCTCTCTCTCTCTCTCTCTCTCTCTCTCTCTCTCTCTCTCTCTCTCTCTTATTTTCTCTTTCTTTTTCTTTTTTGTCTCACCAAACCCAGATCAGATCAGAACCAACCATTCACATTTCAGACTTCTAAAACTAACTCACCCAAATGTCGTTCAGAAATCTGAAATGTGAGATTACAAGGAGAGGGAAAGAGAGAGAGGTGTCAAATGTGAACAAGCTTTTGTCCTGCTGTTGGTGTGGCGTTAAGAGTGATGGGGACAAAGGTGGTTGTGCTGGTTTTATAGGGTTCGGGACGCAGAAATGATAGGCTAAATGTGTGATTGATGAGTTGTAGGATTTGATTTTCTTTGCTTCCATTAGTTTTTTTCAGAATGCCGTGTGAGAAAAGTGTCTTAATTGAGGAATCTTGGAATTAGGACTTGAATCTTGCTAGCTTACGTGTGTTTTGATAATTATGAGTAATCATCC
>Ga0325410_1001260_pt1 | contig 27958 bp, 32 predicted proteins | sample PopdelMetagenome_16_FD_206182 | JGI IMG/M metagenome (GOLD analysis project Ga0325410, IMG submission 206182) | Populus deltoides microbial communities from Bellville, Georgia, United States - Xylem-PdIQD-R3 | ecosystem: Host-associated > Plants > Phyllosphere > Stem > Wood/Secondary xylem...
TTATTGTTTGTTTTGTCCCCCCCCCCCCCCCCCCCCCTCAGAGGCCATCAGTTTATTGCTTCTGTTCTTTGTTAATTTTTGGTAGTTGTCGATGAGTCTGCATGTTTGTTTTCGCCGTAAAAACTGTAGTTAGCAAAATTTTAATTTTTTTAATGTTTTTTTTATTGTATTGATATACTAATATAAAAAATAAAAAAATATTTTAATACATTTCTAAATAAAAAATACTCTAAAAAATACAATTATTATAATACTAAATACTACCTGAATTCTTTATCCTTTATTTTCTTCATAGGCCCTGGCTTTGTTGTAAACCCATTTTACATATTTTATATATACAAGGCAATAATATCTATAAAAAATATATATTTACTTCATTGATATTTTAGATTAAAATCTTGATATCAACGTTAAAAAATACTTCTTATTATCGAAATAAAAAATATAAAAAATTTATATATGTATATATAAGTATAAAATAAAATCATTATTAATTTGCCACAATGATAATTTATTAACAAAACAACCAATGATACGAGGTAGGTTTAATTGTTTATATAAATAATAATAAAAAATTAATATATTGTTTTAATACATAATAATATATTTGTATTGTAGCTTGGTTAACGTGTAGCGGTAATTAATAGAAGGTTGTTGGTTCCAGCTGTTGCGATCGTGTTGTTTTTTTTTTCTTCCAAAAAATGGTTTTGTTTAATAATAAAATGGGAGTAAAAGAATTAAAAATATCTGTGTTTAAGAAGGAAGGCTAAAACCTTTCTAAACCTTCGCCCGCCGGATCAAACTATGGTTCATTCTATTATTTTCTTATGGCTTTCTTTCCCTTTCTTTTTTTTTTCATTTTTTCAAAAACTTTATCCTATTTTTTTCCCTTCAATTTCTTTTCTTTCTATTCCATTCTTTAACTCTTTTTTTATAATATAATTAAAAAATTATTTTTAAAAAAACAATATTAGCAAACCTTGTTTAGTTCATAACATGATTCACGGATTAAACTGTGAAGTCTGGATCAATCTAATATATCATCACCTCAATAATTTTTAAAAAATCACATTAAATTTCTTTAAAACATGTAATTTATCTTGAATTAGTCTTCATAGCATGTTCTAGTTTGATTTTTCTATGATTATTATTATTTTTTATTATTTTTTTTATAAGATTATCACAGTTTCATGATCTGAATTATAGATTTAATAGGGTAACTCGAATTAACATAGGTCGATATAGACCCTGTTTATTTTTACATTTTAAAAGTTTTTTTGAAAAAAATTTATTTTTTTATTTCAAATTTATCTTATTTGGTATTTAAAAATTATTTTGATGCGTTGATATAAAAAATAATTTAAAAAAATAAAAAAAATTACTTTAATACATTTCTGAGTAAAAAACACTTTGAAAAACAACCGTTATCACACTTCCAAACACCCTCTTTATTATTTTAATATTTTTTTAAAAAATATAACCTTGATTTTTTTAAAAATCTAAATCATATTTTTTTTATTGTACATTCAAGATGCATTCAAACCCAAGTACTTGAATCATTTTTTTTTTATTATTTATGTTTTTTTTAATTTGATTTTTTTTTAGTTTGACACTATGATCATAGTTTTGCAAATTTTTGATTTATCTTTCGCTTCAAATATTTTTTTTATATTTTTTAAATTATTTTGATGTATTAATATAATAAATAAATTTTAAAAATTAAAAAAATATTATTTTAATATATATACAGTTGAAAAATACTTAAAAAAAATGGGACCACTTTCTCAAGCAGGTCTCGGTCCTCGTCCTATTCGTCGTAGAACGGCGCTGTCCTACTCTCGAGATGTAGATAGTCTTCGCATTATAAGTCAACGAAATGAAAAAAAAAAATACAAAAACAAAATGGAATCACAATTTCGATACAACCTATGGCACATATCCATTAGCAAGGAAGGACTGGTTTTACAATTAATCACAAAAGGGAATTAAAAAAATATATAAAATAAGATCCATGTTAAAAATACAAGGTATAAAAATCCATGCTTTTGCTTTGAGACGCGGAAAAGAAAGAAAAAAAAAAAAAACAGAAGACACTCTCTTCTTCTATAAATCCCCCCCTGCTCTTACTGCTCACATCTATATAATGGACACTGCAGGGAATTTCAAGACATCAAGCATCGAATTAGACCTGGATCGTCCCAATATCGAGGACTACCTTCCTTCTGGATCCTCCATTCAGGAGCCTCGGGGCAAGCTTCGTCTGTATGAATTCTGTCTCAAATCTTTTGATTCGGGTTCTGTTTTTTTGGCTACGCTTTGATTTCAAGTTCTGTTTTTCTAGCTGTTTCAGAGCTGTAAAGATTTTATTTTTAATAGGGTTTTGCTTGATGGTCTCTCTGGTTCTTGTTCAGGCGTGACTTGCTTGATATTTCACCTACTCTTACGGAGGCAGCTGGTGCCATTGTTGATGTGAGTTTTATTCAAGTTCTTTTTTTTTTTAATTTCAGAGAAAATGTGTGACGCAACATGTTTTTTGAATGGAAGAAAGGAACTTTATGTAAATTCTGGATGAGATAGTGTTAATCATGGATTTTAGGCATGCAGTGGCATGGTTACATTGTTTTAGTTAGCTGAAAATGACCTGTTTTATTGATTCAAAATAATAGGCTCGATAAGGAGATTTAGAAGAAAAGTTTTAGTTTTTCCCACGAGAGTTTATATATTAATTTTACTCATGTTTAGATTAAACTCAAATTTGAGAATGAATGAATTACGACTCATTTACATGATAAGTAAATTTTTTTACTGAATGCAAAGAGGGGAATTTGGGCGTAGTTTTAGATGAAAGAGTGTTAATCATGATTAAAAAAAAAAAAAATCTTAACGGAAAAGTAATTATGGGCTGTTATTTATTTTCAAGTTTGGTCTCTCTTTTTTTTGAGCAATTTTCTGATTAACTTGAGACCAAAGAAGCTATATAAACATGCAACAGTATAACTAGCTAGGTTTTGCTCATTGAAAATAACCTGATTTTCTTGATTCAAAACAATCGGCTCAATAAGGAAATTTAACCCTATTTGGATTAAACTCAAATTTAACAATGAATGAACCAGGATTCATTCACACGATGTTTCAAGTCGAATCCTCCAGAGCCATGGAACTGGAATGTGTATTTGTTTCCCCTTTGGTGCTGCGGTGTGGTGATTCGGTATGGGATTTTGTTCCCTGTCAGGTTGGTTATCTGCTGACTACAATATTTTCTATATATATCCCAAGGGTTACTAAAGTGAAGCTTGGTCTCTGTGCCAATTTAGATAATTTGAGTTCTCAGTTTGATTCTTGACTTTATGGAGTTTTAAAATGTCATAATGAAGAGATGAACTGATGTTCTTTATTTGCTGCTCCTTATCTTTTTTCAAATTTTTGTATCCCCTACGAAAGTCTGATTGATATGATGGTTTCTCTTCAAATAAGTTGCTACAGTGAACTCTTGTTCAATCTATCTGGTTGATGTATTTCAATGAAATCTGCAGGGTTCTGGTACTGACAATTGGGTGGATTATTTTTCTTTCATCCTACATTCCAGTGCATTTTCTGCTGAAAGGGCACGACAAACTGAGAAAAAAAGTAGAGGTGTCGATCATTTATTTGTTGAAGTTCTTACTCTTTCTCAGAGTTATATATATGTATATTAGAGAACAAAATTGTGAAAATCTGGTTTTTCTATATTTTAATGTTCTAAAATCTCCAGAAGTGGTTATTGCAAACTGTGCTCAATGTATTCCATATTTTTTAATTTATTCTCAGAGGTGTTTGGTGGAGTTAATTTGCATGTTCTTTGTTGCATCATGGACTGGAGTTGTCAAGTACCATGGACCACGACCTAGCATACGGCCTAAACAGGTTCGTTTCAGTATAAACTTTTTTGATGTATTTATGTCTAATAGGTTTTAATTTTTTCACTTGTCAATCTTTTTTCTTTTTGATCTGAGCATATCCAATAATTTTATTCACACTCACTTATTAGCATAAACTTGCTGCTGAACAGGTTTTTGTGAGCAATCATACTTCCATGATCGATTTCATTATCCTGGAACAGATGACTGCATTTGCTGTGATTATGCAGAAACACCCCGGTTGGGTTGGTAAGTGAGAAATGGCTTCATATCTATTTCAGATATTTGATCCAATTAACAGTTACATCCTGAGTTATATGTCTGTCAACAAATATCAAAGGATCCCTGAATTATGTGTAACTGATAATATCCCACAAGTACAATTTTGAAGGAAGAAATAGTGCAATCCCAGCTCTTATACTAGTTGTTTTGCTTGAAGTCCTTTGTGGTGGTTGTTTATAGATAGTAAGAAATGTGGTGGCCAAGCTGAAAGGATTGTCATGTAGTATAGCATAGTGTATTTATTAAATTGAATGGTGGTTTCTCTAAATGCAGGGCTGTTGCAAAGCACAATATTAGAGAGTGTAGGATGTATCTGGTTCAATCGTGCAGAGGCAAAGGATCGTGAGATTGTAGCAAAGAAGTAGGTGTAAATGCTGGTGTTAAAAGTACTGTTCTTGAAAATGATGTTCTCTTCATGATCATATGGAGTTGTATATTTCAGGTTACGGGATCATGTTCAGGAAGCTGACAATAACCCTCTTCTCATATTTCCAGAAGGAACTTGTGTAAATAACCATTATACTGTGATGTTTAAGAAGGTATGAATATTCAACATAAAAATTATTGCTTCTTTAAGCTTGCAATGCATGTTTTCTGTAACTTATATTGTTTGATGATGGGCAGGGTGCGTTTGAACTAGACTCTACTGTTTGTCCAATTGCAATCAAGTACAATAAAATTTTCGTAGATGCCTTTTGGAACAGCCGAAAGTAAGAAGCTTTTCTTCTAATTGCTGTCTTTTATACATATCCCAACATAGTTTTTCTTCTATTGACTGTATTTTATATATATCCCAGCATTTCCTGCATTTTTCAAAATGGGAGGAGGTTGGGGTATTTTTATGGTCGAGAAACATGCTTAAATGTCTCAATTGCAGGCAGTCTTTCACAAAGCATCTGTTGCAGCTGATGACATCTTGGGCTGTTGTTTGTGATGTGTGGTACTTGGAGCCCCAAAATCTGAGACCTGGAGAGACCCCCATTGAGTTTGCAGAGAGGTATATACATTCTTTTCCACCCTTTCTGTATTGTACATTGACACGTGTTTTGTAAAATTCCTAATAATATATTTATTTGGTTCAATTCCAATGCATTTGTGCAGGGTCAGAGACATTATATCTGTCCGAGCAGGTCTCAAAAAAGTTCCTTGGGATGGATATCTAAAGTATTCTCGCCCTAGCCCAAAACATAGAGAGCGCAAGTAAGCCAAACACCTTTCCTTTATGACACCTGATAGTCACACTTCCACTCTAATATTAGCTTTGCAAATATGCATGGCAATATGTTTATAACTTGCATTAGTTTTGCCCGGCAACATAATTTCCGACTACGTACAAGAGAAAGGACGATGCTTACCAGCCTATGACATGTTTTTCTTGGTGTCTCTTGGCATTTATATGAGCATCGTTTACCAAAAATGTTCTGTATCTACTTGATTCTGTTGGTTGTGTATCTCTGAGAATGGTTGATGACATGCAGCTCCTGTTGGCACATATCTTATTTGTATACTGTATAAATCTCTGATCTCATTCCCCCTTTGCATTTCAGGCAACAAAGTTTTGCTGAGTCGGTACTACGGTGCCTGGAGGAGAAGTGATGTATATTTCTGCGTTTTTTCTTTTCTTTGTTGTATTTATCCCAGAAATTGCTTCCGCACTTCTCTCCACATCTTATTGTTCAAATGTATACTGTGATCTTTATCAACAGTTAAGCTGTGGGTATGATTAAGAAGCAATCTTTGAGAAAATTCCATACTTATCACTTTCTAGGTTTTACTTTAGTAAATTCACCAAAATGTTGTGAAAAGGCTCGAGTCTTATGTTGTCTGGTTCAATTTTACTTGGTCTTCAATTTTCATTTCCATTTCTTGCTTCTTGCCTCCAAGGTTCGTTCTACAGCGAAACCGATGCACACTTTCTGGATGATCGGATGCCACAGTTTCCAGTCAATGGATAATGAATGTATCAATACTTTCAACATCATCGTGGAATTCTTGAGCACCTACTATCAGAAAAAAACATATGGACTGTTTTGGGAATCTCTGCATCCGTTTCCTTTTTTTAACATGTTAGAAATAAGCTTTTGCCTGTCAAAAGTGGATGATTCTGAAATCAAGCATTGGCTCGTTGGACGATAATGACTGTCTAAAAAAAAGGAGGAGGTTTTTTTTAACTGTTTCAATTAACATTAACTAAAAAAAAGAAGTTTTTTTTTTAACTGTTTCTCTCTTTTTAAAGTACTGTTGATGAATATTTTTTTTAAAAGAATATTTTTTATTTTTTAATATTATATTTGTTTTTTATTGTGCTATTTTATTTTCATGATTCGAATAGCACGTTTGATATATTAATGATGTTGGGTTTTTTTAATTATTTTTTTTAATTCTATTATTTAATATTAAATTAATTAGAAATTAAGTTTCATGATTTATTTTTTGTTTGTTTTCTATTAGGTTATTTCGACTTTATGATCCGGGAATAATTCTTAACACGTTAACTCAAGTTTATTTGAGTTGTTTTTTCTGTTTTTTTAATTGAATATTTTTTTTCAAATTTTCATCATTCAATATTGAGTCGGTTGAGAATTGAGCTTCATAAACTGTTTTAATTTGCTTTATATGGGGACATCTTAGTTTCATAGTCAGGATCACAGGTTTGACATTTTAATTTCAGTTAAATGGGGTCTTTTTTATTTTATTTCTAAGATGTTATCTTGGTCTCATGACTTGGGTCGCGCATCCTTCAACATTGGATTTGTTTTATTGGATTGTTACTGCCTCATGACCCGGGTCACAGGTTTGACGGGTTAACTTAAATTTTTTTCTTTTTTTTAATTGATTTTTTTTTAATTTCATCATTTAATATTATGTCTGATTGATAATTAGATTTAATAATTTATTTTGATTTATTTTTTATTGGGTTATTTCAACCTTATGACCCAGAAATAATGCTTAACTTGTTAACCCAGGTTGACCTAACTCATTTTTTGTGTCATTTTTTTATTAATTTTTTTTTAATAAATTTCATTGTTCAATATTGAGTTTGATAGAATCGATTGTGAATTGAATTTCATAATTTATTTTGATTTGTTTTTTACGGGGTTATCTCAGTCTCAAAATTAGAGTTGAGGATTTGACAGGTAGATATAGGTTAAATCATGCCATATTTGTTTTTTCTATGAGATTATCTCGGTCTCATGACTCGGGTCATGGATTTAATGGATTGACTCATGCTGTTTTTTTTTTTTTATGTTTTTTTAATTATTTTTTTAATCTTATCCTTCAATATTGGACTGATTGAGATTTTTTTTTTAAAATTTGTTTCAATTTACTTTTTATGAGGTTATATCAATCTTATAACTCGGGTCGCGAGTTTAATAGGTTAACTTGAATTGTTTTTTAGAGTTTTTTTAATTATATTTTTTTAATTTTATCCTTTAATATTTAGTTGATTGAGAATTAAGCTTTATGATTTGTTTTGATTTGTTTTCTATAAGGTTATTATAGTCTCATAACTCGGGTAGTGGATTTGACATGTTTACATGAGTTGATCCAAGTCGATCCAATATATTGTTATTTTAATATTAAAACAAAGATGTCATCTTAAAATTTTGAACCCACAAAATCAACCGGGTTATATAGATCAACTCCTACATAGTTTAATTTTTTTTACTAGAAAAAATTATTAGCTATATTTAGACAATTTTTTATTTAAAAAAATAATTTAACTTGTAGCTAGCATGAAACAATAATCTAGTATTATGTAATTGGAGACAACAAAATTTTTGGTAAAATAATACTCAACATATTTTTTTTTATGGAGGTTTTATTTATTTTTTTTAAAAAAAACTTAGGTGAGCACTCAGCATCTTAGTGTTATCCTATCCATCGAATATTATATTTATGTCAAACCTCCACTCAAAGAGGAGGTGGAGTGCGTAATCTGATGGCAATGAACTTGGAAGTATAGCCTGCAACTTACAGGGATTGCTCTGCCCTAACACTCATATAATAAGCAATTTCATCTTCTGTTAATACCACTTCAAGACGTTCAGACTTCCCAACTTCATGAAGTCTACTACTTTTCGAGCCTCCCGTACCAAGTAATGAATCTATATACATACATTAAAAACCAATTAGTAGTCATATCCATAATAACATTAATCCAGTATTTAATAAATATTGTATGTAAAACAATATTGCATACCAATCGATTATATCTTGGATATAGAGGCACACAATGCATCAGATTGCGTGGATGCCTTGAGAAACATGACCATGTAGATGTCATGAAATGAAGCGTAATGGACAAATACAATCTCATGTAAGTATCTACATTAATTGTCAAATGCTACTCCTAAAAATCACGATACCTCCTAGCATCCTAGAGATCTAGGTAAGATGCATGGATTACCAATCAATTTCTCTTGCGCTTACCTTGACGACTAATATTGTGCAGCTCATCACCAACAACAACATAATCCGGTATATGCCGAGATGGTCCAAACAGTCGCATTACCCGATCTGGACAATGCATCTCAACAATGTCAAAACAGTGCAATGAGACTTACACTAACCAAAGATCAGATCCCTCATGGTATATAGATGAATTTGAAAGTATCAAGTTCTCTACATATGACATTCATATAACCTATCATAACATATGAAAGATTTATATTTGAAAACAAATCAAAACTAAATATTTTACATTCGAATAACAAAAAGTTCAATATATTTGTAACAAATACCTGATGCGGCTTTTGTGTATCCAACTCATCCCAATAAAACTCGTGGGCATGAGTAGGATTTATAGTGAAATGTCTAGCCCTACACCATCTCATATGGCAATCCATAAAGTTAGCATGTTTTTCACATTCAATTTATATAAATAATATGTTAATTAGAATCAATTTTATTTTTTTATTGCCTTAACTTAAGGATACTAGCCTCAAAGTAACAATGTCAGATATTTTATTACCATAACAATGACCATAACGGTAATATAATCGACAATATGGGGCTAAAGAGGAAGAGATAGGTGATCTCATGGTGTTTTGAGAGTGTATTGCAGCGGGGAGAGAGAAAAGAAAGGAAAGTCATTGACGACAAGGAGAGGGGAGCGTCTGGTTGTTGTGGGAAGAGAGAAAAAAGGAAAGAAGAAGGGGAAGAGGAAGAAATAGGCTCTATAGGTATTAATTTCAAATAAAGTCACCGATTCCATCCGTGACTCGCATGTCATAGATGGTATCTGCGATTCATGTGTTGTAGATAGTATCCGTAACTCGCGTATTACAGTTGTCATCCGCGATTCGTGAAACTGTGTTGTATCCCTAAATATTTTCTCCACTATGTTACTTTACCTTTTTTCTTTTTGCAATTGTGCTAAAAAAACTCCTTGTTAAAGCAAAATGAGATTGCTAATGATAGTCTAATTATTGCAGCAACTCCATTCAGTGTTCCTTTAAAAGGTTAGCAATTAACCTTATCTAGGATGCAAACTTTTTTTTTTATATAGTTTTGGCATTCTTCATTTATAGAGGCCTTTTGCTTTGCTAGTTATAGACTTTTGTTTTGCTAGTCTGGTGCTTTTGGTTGCATTTGATTTGGTCATCAGGAAAGAGTAAAACTTTTCCTTTTTGATAAACACACTCTTTCAATTTAGAATAGGCCTTTTTAATTTTAGGTAACATGTTAGTATTTGTCAATTCTACATGAATTCACCGAGTTCTTCAATTTAGGCACGATTTGTTTTTGTATTTAGAATTGTGTTTGAGTGCGTTTTAAAAGTATCTCTGACTTAAGAAATCATTAAATTGATGTTATTATTTTTTTGTGATTTCTCTTGGATCCAAACTTAACAGGCCTAAAAAACCCTCAAAAGCCCAAAAAACCTAAAAAAGCCTAAAGAAAACATCCAAGGAGCATAATTTTAGGAAATGATCTCGAGCCTATACACCCAGCTGGGCAAAGAGCCTGGGCGTACGCTTATGCAGGGCAAACATCCAGATGGTGCTTGGCATGCTGCCCACCACCTGGTTGGGAGTGCTGTGTAGCACATAAGATGGTGGGCGGATGTCCAATAGGGGTGTTTTTATGCACCCTAGTCATTTGGCTCGGGTGTGCACCCCAAGCCCAACATGCTTGAGTCTAGACCTATTCTTCACCTTTAATGGGCTTGAGCACCTTGCTGGAGCCTAACACTTAATTGAGATTTTTTTCTAGGACTCCATGATGTCCCTCAATATTTTCTCTAATTCTATACATATTATTTTAAGTATAATACAAGTTAAAATATTACAATGATAAAATTACATTTCAACCTCTTTTCTCCGTAAAAGAACAAGATTTTTGGGTTATAAATACATCAAAAACAAAGTGAATAATTCTTATTTTATGGTTTTAATTCAAGCCTCTTTAGATATGAGAGATTTATGTATAAATTGTATAATTAAATTAATTTATATGCAAAATTAAATTAATTCTATTTTGAGATGATTTTTTTACTTCAAATTTAAATCTAAAAAACTAAACAAAAGAATATATATATAAAATTAGCATTATATTTTTTTAATGGAGTTGATTTAATAATATCACTGTAATCCACCATTTAGCTCCCCAAAATGCCAAGTTTGTGCTAGATTATGTTTAATCATTTAAGTAAATAAATTACTAGAACTCCTTGCACCATATTTTTTTCCTGACTGTTACCTTGTTTGTACTTGTATTTTAAAAGTTTTTTTTTTTAAATAATTTGACTAGGGTGCTGGCATGCACCCCGGTCATTTGGCTTATGTCCAAACAACGTGTCTGGATCCATTCTTCACATCTAATGGGTTTAGACACTTTACTTGAGCTTAACACTTCATTGAGATTTTTTTCTAGGACTCCACGTATGTTTCTTGATATTTTTTACTGATTCTATACGTATTATTTTGAGTATAATACAGCTTAAAATATCACAATGATGAAATCACACTTCAACCCCTTCTCTCAGCAAAAAAACAAGACTCTTGAGTTATAAATACACCATGAATCCTTCAAACTCAAGGTGAACAATCTCTTCATTCTTAACACTTTCAGCATATATATTTTCAGAGTTTATTTCTCTAAAATATCACTGCACTTTCTCTTTTTATAAAGTTACTGACTTAACTTAGGGGTGAGTAAAAAAATCAAAAAATTAATTAGATTGAGATAAAATAATTAAAAAAACTGAACCGTGAAAAAAATAATTAAGACGATTGGAAAAATTAAAAAAACAATTCGGTTCGGTCGGGTTTTGGTTTTAAAGGGCTGAAATTGAATAAACCAGACCAAATTGAATCGGTTCAAGTAGAAATAAAAAAACTAGTGGTACTATAAATAGCTTTCCAGACCCATTTACTTTTTAGTTTTTTCTTCTAACCCTAGCAAACTCTTCTAACTGAATTGGAAATGCTCACCCTTAACTTAACCATTAGAGAGTTTTTATTTTTTGCAAGTACCATCAACCATCTTAACTTGCCATACATCATCCTGCTACCAGCTTCCAACCACTTGGGCTTTCCATATTAAGCTATTAAATATCTTGGCTAAGAAGAATGAATCATATTGCTTGAATTAGGAGATTAATCAATTATCTAAAACATCAACCTTATTCCTAAGTATATTGAATTTTAGAACTCATTACTTTTTGATAATTTAGACGTATTGATGAAAAAATAAATAAAAATTTTAAAAAATTATTTTGATATATTTTTAAATGAAATTGTTTTTAAAAAACACTCTGCACCACAATACTAAACACACACTTAATCTTAAGCTAGTTTTCCATGATACACGCAGATTAATAATGTGTTTATACATCATACACATGCATCGATTAGACAATCATAAATAAGCAATCACGAATCATTATCATTAAAAATAAAATTTAATCAATGTAAGATATATGCTCATTGGTCACAACTTATATCACAAGGATGTCTTCGTAGATCTTTCAAAAATTCGCTTAGTTACCAAAGACGGAAGTGAATAATTCTTATTTTGTGGTTTTAATTCAACCCTCTTTAGATTTGAGAGATTTATCTGTAAATTATATAATTTATATGCAAATTAAAATTAATTCTATTTTTAGACGATTTTTTACTTCATATTTAAATCTAAAAAACTAAAAGAATGATATATATATATATATATATGGAGTTGATTTAATAATACCATTGTAATCCACCATCTTCCCAAAGTGCCAAAACTAGCATCATTTGTTTTTTAAATAGAAGTATTAAATTTTTAAAAGTACTAAATTACTTGACTTGCTTGTATTTTTTTAAAATAATTTGAATTTTTTTATTTTAAATTAAGATTTTTTTTAATGTTTGTAGATTGTTTTTATGTGTTATAATAAAAATAATTTTTTTAAAAATAATAATAATTTTATTAATATATTTTTAAATAAAAATTATATTAAAAAATAATTATTATCACAGCTGGCAGCATCTCATATTTAATAATTAATAAAAGCAAACGTCCCCGGAATCAAAATTCAAAGAATTCAATAAATCTTCACGTCAGTCAACTGTCTTCTCAGTTCTCATAACCCACACTGAACACCCCTCTCCTCTCTTCTCCTTCCTCCTCCTTCTCCAGCTCCCCCTTTTCAACTCCCAAGGAATCACACCATAGCCAAGATGGGTTTCCATTTCACTCCGCTACTTCTCACCCTACTCTTATTCTCCACGCTCCACTCAAGATCTTCTTCCCAAACCTTCAAATGTAACACACCCACCACGTGTCATTCCCTCATTGACTACATCTCTCCAAACGCGACAACTTTCTCCCACATCAAAACCCTCTTCTCCGTCAAGAACATACACTCCATCTTAGCTGCCAACAACCTCCCTCTCTCCACGTTACCAAACTCTACCATACCTGCAAGCCAGCCCATCAAAATCTCATTTCCTTGCATGTGCATCAACAACACTGGTCACTCAAACAAGCAACCAATCTACACCGTTCAAAAAGATGATGGGCTTTCTCATATTGCAGCAGAAGTTTTCTCAGGATTGGTAACATACCAAGAAATTGCTGCTGTTAATAATATACCAGACGTTAATCTAATTAAGGTTGGGCAGAAGTTGTGGATTCCTTTACCTTGTAATTGTGATGATGTTGATGGGGTCAAAGTTGTCCATTATGGACACGTGGTGGAAGCTGGCAGTTCTTTGGAGTTGATTGCTCAAGAATATGGGACCAGTACAGATACACTAGTGAAGCTTAATGGGGTTAATGATAGTTCTCTCTTAGCTGGTCAAGTTCTTGATGTCCCTCTGCAAGGTAAGCTGATCTAATTTCAACCTTGGATGCGTCATTTGCTTTTTATTTTTAGATTTAAAGTGATATTTTCCAATCAACTCTTAGATACACTTCTTTTTAACTGAGGCAAAAACAAACTATTCATTCTAATTTTACTTGGAAATATTTGTTGTATACCATGTCGGCAATGGCCGAGCGTAGAAAATTAGAAATAGTTTTTTTTTTTCATATAAAATATATTAAAATAATATTTTTTATTCTTTTAAAAATTATTTTTAATAACATCACATTAAAATAATATAAAATTATATAAAAAACTTCAACCGTGTTCCAAATAATTGACTAAATAACTTTTGAAATGATGTTTAACTAGATGCTTAAATTTTTAAAAAGAAAGTGGTTGAAGAAGTGGGCATATATAAAATTTGGATTTGCTTTCTGAGTGGATATTCCTTGATTTTGTTTTGCTTTTTGTTTGCTTGGAATCATAGAGATTAAAATGTTAGAAAGTGGCAAATAATTATTATTATCCGATAGAAAAGGCACCAAGTCACACCGTGTGGCTTGGTATGATCTCAAAATGAATAGCAGTGAGATACAGCCAGTCTTTTCAATTTATTGAAGCCGTATGGTGCCTACCATACCCGTCTTTAACCTTTTCCTGCCCACTGATTAGGGTGTGCACAGTTTTGCAAACAGCGTAAAGTATGATCCATGGGCCCTTTGTTTCACATGACATGTTGGTCTTCTTGGCTCCTTATGCTACGCAAAGAGGCTTCATATCTAAAAAGATATGTCTCGTGCATTATGCGTTCACATTTCTGCTGGGAATCAATACTTCTATAGTGCTAGGCGATGTGCGATGTTGTTTGATTCTGTATGTTGCCAGGATATTTACTACTCTATCTCTTGGAAAGCAAGGAAGAGGATCGAAACCGAGACATCTTAGGGAGATGGGTGCACGGGATGCGGGTTGAGCTACAGGCTACAGGCTCATTGGCATTATATGTGCATCCCATGCACATTAATAATTCTAATTTTGCTATACGTGATCGAATACTTTTATTTGCCAAATATTTTCAGGAATGTGCTTTCGTGCATTTGAATTTCAAGGTGGAGATTGAATGATAGTTGTTAACAGCTCATCCTCTGAGCATTATTATTGTTTCCTGCTGTTAAGTTTCAGTCTACATCTTGGACCGATTAATGTTTGTATTATGACTAAATTATTGAGTGCTATAAAATTCTCTGACAGTGCACTGTGCTTTCTTGATCTTGTTTGTCTTCGAATGTCTGTGTTATTCTTTAATGTGCCTATCATGTCAATTGACAGCTTGCAATTCATCGGTGAGCAGTGACTCAGTAGATTATCCACTACTTGTTCCTAACAACACCTATTTCTTCACTGCTAACAATTGTGTTAAATGCAAGTGTGATGCTGCAAACAACTGGACGTAAGTTTGATGCACAAATGGCTTTGTTGTGTTGAAAAATTCACTCAAGGGGGTATCATGAGAATTGTTGATTTGGATAATTCTTTTCTCACATTTCCAGATTACAATGTGAAGCATCTGGGATTAAACCATCCAACTGGTCAACTTGCCCTGCTATGCAATGTGAAGGTGGCTTGTTGTCCATCGACAACTCGACAACTTCTGGTTGCAACATCACAACCTGTGCCTATGCCGGTTTTAGCAAGAACCAAAGCATCTTCACAACTCTCGCCACACGGTCCATTTGTCCAGTTACCGCAGGTAACTACTCACAATAACACTGCTAACTATGTTACCAAACTGCTGCACGTAGTATTCTTCGAGGGTTGGTTTAACGTGATGATTGGAAACTTACAATGTTGTGTTTTTTTTTTTTTTTTTTTTTTTTTTTTTTTTTTTTTGTGGACAAAACAGCTCCCGGCAATTATGCTTCAAGGACTGGTTTGAGTTGGAACTACTTGTTCATCTCTCTTCACCTGATTCTTCTTCTTGTGTATCTTCTTTGATTAGTAAGAAATGGTGCTTCTCTAAGAATGCTTTCTTGGGTTTATGTAAGAATACACTTGTAACGTGGAGAAATTCTGTTTCTTGATGTTGGGGCATATGAATAAGAAATTATTTATTTAACAAACAAGGGAATTCGGAAGGAATTGCTAGCTTAAGATTCTCCAGCTTACAGAGTTAAATCTTAGCTTAAGGTGTAATTTGGTCCATTGGGTTACAACTTAAATAGCTCTCGAGCAACTGCTGTTCCCTCGTGAATCCTGAAAGACTCGAACTCTTGTGTTTCTTCTTGTTCCAAAGCAGGAACCAAATCCTAGGTAGATGGTAGACAGAGTGGACGACAAGCATCTAGACATCATTTAAGGTTTGAATGTCTTTGCACGCATCAAACCTAAACATTGCCAATGATCAAACTACCAAAAAGGCAAAAACTGTTTTCCCACAAAATGCTTCTTGTTTGACGACGAAGCATCATTAATTTGGAATGAGCTTGGATAAGTTCTTTGATTCAACATTTAAGAGAGGAATCTCGAAGCATTTTTTATATCAATTAAAATTAATTATTTTTAATGATTCTAAATACTATAGGATATTAAGTATTTTTTTAACAAATCTCCTTGTATATACTATATAGGCCCTAAGATTTGTAATATTTTACAATATTCATGCACTATACACAGACCCCAGGACTTTTGTCTTATGAAGGACAGAACAATATAATAATTTAATTTTTTAATATAATATAATACCATTTGACTAAAAAAGTAATATAGGCCCTAAGATTTGTAAAATTTTACAATATTCATGCATTATACACAGACCTCAAGACTTTTGTCTCATGAAGGACAGAACAATATAATAATTTAATTTTTTAATATAATATAATACCATTTGACTAAAAAAGAAATATTATTTATTACTGGATAGATCCGGTCGGGTACGGATCTGAGTCAGAAGCCCATCCAAGCGGATAAGGTAAAAGTCCGGTTTTTTTCAAAGTGGGCTAAATTGCCACCCCTAAGAAAAGCCCATAATTCGGCCGAATGTTTCTAAGGAAAGCCCATAATAGAGCAACCGCTTAAAAAGTAGGTCCACTACATAAACAGTTATGTTTTCGTGAGTTCAGTTCAGTTGACAGCGACAGGCAACATAGACAGACAGACACTTCGCTCATGACGATGTTGATAAAATTGGCAAAGTTAACGATGTCTTCTCTTGTCTTCATCTCTTAAACTTTCCAATAAAAGAAACCCTCAAAACCCTAACAAAAACCCTCTCGTTATCATCTTCACCAACAAGAAAAGGTAAAGCCTTTCTCTCTTTTATGTTCCTTTTCTTGATATTCTGTCTATTTCTGTCTGTCTATTTTTTTTTCTGGCCAAAACCAAACTGTTCTTCCTTGACTCAAATTCCCATTCTTCATGTAATTGCATGGAAAATGTTTGTTTCCTCGATCGTTTTGTTTCTATACTCTGTTTTTCGTTTCACAAACCCGATAAAATTTTGTCTTTCTTAATGTTTTTATATATATAAACTTTTTAATGGAAAATAACTGCTATGTATTTATTTTTTTTTGAAATTTGACAGTTATTTTTGCCTTAGAAGTTGATTATCTGATATTGAAGTTCACAGAGAAATTAGTTCGCTAGAAATGGCTAGTACTGGACAATTCAGTGGCAAATCACTTTACAGAGGATTGACAAGTAGAAGTAGTGGTGAACAGAGTCGATTAACAAAAGGAAAAAGGAAATTTTGTTTGTTGAATCAAAGTAAAGTTCCTAAAGGATTGGGGGGTGGAGATATTGTGTCGAGAAAGTGTCATTTGTGTGCCGAGCAAAAGAATTCTTTGTCGCCTCTGGTGATTAGACATCGGAAGGCGCGATTTGGGGTGGTTTGTTGTCAGTCAAGTTCTGGGTATGGTGTGGAATCCACTGATGAGCAGGAGAGATTGGTTTTAGAAGAAAACAAGCGCGGCATTATCAATGGTTCGAGAGGTGAACAAAGGTAAGAATGAAACTGCATCTTTTAGTCTCGTTTCTTTATTTCTTGTTCTGGATATTAAAAAGATGCTTTAATGTAGTTGTTGTTCATGTGTTTTTATGAATTTGATATTGTAAAAGTCGTCAAATTGTTTGGTTTAGAATGTCATCATTGTAAGATTCTGAAAGTTTTTGATGGACATCCCCCCCTTTTTCTGTATTAGTATTGAAACTGTTTTTCTTAATCGAGAAGATAAATTAGTATCAATCATGTTCCATTGGTTACAAATTTCATCAAATTGAAGAGGCATTAGTCTTTTTCCACATAGCATGCTTTCTTCCTTCTATGATTGATATTTGGATCATGTCGCTTCGGAAATCTAAGGATTATTCATATGTGATGGTACTTGCTTTCTTAATTTTGTTTGCAGTGAGTCAATTGGGGTTCTGATCAATCAACCACGTTCTTCAGATGTCAGATGCGAGCTTATAATGCTTTCTTTGCCTGCAATTGCTGGACAGGCTATTGATCCTTTTTCCCAGTTGATGGAGACAGCATATATTGGCAGATTAGGTTTCGATCTGCCCCTGCATTATAGCTTTCTTTGTGTGATTATGCTTACTGGGTCTTTGTCTCTGATTACTGATCTGTTTAACCTTTGCCCTGATCTTGCTTTCTTAGGTCCAGTAGAGTTGGGATCTGCTGGTGTTTCTATTATGATATTTAACAATGTATCAAAGCTATTCAATATTCCTCTTCTAAGTGTGGCAACATCTTTTGTGGCTGAAGACATTGCAAAGAATGCAACCAAAGATTCTATTTCAGGTATAAGATTATACCCGTTCTTGATGTATTGATTGCCATTTTGAACACGGGCATCATCACGGTGCAGCAAGTACTGAAATTAAGTTCCAACGATTTTAGATGATTATATTTATATGGATGGGTTATACAGAAAATGGCATCCAAGAAGACAGTACTAATGGCAAACCTACTGGGATGGTTGAAAGAAAGCAACTATCCTCTGTGTCCACTGCTTTAATATTAGCTATCGGGATAGGAATCTTTGAGGCTGTAGCCTTGTCTCTGGGATGCGGATCATTTCTCAACTTGATGGGCATAACTGTGGTAAGTTTTACATATACCAAATTCACATGACATTTCATTTGATCTTAAGCATCTTTCTCTGTGGCCATCTATAGCTTCCTGTGAAGACTCGTTCATAAAAAAAGTAGTTGTTCATGAAAGTGCTGTTTGTACATTTTGAGATCAATCATTTTCTAAGAGAATTTCAAGCTTTATCATATTCTGAACAGGATTCACCAATGCGCATTCCTGCAGAACGATTTCTTTCACTAAGAGCCCTTGGTGCTCCAGCTGTTGTGGTCTCCTTGGCTCTTCAAGGCATTTTTCGTGGCTTCAAGGATACTAAAACTCCTGTATTTTGTCTTGGTAAGTGTTTAGTTCACATTTGATTTCCTCACTAAATCTTGATGTAAATATGTGGCACTTTAACTGTTTGGAGGGCAAAATAAAATTAATATGATGAATACTTGGAAAGATATTGTTGTATTGCTCGTTCCATCTCTGTCTTGCTGCTCTCTTTCTCTCTCTCTCAATAATTAATCTAGAATGGCCCGCTCTCTTCTTTTCTTTCAATTTTGAAGGAAGAAGAAATCTTGTTATGTCCGCTCTCTTCTTTTCTTTTCAATTTTGAAGGAAGAAAAAATCTTGTTATGTCTCTCCCGATTATTAATGTAGTTCTTCCACATGCAGGCTTGGGTAATTTATCAGCTATATTTTTATTTCCCATACTCATGTATTATCTTAAGTTGGGTGTGACTGGAGCAGCTATTTCCACAGTAGTGTCACAGTATGTTTCTATATGTTCTCTGAGCATTAATACAGTTCTTCAAATACATTTTCCTGACAAATTTTTAACAATAATTTCATTAAATATTTCATGTTCTAGATACCTTGTCACCTTTTTGATGGTTTGGCAACTAAATAAGAGGGTTATATTATTACCTCCAAAGGTTGGAGAGCTCCAATTTGGTGTCTACGTGAAATCTGGTGAGTTTTTTCCTTAAATTGGAATCTAACTAAATGAGACTCAACCGGTATTCTGTTATGATTTTTACTGATCTCTACTTCATGCCTAATATTACTGTATTTTTATCTTGTTTTCCTGAGGTTCCTTTTTCTCTTATAGGTGGCTTTCTTATTGGAAGAACTCTCGCTGTTTTAACTACCATGACATTGGCCACTTCAATGGCAGCTCGTCAAGGTGCAGTAGCAATGGCTGCACATCAGATATGTATGCAAATATGGTTGGCTGTTTCTCTTCTCACAGATGCACTGGCTTCATCTGGTCAGGTACAACTTTCTCTTCATTAAAGTCATCTCGTCAAAATATCATCATAACTTCTATCTACTTGTTTATACTCCAGTATCTATTTTAGTTCCTTGTTTTGAATCACTATAGATTCATTTGAATTTCTCCCATCCGAATGTATATTCATGTCTCTTCTCACAGTTGCACTGGCTGCATCTGGTCAGGTACAACATTATCTTCATTAAAGTCATCTCATCAACGTATCATCACAACTTACATCTACTTGTTTATACTCTAGTATCATTTTAGTTCCTTATTTTTAATCATAGATTCATTTGAATTTCTCTCACATGAATGTATATTTGTGTCTCTTCTCATAGATGCATGCTCAGGTACAACATTCTCTTCATTAAAGTCATCTCATCAACATATCATCACAACTTATATCTACTTGTTTATACTCTAGTACCCATTTTAGTTCCTTATTTTTATTCACTATATATTCATTTGAATTTCTCATCTGAATGTAAATTCGTGTTTGAAGCATGGCATCCATATAAGAATAGAAGTATAGCTGATATGTTAGTACTAGAAGGAATATATGTACCCAAATGAATTGCTTCTGAACTAATTCCATACTGTGCATATGGAAGTTATGCATTTCCAACAAGTTGATATGAACTCCCATTTGACATGTCTGTAATTTGTAGTTCCCTTCCACATCAAATACTTAGCTGGTGGTTCTACACATTATTTATTGTGCTCTTGTTGCCCAACCTATCTATTTTGTAGGCTCTAATTGCAAGTTACTCATCGGAAGGTGACCACAAAACTGTGAAAGAAGTCACAAAATTTGTTTTGAAGGTGGGCTTTCTTGGCACTTCTATTATTCTGAGTTTATACCTTGGGATAACTTATTTTCTCAATTTGCTCATAGCTTGATGTGCATGTTTTCCTAGATTGGACTAGTTGTTGGTGTTTCATTGGCTGCAATTCTGGGTGTATCTTTTGGTTCCATAGCCACCTTGTTCACCAAGGATGCTGATGTATTAGGAATTGTAAGAACTGGGATATTGGTATGTGTGCTAATCTCTATTGGTGTTTCTTTCAGATTTTATATGGTTTTATTTATTTGAGTGCTCCATATTTGTAGTAATTTGATTTTAAAACTTTCCAGTTTGTTAGTGCTAGTCAACCTATCAATGCCCTAGCTTTTATTTTTGATGGTCTTCATTATGGTGTTTCTGACTTTCCATATGCGGCGAAATCTATGGTAAGCTACAACTCTGTAATGTCCTTTTCTTTTCCCAAATGTCCACATTTTGGGTTAATCTTATGTCTGGTAAATGATCTACAGATGTTGGTTGGATTAATATCATCTGCCTTTCTGCTTTATGCTCCAATTACGGGGCTCCCTGGGGTTTGGTCTGGTTTGGCTCTCTTCATGGGTTTGCGTACAGCAGCAGGATGTGTGAGGTTAGTTGAACAATATTTGGTGTAAATTTTTATTTTCATGAGCAAAGACTGAGTTTGCAGCAAGAGTTTTTGGTTAAGGAATGATGCTTTTTTTTTTTTGAAAATTAGCGTGGCCTAGTCATTAATCTATTTCTAGTTATGGGTGTAACTCTGTCGAATAAATGGTTAACTAACAATTCTACTAAATTAGTGATGCAGTATCATTCTTCATTGTATTCATAGCCTCGTATATGCGTGGCCAAGTTTTTTAAGCGAGTCCTCAATGTCGAGCATTTGTATAACATGCCAAGGCATACCCCCCTGTTATTATGCTTCTGCACTAGCAGACTTGACATTTTCAGTTTGGTGCTATTTTTTATATAAATGCTCCTTCCTCCTTACAGTGTTTTATTTTCCTTTTCAGATTACTTTCAAAATCTGGTCCATGGTGGTTCATGCACAAGGATTTAGCGACTGTTTAGGTTGGTTAAAGTTCAGATTCAGGCTGCTCATTTTCTATTGTAATTTCCCCCCTGTAGTTACTTAGTTGCTTAATTTTGATTTCTGCAAGTCTTCACAAAAGAAGAATTATTGGACTCAATTCCGCTGAAAGTTACTAACCTAAAAACATAAAATGCCCTACTAAAATATATTTTGGCCCTTGCCAATTGCCTTAACGGTGATACCATCAGAGGATGAAATATAAAATGATGTTCGATGTAGAGGCTATTAACTTTGTATCAGCTTTGAAAATTGATGCCCATGGATGATGAGGACATGGAAGACACCCTTTTCACAAAGAGCATTTAATTGGTCAGCCTCCGTATAAGGACAGCCTTAATACCCTTATCTGTCATATGGAGTTGATTTCAAGAAATCAAGTCAGCTGCTGGCTTGATTGTTGGTAGCCATAAATGGCTCACTTTGGCATTTAACCACTTAGCCACTTCAACAAGGCATTTCAGTCTTATTTATAAGTGTACTTGAAATATTCCAAAATAAGGGAGAAAATTTCCTGATATTGCCACCCAAATCATCAGGTGTTCTTAAAAGTTTGAGGAGGCTGGGGTTTCTCGTCAACATCCATGACTGCCGAACCTTGTTCTCCAGTAATTGAATCACCAGCAGCAGGTGACACTGTAGATGGATTTTTTTTAGATGAAAACACCTCAGGCTCACTTGGCTGCAAATCACTTAGTAGGACAAATCCTGAAGGTGCTGACTTCACGGGATCATATCTGCTATCTTCCAGAAATTAAATAAATTTTTCCTGAGCAGGAACCACCCTGGCAGGGTTGGTTAAAATTTCGAAAGAAGGCTCAGGTTCTGCGGTGTCAGTTTCTGCTCCATCCACCTGTCAAAAGAAGCAATCAACATGATAAATAGTAATCTAGACGTGACAATTAAATTAATTCTGGTGGTGATTTCTAAATCTTAACAAAGTGTATGTGAGGAAAAAAATGATAACAGTGACATGTTCTGTACCTCAAAATTCTCACCATAATGAAACAGCAGTTTGCAAGTAAACAGCAATTTTACCTGCTTTGGATCGCCCTTTTTTTCAGTTGATTTCCCTTTTTCTGCATCTTTGGCAGCAGGAAAAGACTCTTTCCCATCTGCCTTTTTAGCATTAGCTTTCTGGTCCGCTTTTCTCTTGGCCGTAGCTTCAGCCTTGGCTGATGTTGACGGAACTGCAGGAGGAAGTGCCACAGCAGGTGCAGTGGTAGGAACAGTGGCTGGTTTTGGATACCCAAACAGAGAAGGTTTTGCATTTGATAAGAACTCAAACCCTTTATCTTTCAGGTCATATTCCAGCCCAATAAAGGCTCTAGGGGAGAATGATAGGCTTATGAAATATACGAGGGGGTGTCAATACCAAAACTGGCAGAAAACAGCCAGGCCTACAACTGCAGCGACTTTATCATGTTTTGTCTTCGAAAGTAATCCTGTGGTCACATTCCTCCCACCAGCATTTAGTATTCCAGAAGCCAGGATAGCTTCCATCTTGCTCATGTATCCTTTCTGCTTATCAAGAATTATCTTTTCCAACTGTTGCCTTCAATAAAACAGCAAAAATACATTAAAACTCGGTCTTACATAAAATGACAGAGAAAACTAAGATATTGTAGTGGAATACCTGAATGTTGCACCCCGAGCATCACTGGCTCCATTCATCCGGACCATGACCATTTCCAAAGCAATAAGTGCACCTTGACAAACAAAATCAACAGCATCTGATGTCAAAGGTTCTAGCAATGATATAGCGTCACTCAAGCATGTGCCGAAATGCCTCCTGCCTGCACCATATCGTATATGAGGGTTGTAGGACTATTTGAGGAGTCTGCAGTTTCAAGGTGCAGTGAGATTTACCACAATTGACAGCTCCAGCGATATTAGAAGTACAAAAATAAAAAATAAAAAATAAAAATGAAAATGAAGGGAGAACTAGAAAGCTAAAATTCAAACAACAGTATAATTAGATCAAGGAAATGAGAAATCATTTTAATCAGACATGAGAAGCAAGCACTACCTTATTGGATGAGAATACCAATAGCAAACATTCGATCATGGAGCATAAAATGTTATGGAACAGAGAAAGATCCAACCTGCTCTGGCTCAGAGTAGAGGACAAATCCAAGTGCAACGGCAGCAGTTCACCTCACGTCATCATTTACATCTTATGCAGCAAAGTATAGCAACTGGCGAATGACGTTATTGTTTGCTGTTCCCCTGTAGGCCAATGCCAAAGCGTACATACCACCATAACGAAGTATAGGATCTTGATCCCGAGTCAGCCTTTCAATTGGTGTCTGCTTCTTCTTCTCTTCCATAAACTGTAAGGGCTATTCCCAATGCAAGTTCCAGCAGCATATGACCACAGTATAAATAAAGTGGAAGAGGATCGTTGATGGCCTAGCCCCGTTCACAGAATATGAATATTAGATTTACCTAGTAATCTTCTCATGTTGTATCTGACGAGCACAAGCAAGCATATCGCTTGCAGGCCAGCAGCTTCTCCAGCCACAGCACTATCAGCATGCAACACATTTTTGATGTCATCACAGATATTTTCACCAGCCGTTCCTAGAGCTGCCAATCCAAGACCTAAGCATGCACCATGTTGAACAACCTGCATCAATATTATAATCACCTTACGTTTTGGCTCCAAAATGAATCTGTAATAGACATAAAGCAGTAAACACACCTCGACATTTGTACCACGAAGGCTATCGCGAATACATTGCTTGATTTCCTCCCCGTGGTTAGCATAGTAGAGATCCATAGCACAGAGTGCACCACCTTTTGTGTATGCAACACAGCTGACACCACTTGGACTTTCAAAAACATAAGGTGACATTTGTGACTCACCCTGCTGCAGCTGCAGCTGTTCTCTGTTGTCTCTGTAAATAACACCAAGTTCAGCTATTGCGCTGAACTGGGCCCAATTTCCCCCCTTTCTCAACAAATCCTGATAGTTGGTATAAGCCCCAAAACAGTCGAGTTTATGAAGTGATACGAGTATAACAATGAAAAACAACAAAATGATACAAAAATCAAAGAACAACAATAAAAAGACATGCAAGATTTATTATCCACCAGATTCTCCCGGACGAATGTATCAACAGCTGTTCCAGCATGCATTATTGCATTTGCATATAAAGTTGCATTATGGCAGACACTACCGCTTTTCTCAATAGGCTGCTTAATTGTCTTCGGAATAAGGAGATATGACCTGCAATCAGATCACGAGTATCATTTCCAACTCTTCTATATTCCACTTCAAGAGAAACCGCCAATTATTAAAAACAAAAAGGAGTATTTACGGAGTTTTTTCAATTTCAAAACAGAAAACGTCTTTTTCCTTGCTTATACTGACTGTATAAAAAACGTTGGGTCAATTCTATTGATGCCTCTCCAGACAAAAATTCTCCTGATCTTTGTCAACCTCTCAGCATACATTCCTTCACGTGGATCTGTTGCATGATCATTTTGAGTAGAATCTGAAGGCTGACACATTGAAAAGAGGTCTCTGACATATAAGAGAAAAGTCTGGTCCTCATTCTCCACAAGATCAAAGGCTATTTGAAATGCCACCAAAGCTCTGTCCTTATTTTTAGAACGTAAAAGTTTTTCCAATATGCTTGCCACGCCTTCGGGTTCATCCAAGAGCATTAGATATTGGCAAATGCTCAATAAATCAGGATGATGCAGCTCTTGGTGAACATTAACAATATGACGGAAAACCTGTAGGAAAAACCAAGAGATGAACAGTTCATGTCACTATTTTCCTTCAATACAAGGTGGCAGGACACATACTTGACTTTCCAACTACACTGTCGACTCTATCCAAGCAGTCATATTACTAAATAGAAATAGAGTAGAGTGTAAGAACTCAGAAACATACATGAACATTCCAAACAGTGGTGCACAAACACGTGTAGGATCACTTTGGTGCAATGAACATAACACACACACTGATTAGAGATCTTTGTTGAGCCAGCTCAATGAACCCCTTACCTCATGCCGATATCTCTAAGATCAATGAAAGAATGACAAGCGTTGATGCAATATGATAGTGTTCCATGAACAATATCACTTCTTTCGATTGCTTCCACAAGTTTATCTATTCTTCGGCATTCTATTGCAGTTCCCACAGCTTGTTGGTATTCTCCATGTTCGATACACCTAAGTGAATGAATGGTAAGAAAAGAGCCACAGGCCCACAGAGACTTACCGATTATCAAAGAGAAATTCACATCTACATACTTATCCAACATTCTCTCCACAATCGCTTCCAGCATAGGGTCTATTAGTCAGGACTTGATTCAGTTGCCTTGGATTTCAGCCTAGCATACTGATCTATTGCCTTGGCTGAATATAGCAACAAAGGCAAAATGTAGGGCAAGTGAAACAGGGAAGCATCCTCAAACCTTAAAGCAATCTTAAGTAAACAAATGATGTTGATATTTGGCTTAAACTTTCCAAAATTTCCATCAAACAGCATCTCTTCAAGGTAATTGTAACACGAACCAAATTTCTAATCCTTCAAATACCACTAGTTTCAACGCAAATTGATCAGAATGCTTACAAATAAGAGCTAACCAGAATCCTTTGAAATATCAAACAGGGAACCAGCTCCAAGGGCATAAGATAACGAATCATCATCATATTCGCCCAAGTGATAGTAAAGCTAATGAAAGAAACACGACCAAATAATGATTGCATTGTGCACAGGAAAATATTCAGCACTACAAAAAGAAAAGGGACAGAACAAAAAAGAAAAAACAAGAAACGAGAAACGATCAGTCATTGCTAAAAGGAAACAAAACCTTCAAAGAACCACCATAACTGCAATATAAACCGTTAAAGCTGCAATGCTTTTCACTGATAGAAGACAATGAGAAACAGATAGAAGAAGCCAAGTTCCGAACTTTATAACACAAAAGCTTCAAAAACAAAAACAAGAAAAAGCCCAGAACACAAAAATTCATAAAGTGAAAGAAAAACGGTATTTATGAGTGATATTTACATAATGGGGATACTGTTGGAGATTTCAGGCCAAAAGACATCAACAAAGTTGTTAAGATTGTGTAAAGCTTGCTGCTTTATTACTGGGTTGTCAGCTTTAAGCATTGACAGTAATCCAGAAACCGAATTCATTACCTTAGCCATTGCAAAAACCAGAAAAATTCTAGACCCAAAATCCATTTTTTGAAGAGAAACAAAGATTTGATCAATGAAAAGAGAGAACTTTGGTTATTCTGGTTACTTGCAAACAAAGTCAGGTACTGTAGATCAGTTGTAATTCCCATTTGTTTTTTGTTTTATTTGTGTCCTTATATGTTGACTTGTTTACGATTAAGCCCCAGTATTTATTTATTGTTTTTCTCTCTCCCTTGTTTACAGTCAAGTATACGATATTTCAGTTTAATCCCCCAGGTCATATTAAAAGAAAGGAACTAAACTAAATGATGCATATAATTAAAATATGTCAATATAGCACTTGCATATATATATATATATATATATATATATATATATATATATATATATATATATATATATTTTATTCAACTTATAAAACATTAATTTGCTTGCATATAAAATTAAATGAGGCTGAAAGCTTAGAAACAATCTCAAGAGATGAGACGGGGGATACTTATTGGTTACTTGGAAGATATAAATATACTTAATCACAACACTAAATCTTGAAATATTACAAATGTCTTTGATTAATTGTCCTTCGGTGAGAAACTTATGTGGATGCCATCTCCAAATCCCAGAATAGGATTTCTGCTGATGTTTCCTTGCTTGATTATATTCCACCTATTAGAAATCAAAACCCAGAAAGATATATATTAGCGACGATTTACATGAAACAAATTTGGCTACATGAACAAAGATTAAGGAAAAAACAGTTTACATGTAGAATCATTCTTGAATCAGACTCGGTTATTGCAGTTTAACTCATAACAAAAGAAGAAGAAAATAGTAAAATTTACCTATATTTGGTGACCAATTTGTGAAGGAAGATTGCCATGAACAATTTAGTGAATTCTGATCCTGCACATTGTCTCCTTCCTCCACCGAAAGGCATCAAGTTCTTAGAAGCAGCATACGAATCGAAGTCCTGCGTTTTTCATCCAGCATTAACAGATGTAGATTCTGTGGGTATTTTGCATTTAATTTTGTTTCATTATGGAATAACATGTATACCTTCC
>Ga0325410_1001262_pt1 | contig 27943 bp, 22 predicted proteins | sample PopdelMetagenome_16_FD_206182 | JGI IMG/M metagenome (GOLD analysis project Ga0325410, IMG submission 206182) | Populus deltoides microbial communities from Bellville, Georgia, United States - Xylem-PdIQD-R3 | ecosystem: Host-associated > Plants > Phyllosphere > Stem > Wood/Secondary xylem...
ATTATTATTATTATTATTATTATTATTATTATTATTATTATATATGTTAGACATGAGTCATTTGGATATATATTTGTAACAACTTATATATAATAATAACCTAAAAAACATAAACTAATAAATTATGGATTCATCTTATACATAAGCACCATACTTTTTAACATGAGGCAAAATTTGATTCTATACAAATTTTAAAGTAAATACTTGAAATCGCTTTAGGAACTGAAGCAGAAGGTCACATCTAGTAAAAGCCTGACCTAAAGATAACTCACACTCTAAAACCGATAAAACCATCAGAGGGAATTGCTTAAAGAACTATTTTGATGCATACATTGAAAGTTTTAGTTTTCATGGATAAAACCAAATCTTTTAAAGATTTCTTCTTGAAAAGATTTAAGTGCTGAAACAAAACAAAAAAAGCCCTCAAAATTAAAAAAAGAAGAGGCAATTAAAGCATTGCCAAGAGCATGATGAAAAGCAATGTGAGCTCTATAAGAAACAAAAGCTAAAGACTTTTTCCAAAAAATGAATTAGGTAGAGATGCAGCACAAGAAATAGATCCTGGTTTAAACATACAAATTCAAACAAATAAATGAGCTTACACCATAAGGAGGAGTTCATAGGATACCAAAGAAGAGGAGATCTATGTTTTCAAACCAGGTAAGGATGCATGTATTTAACCCCAAAGCATTGCAAAATGTTTTATTTTACATAAAAGTTCTCGAAATACTCAAATGAGTCAAAGAAGGAGTTCGTGAACTGAGAAATCAAGAAGAATAAAGTTAAACCTACAATCGATGAAGGAACTTCCCTTGCAATCAAAATGTTTTGGATTCAGTTAAAACAATTAAGACATCTTTGTACAGTTCTAGTTATAGGGTATCACTAGAATTCATGATTTCAGGTCAATGCAACAAAAAAAATATAAGTTAATGAGATGACAAAACTCTATAAGAAAAGTGTTGCACAAAAGAATAGTTATGAGAATACGGTTCTCCTAGTAGCTATGAGATTTTTGTTTTGGTTAAAAGGAATCGCTAGATTGAGATTTCATGTTAACCGAGCTGAAGATAGAGATTTTGGTTCTGGTTAAATGGGATCGCTAAATTAGGATTTTAGGTTAACTAAATTCTATACAAAGATTTTGGTTCTGGTTAAAAGAAATTCCTAGATTGGGATTTTAGTTTAACCGAGCTATAGGTAAAGATTTTGTTTTGGTTAAAAAGGATTGCTAGATTAGGGTTTCAAGTTAATCGAGTGATAAACAAGATTTTGGTTTTGATTAAAGGAGATCGCCAGATTAGGATTTCAGGTTAATCGAGATATAAACAAGATTTTGATTTTGGTTAAATGAGATCGCCAGATTGGATTTTCAGGTTAACCGAGCACAAGACAAAGATTTTAGTTATGGTTAAAGATTTTCAGACTGAGATTTCAAGTTAACCAAGCACAAGACACAAATTTTAATTTTAGTTGAAGGGGATCATTAAGATTCAAGATTTTAGGTTAACTGAACTAAAGATAGAGATTTTTTGTTCTAGTTAAAGGGAATTGCTAGATTAAGATTTCAGGTTAACCGAGCTGTAGACAAAGATTTTGGTTTTAGTTAAAAGGGATCGCCAGATTGGGATTTCAGGTTAATCGAGTTGTGATAAAGATTTTTGGTTCTAGTTACAGGGAATCACTGAGATTCAGGATTTCAGGTCAAGTGAGTAGAAGACAAAGATTTTGGTTATAATTAAAAGGAATCATTAGATTGAGATTTAAGATTAACCGAGATGTAAAATCAAAGTTGTAGTTGAAGGGAATCGCAAAGATGCAGGATTTCAAGTTAGCTAAGTTAAGAACAAAAGTTGTCAAGATGACATAATTCATTTCTCAATGGAAATAATTGGAAAATTATTCTGTTTGAAGGGGATTAATATGAAGACAGAGTTTCAGGTCAACCAAACTAAAGCTCTAAGAAGATTAGGTTTCAAGAATAGTCCATTTGTCTTTATAAACATACTACTCAAAGCACTTGATAAGTCTTTGCTCTGTAAGTATTGTAAAGAGAGGGCATCTATCGTTATCCATTTTCAGACCCCATAAAAATATTTTTTAAAAAAGTAAACTACAAAAACACAAAAAAAGTGGAAAAAGTTGACTAAAAAATATAGATACATTAGTAGGAAGAACGACTAGAAATTTTCCAAAAATTGGTTGAAAAAGATCAAAATATACAAGTTAAAAAAATTTGGCAACATATTTTTGATTGATGAAGGCCTTATTGGCAAGAAAAAAATAATTTAAGGAGGAAAATTCAAAATTAGATGTTTAAGGACTTATTTAAATTTTTTCAAGGATTAATTGAATTTATTGAGGGCTTAATTGCAAGAAAAATTGATTTTTAAAGTCAATTTAAGCTTTAATTGGAAGAAATTAAAGTCTGAGGGTCGAATTATAATTTTAAAAAGAGTTAATTTGGTCAAATCAGGAGTTTAATTGTATAAATATTGAAGTTTGATAGGCAATTAGGAACTTGATTGAAAAAATCTAAAACCGAAAACCAAATCGAAAAAGGCGTGTGAATTGCGAGTTGAAATTTATCAAATCATGGGTCCAATTGAAGAAATTGAATGTTTGTTGACCAATTGAAGGTCAAAATAAACAATTTCATAACCAAGGACTAAAATAAAAAAAAGGGTCAACTGTAGAGCTGACAATTGAGTTTGGTAAGGATTAAATTACATGAAATTAAAAACTTGAAAGATAATTATGGGTGCAATTAAAATAAATTGAAATAATAGGGACTAGATTGAATTTTTTCCAAATCCCAAATTAAGAAACCTAGATTTTTAAAGTTTAACTTAGACGACACGTTGTTTGGCCATTATGTAGTTTTGGCTAATTGAGTACGCATTTTTAGGCAAATGAATGTGGCGTTTTTGACCACCTCAAGGCTATAACTACCACTATTCGACTAAGAAACATCCCATCTATAAAGATCAGATACTCTCATCAAACATTTACATCCCATTTTCTTCAATGATCTCAACAACATCTTGTCCTCGATCAACCCTTATTATATTTTTATATTCTAGGCCTACCGAGTTGGTACCTTCAAGCGAATGAATCCGAAGCTACAGACTTTCAAATCAGCTAAGGTTCGAACCAAATGAAAGGTGTGCACTCCCTTTACTAACTTCAGGTGGTCTGCAATGACGATGGCGTCAAAGTTGCTTTAATGAAGCCTTGAAATTGTGTAACTTAGTCATCGGTGATTATAATACCGATTTTGTAAAACCACTAATCTTTTTCAAGTGTTTACACTTCAAAGTTGCTCAGAGGGTTCTTATTAAGAATTTAAAACCCTTATCTTAAGATTAGAAAGCCAAAAAAACTCACATTGACCTCTAAGTTTTGCAAAAAAATCATCTTTGAGTTTGTTACAAAACCACCATTGCAAAACAAACAAAGAAAAGAGTTTCCAGCTGTTAAGATTTGTCCAAAACCATCCCATTTCAATTAGAGGCCAAGTATTGATGAATGATGATCAATCTTTGATTGAATCCATCAAAATCCTAGCTTGAAACCCTATAAATACCATTGGAAAATCAAGGCAGAGGGGGCAGAGAAAAGCAAGGAAGTTAGGATAAAGAAACATTAAGTGTGAATGTTGAAGAGCCCAACACAAATATTTCCTCAACTTTGAGAAAAAATAGCAAGATTGGGAAAGAAAGGGTAACAACATTTGTTAGAGCTTGAAAGGTATAAAACCTTCCCTTAGTCTAGTGGATGATGTCCATGACATACATCTCTAGCATGTTTATGCATGTTTGATGATGTTTTCAAATATTGTTTTTATATAGGATTGATTGTTGTTGTTGTAACCCATTTTAGGTTCCCTATAAAAATAAAAAAAGCTCGAAACGGTGCCATTTTAAGCGGCACTGTTCTTCTTCCTCCCCTGGATGTGCAGCAGGGGAAGAAGAAGGTTTTTGAATAGGTTTTTTCCTATGCTCTCTCTCTCTTCTCCCCTAACTTGACCAAACACTAACAAGCTATACCCCCTCTCTACACACCCTGTAATCACGCTGAAGAAAGGAGAGGGGAGCCTTACCCTGCAGAGGACGCCCCATGCCACCATATCTTGTGCCATGACAAGACAGGGTGACCCCTCTCCTCCTGCTTATAAATACGGGGAGGCAGAGGAGAATAGGGGGTGGGGAAGGAAAAACAAAGAGGAGAAAAGGAACGGGAGAATAAAGGAGAGATTTTTTTAAGTGGAAATAGAGAGAAAGAAGGGAGAAAATAATAGAAAACAGAAACGAAAAAGAAATGAAAGAAAAACAGGGAAGAACAGAGAAAGAAGGGAGCCAAAGAGAGACATAGAAATTTTAGAGGGGGAGAGAAAAGTAAAAAAAAAAAAGACGGGGGGAGGAAGAAAAAAGGGAAAAAAAAGAAGAAAAAAAGAAAAGAAAAAAGAAAAGAAAAGAAAGAGAGACAGGGGGAAAGTAAGAGAAAAAAAGAGGAACAAAAACACAAAGACAGGGGATTGAGAGAGAACAAAAAAGAGATTTTTAAAAACCAGAAGAACATTGTAGAGGGGGAGAAGGTTTTGAGAGAGAGAGAGAGAGACATTGTTTGAGAACCAAAGGGAGTTGAAAACAGAGATGAACAGGGGGCAAGGAAAGAAACAAAGAGAAATGATTGGAGGAAAAAATACAGAGGAGAGAACTAAAGGAACATTTTGAGAACCAGAACAAAAACAAGAGAGGTTTTTTAAAGATGACAGAGAGGGGATTATATTGTGGACAAAAGGAACAAAAAATAAAGGAAGAAGAAATAGGGAGAAGCTGAAGAGAAAAGAAGAAGAGCCACTGCAACACCACCGTCTACAACCGCATCCTGCCACCATCACCACCAGTAGCTTTAATAACTAGTTTATTAAAGTCATGAGAACTAGGCTAATATTTCAAAAAACTAAAAAATATTATTTTTTGTTTCCTTTTAGTATATGAGATCACAAATTTATACGTAAAACGTATTCCCGATATTAAAAAAAGTATTTCTTTTATAGATATTAGAACGACTAGGTTTTTACCCAAGAAGATAAGGATCTCCTTACTAAGGAGGATTTTTATTAAACTATAGACGGATTAACAATTAGAAATACAATAACACCTTCGCATATATTAGACAATCAAACAATGTAACCTACCTTAGATAGAGCGTATTTGGGGTGATAATACCTTTTTTTTTTACACAATTAGACCCCGTGCCCGATCTCTAAGACTAGTTAGGGTTCCTAGTGACCAAAATATTAGGTGACAACTCTCATACCATCTTTCCACTGATAAAGGTAAGAAATTCTTGTCTTCCCCATTTTCCCGATACTTAGAGTGGACTTACCACTGTGATGCCATACACGTGTGACAGTTGTTATAGTTTTAGTTAGTACGTAAAAATGTTGTTGTTACCATTTACATCGTGCTTAGAGTTGTTGTTGATGTTATTGGATGTGAAGACAATATGTTAGTGACTGATTTTAATAAAATAAAATAGTATTGGTTTCTTCCAAAAAGTGGTAGTGGGTGTTTGATACTTTTTTCTAATTTGTTAGTGCACGTTCTTGGTTCCTGAGTTTGGTTTAGATCCCAAATATTTAAAGAGATAGTTTTGAAGTGAAATTTGATGTTTTTGTTGGCTGTTATTAGGGTTGTAGTTATGGAAGGTGGAACCTAATGCATGATTTTGATGATTTAATGTTTTTTGTTAGTTCTTTTAATCAACTATGCTTAGTATTGATAATGTGGTTTGTGAGGACCAAAAGAAACATATTTTAGAAGCCTAAAAGGCTAGTTCCGAGTTTAATAGTGTGCTGAGTTTTTCTAGGTTTTTGGACAATGTTCTTCATATTCTTAGGAAGAACATTACCTTAGCTCTATGATTCGGACCAATTTTAGTCAATTTCTTTGCACAAGGCACTTGGTGTGACTTGATTAATCAATAATTTAGTGTTAGTTTGCATTAATAACAAATTTTCTAAGGGTTTTTTAATTCTAGAGTTTTGGTTTTGAATTGAAACCCATTTTGACTAAATCATGATTATTGGTTAATAATGATCAATGTTTGATGCTTGATTATTATTTAGTGATTGATTTCCCTTTTATGTGATTTTGATTTCATAAAATCTGGCTTGGATTATTATTCATGCTGTTAGGTTCACCTTAAATATTCTTCGTGTTCTTTAGTTTTTTTCTTTTTTCTTTTGATCTGTTTTTGGTAAAACAAATTTGTGTTTTTCTATTTTTTTTTAAGTTTGATTCATTTTAAGTTTTATTCTGATTTTGGTTTAGTTTTTAAGTTAAACCAATATTTTTTGTTCGACTTATGGTCGAACTAAAGATTTCGGGTCAACTCGGTCGGGTAAAAATCAGGTCAAAGGGTTAGGGACCTGTTTGGTTTGCCATTGTTTTGATAAAGAGAATTTTGGTTTAAGGGCGTAATTGGCAAACAAACCGTAGGCTTGCCTTGGCGATTTTATTACAAAAAAAATGGGTTTTACCAAACAAAGTCTAAAAAAATAATTAGAAAATATTTTATTTTTTTCTTCCTTGCATATGGCCAAAAATCCTAAAAATTATTTAAGCATATAAAAAAAATCTAAAATATTTAGGCATGTTTTAAAAAATATATTGCATGGATTTTACAATAAGTTTGTAAAATTCTAAAGGATTTTGGCCTATATTTCAAAAATATTAAAAATTTATTTTTGGCAAGAGAATATATTATTCACTTTTAATATAAGAACAAAAAACCTACAAAAAGGTTAATATCTAAAATACTATTAGGGATAATAATTTATTATTATTCACCTTTTATGTACGGAGAAAAAACTGTTTGAGGTTAATATTTGAAATATTATTGGTAGCAATACAACTCATTCATTTATAATATAAAGATAAAAACTGCAAAGAATTTTATTTGAAAGATTATTTGGAATGAAGTGGTATAAAAAATTCCAAGTTTATCTTGAAAGAAGCATCAATGATAATTGATGATATTTCACCATTCTAGACCAAGTTCTTCACCTAAAAAACCAGCGTATGTGCATAGTAGCAATCCCGCACAGTAGGCTTATAGGAATATCATCAGACCATAGCAAACAAACAAAAAAAAACAATGCAGTTTATTTTAGGTAAGGCATACTAGGGATCTCAATACCTTCCCTTTACACAACTAGTTCTTTGCCTAGAAAACAAAAACACTAGAAGTTAATGTTTTGATTTATAAAATCAGCAGCAAATTAATTAGAGAATTAGAAGGTGCCTAAGAGTGTGGTAGCGGTTGTTTTTTAAAGTGTTTTTCATTCCAAAACATATTAAAATAATATTTTTTTATTTTTCAAAAATTATTTTTAATATCAGCACATTAAAACAATCTGAAATGATAAAAAACATATTAATTAAAAATATATATATAAATATTTTAATTTTTTTAAAAAAACTTTCAAAATACAATGCCAGCCTATGTAAAATAGGTGTAAGAAGCAAGATGCAATGCCAACAAATGGGTTAAAAAAACAATAGACTATTTTGAGCTAAACTACTTCAACTGGCATTTATGAGCCCACCAAAGTCAATCTCCCTAATACATTTAAAAGACAGAGTATTAACACTAACCATACTACAATGTTTGTGTCCATCTTTGCACGGTCCAAAACCTTGCGTTGGACAAAGTTCACCTTCAGTCCAATCCATTTCTTATGTAGCATGGATCCATGCCAATTTAACAAGATATGGTAGGAGTGTTGATGAGTTTTAAAGCAGCGTTTGACACTGCTACTGGAAAAAAAAATTTATTTTATTTTATTTTAATTTGTTTTAAATTAATATATTTTTAATATTTTATTATTTTGACATGATTATATTAAAAATAATTTTTAGAAAATAAAAAAAATATTATTTTAATATATTTTAAAATAAAAAACATTTTAAACAACCACTACAAAATACAATCGTCACTTAACTAGTCCTAGACACACAACAAATATAATCATCACCAACAAAACAAAATTGCATCATTAGTGATCTCATTCTTATCTTCGCATCTCAGGAAGGAGCAGCAGCTATCAAGATTTGAAATTAGAGAATTGTTAAAACCGTATTTTTAAAAAATTTAAATTTTTTAAATTAAAATTTAATATAATTTATATATTTTGAATCATTTTAATGTGTTGATATTAAAAATAATTTTTAAAAAATAAAAAAATTATTATTAATATATATTTTAACATAAAAAATTATTTAAAAAACAACATCCAACCCACATGTTTTTATCTTCGCACCTCAGGAAGGAGCAGCAGCTATCAAGATTTGAAATCAGAGAATTGTGGTGGTCAATTAATAGCACCTAACTAGTCAAGGACACCCAACAAATATAATCATCACCAAGAAAACAAAATTGCATCATTAGTGATCTGGTCTGGTGCGCATTCAATAAAGTAGACACTAGGTTATAGTAGTGCGCTGAAAGAGAGGGCAACCAGTGCGCGAGGAATTAATGCACAAGATTATGGCAGGTTAGGAGGGATCTTACAGAATGAGGGGACACGTACGGGATCTTGCTTTGGCAAGGAGGCTTGAGATGGCAGTGCATGAGGATAGCCCACAAGGTAGCTATGGCAAACTTCGAAGATTAAAATCTTTTATGTCTTATTGTAATTCATAAATGAATTCTAATTCAATTAATGACCTATTATACTCTTTTTTTTTTAATATTTGGAATAAAATACTAAATTTTTTCCACCATTCTTACAATCACCTTATTTTAATTCATTGCCGCATCTCTTCCATTAGAGATGAGTACCATGGTCGATATTGTGAGGATAATATTTCATCACCAGCTGACACTGACATCAAATGGATATATATGATGTAATAATCTTCGGGCTAGCAGGCTTAATTATGAAGACATTGATTGATTCTGTTCATGATAAAATTATGAAATCTTTCGGAACGCATAAATGCAATTTTCAATACGATGTAAGTTGCCAAAGAGATGAGAGTCTTTGAAAAGAAACATGACAGCCTAGTGGTCTGTCATGTGTCTGATATTTTTATTCACTCAACTTTTATTATCATGCAAGATAATGGAAACACATGTTTTTCCATTACCCTCACAATCAAAGACCTTCATTAATCACGCCTAGTACTGCTTATTGGACATTCATCTCCTACATTAGAGCTGAGCAAGGTTGACATTGTTAACATCATTACCATGAAGCTCTAGCTTAACTAGCTCACTGATATCATATGGGTGTGCATCCCCAGGAAACTGCCGTTTAAATGCTCTTTTTCCGAAGGCCCAAGCTTTAGCTTCAGTAAAATGGGCCCCGTCCCAGTACACATACTCACTCCTGTTGGCACATGGGACGGAAAGGGATTGGCATGGGACGGCACCCGATTTTAGTACCTGGCAACAGCTATCTCGGGTATTTTTGAAACCTGCAATATTGAAGCAGAAGTAATATTAGTAACGAAGGACTAACTAAAGGAAAATGTCTGTCTTCAACCATTCTTCCGAATCCAGAGAAGAAAACGAAGAAAAAAATAGAGGGAAAGAAAGAGAAATTTATTAGTACCTGCATTTGTTACGTGAGAATCAATATCGTAAGAGTTTATGTAGGTGAATACAGCATCTTTATGCTTTTCATTAAGCTCTTCGAGCATTGTTTGAAGCAGACTGTTGAAAATCTTAACATCATCGTTGAGCCTGTACGCACATGAACTGTCATCTAGTTCATTAGGATATTGTTGTATGTTGGACGGCATACATCCTACCCGAATAAGACCAAACACGGCTATCTTTCTCGCTCCTGTAGAATACAGATCCTGGCAGGAAGGAAAACGGGATTAAGAGGGGCTCCTAGTTAGTTTCTAATCAGATCAGACATTAATTAGTTATTGTCTTAAAAGAGACACCTCCAGTTGAGTTTTGTAAGTCTTAATGAGATGTTTTGCATATTCATCAGGACTGTATAACTTGCTGCTGTTGTAGGTATCCAAGAAATAGTTGTTGAGGTAGTCGTTATGGCCCATATCAGAAACATATATGCATTTGCTCAGGTACTTCTTAGCAACGTCATCGCCTCCCAGTTGTTTGGCAATGCGTGAAACAGTTATCTTGTGATTATATAACTGAATATTCATGGTAAACAGATCTCTCTGGCGTACACAAAAAGAAACACACACACACATATATATAGTTAGTGCTGCCAAAGGACACACATGATTCCAAACTTCATATGCTCAACTATGTAAGTAATTTTATTTTTTTAAATTGAAAGAAATAAGGTGACCAATATTACTAGAACTAAAATTGATTATAGAGAGAGGAGTGGCAATGATAGAAATTAAGACACAACTAGAAAGACTATTTTTTGAGAAAATAAGAAAATAAGAGCTTGTTTGGCTTATATTGAAAAAAAATAATAGAAGTAACGAACATAAAAAATCTGGTGAACCAAACGAGCTCTTATTCTATGTATTATGATTTGGGAAATAACCTTTTTCGATATTTTTCATTTTTCTATAGAATTGGAGAAATAGAAAACCAGCATTTTCTAGAGAAAAAAAATTATATTTTCAATTAGAAAATATGTTTTATTTAGTTTTCTATTTCCCACAAATAAACACAACTTCTCCAAAACCATACAAAACATTTCTAATAGTTTTTTTAATCAAAAAGAGTTTTCAATAGATCATTAATAATCACCGAAAGATATCCTGTTTCATCAAGAATGCCAGCTCCACTAGATCCGTAATTGACACCATCTAGGAAATTAGTGAAACCTCCGACACCGAAGTCCGTGATGAAACTGTCGAAACCTAATTGTTCAGCTGAAACAAAACAATACAAGTTAGTTCAATAGCATTATGATTATATACCTATTTTTATGTATATAAAGAAATTTGAACCCAAAAGCTCTTAGGAGAAGGGAAAAATGGATACTGATTGAGCTACAAGCTCATGCGCGCGCGTATTATATATATGTGTGTGTGTGTGTGTATAGCATAGCCTTAGCTAGTAAAATTGGTATCAGTAAGCGATTTTTTACGTTATAAAAATTGTAAATCTCAGCAACAAAAGTATCAGTAGCAGACTTGGCCCGATTTCTAAATTTAATATAATTATTTCCCGTTAAGTAAAGCAAAACGAAAGAGTTATGCTGTATTATAATTAAGAGAGGAGAGCAAACTGCATGCAGACCAATGGTGTCGGCTATGTTGAGGCCATTGCTACACCTTCCAGTAGCCCCTAAAGGAAAGTCTATTCCATAAGGCAGATAATTAACTTTAACAGGTGTGGTAAGGTAGTTATTGTTTCCATTGTCAAACAAGGAGTCTCCAAAGACGAAGTAGCAAGGAACTTGAGGCGTGGCCTTTCCATAAGTCCAGTGTTGCCAGTTTGACACCAGCAACACCACAGACAACGCCCACAATGCCTTACGCCCACTGGCCATTAAAAAGTAAGCAAAACAAGATAGAAGGGGAAGCTTTGCAGTCGAAAACAAGATAGAAAGAAGGAAGAAGTGAGTTCTAGGGATGAGCGCTTTGGAAAGGATCGAACCAGGGCTATATATAGCGGTCTGGGGCGTCAGCGTGAAACTTTATACAATACTTAATGGTTGGCAACGTGTATTTTTCCTTTTTCATTTAATTTCTTCCAACTTGTGTTATTTTTTTTAACACCATAATACCTGCTACTTTGTTTCTAACGTGAAGAGTATTATCTCTTATGAAAATAATGTTTTTATATGTCGATTCATCAAGCGCTTCATTCTCACTCATTGGAAGGTCCTAACTAAAGAAACCTCACGTAGTCAAGGCGTGTTGATTTTGTAGTTTGAAATATTTTTTTAAATTATTTTTTATTTAAAAAATATTAAATTAATATTTTTCAATAAAAAATCTAAAAAATAATCATTTAAATATATTTTTAATTAAAAAAAAACATTAGAAATACGCATGCTCCAACCTTGAAGTTAATAATGTGAAAGATCCATTCTCAATTGAAAAAATCATTTTAAAAAACTGCATTCATTGCCTACAAATTGAAAAATGATTGGAAGTTGTGCTGGTTAAGCAAAATATTTGCTCTCAAGTAATCATTTTAGGTCTATATTAAAATGGATATAAATAAGCAGTAATAGCGTGAATGTACTATGAGAAAGTAGGTGGAAGAAAAGTAATGAGAAAGAAATTAATAAGTCATTTACTTTGTTAAAGGAAAAAAAAAAAACAGGGGGGGCTCATAGTAGGAGAAAAGTAAACGGTGTTCATAATTGACAGTCTCTTTTTCTTTTTTGTTCCCTTGATATTAAGAAGTAATTTACTAATATTTTGTAAACACTCATGAATAGCCAAATAAATATAATTACAGAAAACTTAAATAAACAAATTATTTGACTATGAAGAGAACCTTTTAAATAACTTTTTAAAAGATAAAAAAAACTCTTCTGAATAGCTAAACCCAAGATAAACAACTTTCACTAGTTTAAAAGATTACAAAAGTAGTATTTTAGACTACAAATTATTTGTATCTATACTACCTTGTTAAGACAAACACTTCATTTGGTCTTCTATCGCAATAACTTGCCTAAACACTTGATGATCTTAAAAATGTTGTTATTCTAATTGGAACATTCACTTGCTAATAGTTAACACAGAGACTCCTTCTAAGAGTCTGCAGATTCTCCAACTCTTCAGTGAACAGTTTTCCTTAAGAATTTTTTTCATACTCCATTTATGTATTAAGAGTATATGCTGTGAAACTATATGTAACTTCTTAGCTGGTTGTGCACTCTTACTCCGCTATTAGTGCTGCTCTCTCAAATGCTTCTAACTATATATCTTAACAACTTGTGTACTAGGTTCAACTAACTTTAGTCAATTCAAAGACACCTTACTCAATTTTACTTTTGCTAACAATTAATAAAACAACTTGAATTCCTCACGGTGCTTAAGATAATACATTTATTTGATCTTCCAAAAGAATAGTATTTTAAAAGTGAAGACCATACTAGACAAGACTTTCCTCGATCTTAGCAAAATAAAATTTATGAGATTTAAAGGTATAAACTAGGTATACTTACAAAGTTTGCTTTTGTGCTTCGATGTTAGCAATTTATCACTTGTGTGAAAACATATAAAAACATAAACAAAACTATGTAGACATTTTTTTCATCATCATCATTATTATTATTTAAAATTTTTCTCTTTTAAGAATCAGGGCATGTCAAATACACTAATGACTTTCGTAAGAAATTCAAATCTTAGACCATTTAAAGATTTTGTGAATAAGTCAGCCAATTGATGTTCGATGTTCACATGTTCTAATGACACAATATTTGATTCAACCATGTATGTATGTTTGGTTCTTGAATATTGCATATGATTTTTAGAGATACTAATTACATTGGGATCATCACAATAAATAGTCATAACATCTCGAGAGAAACCGTAATCCTCTAGCATCTTCTTCATCTAAAGAAGTAGTGTGCAACAACTACCTACTGCAATATATTTGGCTTACACAATGAATAATGAGATTAAATTCTATTTCTTACTCATCTATATTGTCAAGTTGCCACCAACATAAAAATACCCTCTAGTAGTGCTTTTTCTATTATCAGTATTTCATGTCTAGTCAATATTTAAATAGCCAACTAAACTCAAGTTTGAATCTTTTAAATATCATACATCATAATCAATTGTAGTACAAATGTATTTTAAGATTTCTTTAAATGTTGTAACATGTAATTCTTTAAGATTAGATTAGAATCTAGCACAAACACCCACAATAAAAGTACTGTTAGGTTTACTAGCAGTAATATAAAGTAGACTCTCTATCATGCTTCTATAAAGTATAAAATAAACACGCTTACTTGTAAAATCTAAACTGATTTTGACAGATGTGCTCATAGGTGTACGAACACAACTCTTTCCCTCAATAATAAACTTTTTAACCATATCTCAATCATACTTAGATTGAGAAATAAAAATTTTATTTTTACTTTGCTTAATTTGTATGCCAAGGAAAAAGTTTAACTTACCAATCATACTAATTTCAAATTCACATTTCATTTCTTTAGAACTCTCATGAGAAAGTGAATTAGGAGTAGCTCTAAATACAATGTCATTAACGTAACTCTTAGAAATGAGTAGATGTATACCCGTTTTTCTTACAAAAAAAATCTTGTTAGTTTGTCCTATTTTGAAACTGTTATCTAACAGATATTTTATTAACCATTCATACCATGCTTACGATGTTTGTTTTAGACTATAGAGGGCTTTATTTAACCTATACACATTAGGAAACAAATGATTAGTGAAATATTTAGGTTGTTCTACATAGACCTTTTCTCGTAGAATTCTATTTAAGGATTCACTCTTCATATCCATCTAATACAATTTGAAATTCAAGTGACAAGAAATTGCAAGTAGTATGCAAACAAATTCCAAATGAGCTATTGGTGCAAATGTTTAATCAAAATCAATTTCTTCTACTTTAGTGTATCTTTATGCCACCAGTCTTGTTTCTAATGATTGTTTCATGCTCTTTTCATTTGTTCTTAAAGATTCACTTGGCTTCTATTATGTTGTGATTATTAGGACATGGAACCCATTCCTATACATTATTTTTTATGAACTGATTTAGTTCCTCATGGATGGCATTGATCTAACTTTTATTTTGTAGGGCTTCTTTAACCTTTTTAGGTTCAATTTATGACAAATGACACATATATGAATCTTGATTGATAACTAATTTTCTTAAACTCATACCTAAATCTAATTTCTCAATATTATTCTCCTTTAATGATTATGTTTTACCCTTAAAAAAGGTTCATTCTCTTATGACTATTTAGAAACGTGTGAAAAACTCTTTTCCTTGTCTTTTTCATCCTATCCTGGTAAGGTTTCTTCAATTATCTTAATGATATTATTGTTGACCATGAGCTTCTTGTTGTTTCATAAATCATAAGTAGTAAGTTTTGTTCTAGGTTTAATTACAACATGGTTCAAAATACGTACATTAGTGTTGACAAGTTCCCTCCAAAAGTACAGTGCAACTTTATTACTATTTAGTATAGTTTGAGTTATTTATTGTATAGCTCTATTTTTCCTCTGAACTATACCTTTCTGTTGAGGAGTAATAGGAGCAAAGAATTCTTGATATATACCTTGTTCATAAAAAATGAAAAGTTAATACTTTCAAATTCTTTCTCATGGTCACTGCGTCTTCTAAAGATGGAAATATGCTTTTTTATTTGTGGTCTTCTGAATAGTTTCCTCACAAGATCAAAAGATTCAAGCTTTTATCTTAATAAAATAGCCCAAATATATCTTGAATAGTCATCCACATTGACCATGATATACTTCTTTCCACCTAAACTCTTAGTTTGAGTTTGACCTATTAGGTTGATATGCAATAATTTAAGGGGTCTTGAGGTCAGAATATCAATGTTCTTCTTATGTTAAGCCTTAGCTTATTTTCCTTATTGACATGCTCTACACACCATGTTGCTGACTATTCGCAAATTTGATAGACCATGTACTGCTTCCCTTTTAGATATCTTTGACAAGTCTTTAAATGTGATATGACTAATATATTGATACCAAAGACTAGTATCATCTAGTGTTACCTTATGACAACCCAAAGTGGTTAAGGTTGAAACTCTATAGCAGTTATCTAATGTTCTAGTACCTTGCATAATTTATTTGCTAGCACAATTATAGATGTTGCATTCATCTTTAAAAAACTATACACTATGATTCTCATCACAAAATTGATTTATGCTCAGTAGGTTAGCTTTAAAGCCATTTATAAACAAAACATTATAAAAAGTAGGTAAACTAAGAATATCAATACTTCTCTTTCCTTTTATAGTAGTTATGCTTCCATCTTCAAAGGTCACTGATCCTCCACTCGAGGATTTAAATTTTTTGAACTAACCTTTATCTCCTGTCATATGTCTAGAACAACCACCATCTAAATACCACAAATTGTTATTCATTGTTTTGAGTGTTATATATGCTCCTAGACATATTTTTTTTTTATTAACTATCCACTGATTTTTATTATTGTTTTGTTATAATTTTTGAACTCTTGAGATTTCTTACAACCTGAAAACTTACCAAGTTTTCTTTTTATAGTACATAATTAATTTAATAATAAATCAAATTTATACTCTAGATCTTAACTCTTATTAGAAAATCTATTTCCTAGATTGAAACAATTCATATTTGTATGTCCTACAATTCTATATTACTTACAAGTAGGAGTAAACTTACCTTTTAACTTACTTGTTTGGACATTGTTTGACTCGTCTATAGCATTATAATCTCTTTTGCTTTACCTTTTTTAAAGATAATTCCTTAAAAGAGGAGGCTAGCAATGTATTGTTGATCAAATTTCCAAGCATCATGTATCCTAAACCTAATACGATCACTGTTGAGCTTTTGAGCTTTCAATATTCTATCATGTTTTTGGGTTGCTGATTGTTCCTTTTTCTATTTATACATTATCAACTCTTTCTCAAGTGCTTTGAGCTTAATAAGAGATCTAGATATCTTTATTTCTGATAGCTTTAAAGCCTCAGTTAGATTATTCTTCTCGTTCTCCATAGTTTTCAGCTTGTTAAACAACTTCTTTTTCAATTTCTTAACTTTCATGAATTCTTCACATAAGTCATCATAAGCTTTCTACAAGCTTAATTCATGATCGTCATTAATAAAAGTAATATTTGAATCACTAGAATAACTAATAGTTTGATTTATGTCAGAACTACTAAATTTATTAACAATTTCATATTTGTCAAAATCACTTAATGTATTAATAATTTGGTACATATTAGTACAACCATCAACAAGACCAAAAAGAGAGACAAAATCAAATTCATTATCAGATGATGAATTAGAATTTTTAGAATCAAATTCATCACTTAATGTAATATTAAGGGCTTCTTCTTTATTTTTATTTTTTAAAATTAGAACATTCATTTCTTAAGTGACCATATTCTGAGCATTCAAAACATTTAACTCTTTTCTTAGATTCAATTTTACCTTTGCTTCCATTTTCTGACTCATTTCTTTTGGCAAAATTTTTTTTTTATCATTACCATTATTCTTTTTCTTAAACTTAATTTTCTGAATTCCCTAGCTATGAGAGCAATATCTTCACTATTAAAATCATTATCAGAAGAATTATCATATTCTTTATTAATAGATTTAAATGCGATGGACTTACCTTTCTTTTGATGAGGCAATGTAGATTCATAAGTTTGTAAGGAATCTACCAATTCTTCAACACATATAGTGTTCAAATCCTTGCTCTCTCTTTTTTTTTGGCTGTTACCTTTGGTCGAAATCTTTCAAGTAAGGATCTTAGAATCTTCCTTATAATTTACAAGTCCTCTATTTTTTTCTCTTATATTGAACTTGAAATTTATAATATTGTTACTTTTTGTATAAAACTCATTAAAAGATTCATCTTTCAACATTCTTATCTCTTTGAATCTTGAGGTTAACATTTATAATGTAAGACCCAAATTCTTGGACCAAGCCCAAGCCCAAGCCGAAGCCAACCCAAAAACCTAAATATATAATAGTATGTGACTAGAGGTTGCTTCTTTTTTTTCTTTTTCTTTTACCATGAATTTTCTCTCAAAATACCAAGGGATTCAGCTCTTTTTAAACTTAAACTTTTAGAATTTAAGAAGGGTTGGAGAAATAAGTATTATGACTACCTTCTTTTAAGTTTTCAATTAGGATTTGATAGCTCATGGATTAAGGAAGTGTTTTAGGGTTTTAAGATGTTTAATATATATTGATTTGATATATCAATGATTTAAGGGATTTAATCTATGCATTAGTGTGTTAGTTGGACTAAAATGAATTGGGTTGATGTCTATAATATGGGTTTATTGAAGAACAGAATGTCTATTACTTTTGGGTTTTGCAGATTTTTTATTAGCAGGTCGGGATTCTAGAAATCCCAACCAATTAGTCTACCAGTTGAACTGAATCGGTCAACCAGTTCATATTTTACAACCAGTTGACCGGTTGGTTTATGTAATGGTTGACCAGTTGGTTAATCCAATCGACCAGGTCTGCTAGGTTCGATTAGTTTGGGTTACGTTTGGAATCGATTGAGTGAATTCAGTTCGACTTTATTATTATTATTTGGTCTCTAAGTTTATGGTTTTAATATTTTATGTTATGTTGCTTTGAGTTGTTTTTTAGTGTTTTCCATATATGTTATAAGTTCTGCTGACGTTCCTCCTAGCGAGCCTCAATAATCTCTGGTTTTGCATTCGTTTATCTTTTTTTTTTTTTTTCGGGTGAGTGAGATTATTTCTATTATACATTATGTATGTGTGTGTGGCTATATATTGGTATGAAATGATGAGAATTATTGCTATTATTGATATTATAAGTCTGATTAGTTGTTGTTATTATTATTTTGTTTTCTTCTTAAATACTCATTCTATGCTTGTTTGATTTGAACATGGTTCATATATCCTTTATATTTGTTTAAATGTGATCATGCTTGCATTGTGAATCTTGATGATAAACCATGAACCTTATATCCATGTTATTTATTCATTTCTGCTCATGATTCTTGTCACCTCATTTAGACCATTGTCAGAAACTCAAGACTAACATAGGGTAGCTAGTTACTCCATTCTAATAAAGAGTTGGTAGCTTATGTGCAAAAGGTACTATGTTTCCTAGTTGGCTAGCAGGGTGTCAACACTGTGCGGATTCCACAATTATATGTGTACGTGTGTGTGTGTGTGTTCCCTAGTTGATGAGTAGGATGTTAGTAATATGATATGTAATTCTAACATGCATAATTTTTTTTATGCATCATTTGATATGATACCTTTGATATACATGTTTCGTTCGATACTTGATTTATGTAACCGAATTCACTTATCTTAAAATGTTTATTAGCATGTATTATAGTTATTATCTCTCACTAAGTGTTTGGACTCACCCCTCCATTTATATTTTTCAGGTCTTTAGTTTAGTTTCGATAGCAGGATGTTTTGGCTATGTTCTTTAGAATAGTCTTGATAGTTTTAATGGAAAAAAATTCTGGAATTCTTATTATAGCTTTTCTTTAACCTGAGCCTACAGGTAAGTGGGAAAAATTGAAATAACAAGTTGAAGACAAATATCTTAAAGAAACTGAATAGAAAGAACAATGCTAAACTGATAAACCCTAATCTAGATTTTTGGGCAGCTTCGAGGTAGCCTGGGCCTCCTAGGTGAATGAGATTTGCTTCAAAGCAATTTCCTGCCTATCTGCTGCCCCTCCCTCTCCCTTTTATTGTCACTCTCGGTTAATTGAGAATTAAGGATAATAGATAGAATTGACAGCTGTTTTATTTATCAGTGTTGTATTTGGACTCTTTTTTTCTTCTCCCAAACTGTGCCGTATTTGGACTTCTGTTCTTCTCCCTAACAGTGCCGTTTTTCTTTGAACTTACTCCCTTGCCAACTGTCAGCCACAGGAGCCTCTTCATCTCAGCCCTCCACGTAAGTGCTTCTTGTCCAATCTTGACCATACACTTGCTCACTTTATTTCTTTGTTGCAGGTAAGTCTTCTCCCACATGCCTCCTTCATTTCTTCCCCCGGCCTCAACTTTGATCATACTTCTTTGGCGCTGTCGGATTGTTACAACTCTCTCCCCCTTAAAAAACCTTGCCCTCAAGGTGAGGGTAGGAACCTTTTAACCACTCTTCATCGACCCAATTGACGTCTTCTTTAGGCTATCCTTCCCATCTTAACAGTACTTCTTCCCTTGTCTTCCTCCTTAAGACTTGGCTCCTTCGATCAAGTATCTCTGCTGATTCTGGCTGAGTACTCCTCTTGGGTTCAAGAGTGGGTAGCTTCGGTTCAGGAATGGTTTCTTTCCCCACCCATTTCTTTAGTAGCGAGACATGGAACGTGCTGTGGATTCAGGCATCCTTAGGAAGATCTAACTGGTAAGCCACTTTTCCCACCTTTTTTAGTATTTTAAATGGCCCGAAGTATTTATATGCTAACTTCCCATTTTTATTTTTTGGCATGCTGGCCTGTCTAAATGGCTGGAGCCGGAGGTAAACCCATTCCCCTTCTTTGAACTGGGTTTTTTTTCTGCCTTTATCTGCTTGTCTCTTTTGTCTTTCTTGAGCTCGAGCTAAGTTGTGTTTAATTTCTGCAATTTGTTCTGTCCTGTGTTGTAATTGTTCCTCTGCTGCGTGATTTTTTATTGACCCGGGAATATAATCTGTGAGGCTTGGGGGTGGGTAACTGTAAATTGCTTTGAATGGGGTAGATTTGAGGGATGTGTGGTAGCTGGTTTTGTAACAATATTCGGCCATGGTCAGCCAATTGGACCAGTCCTTCGGGTTATCTCCTACATAACATCTCAAATACCCTTCCAGTGTTTTGTTAGTTGCCTCTGTCTGACCGTCGGTTTGGGGGTGGTAGGCTGTTGACATCAACAGTTTAACCCTCTGACTTTGGAATAACTCTCCCTAAAAATTACTAGTGAAGGTAGGATCCCTGTCTGATACTATGTTGTCTGGTAGTCCATGCAGTTTCATTACATTCTGTGAGAACAGATTGGCGATTTTTGTCACGCTGTAAAGGTGGGACACATGGATAAAATGGGCATATTTGGTGAACCTATCCACAACAACCATAATTACTGAGTATTGATTAGATTTTGGTAGCCCCTCTATAAAATCCATAGATATGGATGACCATGGTCTGGTGGGTATAGGTAAAGGCTGTAAGAGTCTTGAGGGTTTTGTGTTTTCTCCTTTTACTCTCTGGCAGACCTCACACTGTTTGATATAAGTTTGTATATCTGATTTCATTCCTACCCAAAAGAAATCTCTCCTTGCCCTTTTTAGTGTTCTCTCAAAGCCTGTGTGTCCCGATGATGGGCTATCATGTATATAATTTAGGATGGCTGTTTTTATAAGGCTGGATTGACTTATGTAGACTCTCTGTTTATAGTATAGTATCCCTCCCCTAAAATGGTATTTCAAGGAGCCTATGGTTTCTTGGTCTAGTTGTTACATGATGTCTTGAATTTCTGGATCAGTTTTATAGCTATCTTTTAACTGATCAGCCTAGTTAACAATTGGAGTAGAGATAACCCATAGTGTACCTTTTTCTGTGGTGTCCTCCTGTCTAGAGAGTGCGTCAGCTACTAGGTTCTCCTTTCCTGCTCGAAACTCGACCACGAAGTCATACCCAATCAATTTGGATAACCATTTCTGCTGTGTGGGTGTTCCAACCCGCTGCTCCAATAAATACTTGAGGCTCTATTGGTCCGTTTTAACTTTAAAGGCCTGGCCCAAAAGGTAAGGCCTCCACTTCTGAACCGCCATGACTAGGGCTAAGAACTCCTTCTCATAGGTGGATAGTGTTAGTTCCCTTCCCTTCAGACTCTTGCTGAAATAAGAAATGGGTCTGCCTCCTTGCATTAGCACAGCACCGAGTCCTATACCTGAGGCATCACACTCTACTACAAAACTTTGGTTGAAATCTGGTAGTGCCAGGACTGGGGGGGTTGATACGGTCTATTTTAATTTTTCAAAGGCTTGATCTGCTTCCGTATCCCATTTATAGGCCCCTTTCTTCAATAGTCTAGTTAAGGGACCAGCAATCGCCCCATAACCCCGGATGAATCTGCGGTAGTAGCCTGTCAAACCTAAAAAACCCCTTAATGATTTGAGTGTGTTTGGTCTAGGCCACTTGATCATTGACTCCACCTTGCTGGGGTCAGCATATACTCCCTGATTTGATACGATATGCCCCAAATATTCAATTTCTCTGCTTGCAAATTTACATTTGGACTGTTTGGCAAATAACTTATGTTGTACCAGAGTCTCAAATACCATCCTAAGATGTCTCTCATGCTCTTCCACATTGTGACTGTAGACTAAAATGTCATCGAAGAAAACCAGCACAAATTTTCTGAGATAGGGTCAAAAAATGTCATTCATCAAACCTTGAAAAGTGGAAGGGGCATTTATGAGGCCTAAAGGCATCACCAAAAATTCATAGTGCCCTTCATAAGTCCTAAAGGCTGTTTTGGGGACATCTTCTTCCTTCATTCTGATCTGGTGAAAGCCCGACCACATGTCTAGTTTGGAAAAAATCTAAGAACCATGAAGCTCGTCTAGTAGCTCTTCTACAACTGGTATGGGAAACTTGTCTTTCACAGTTTCCTTGTTGAGGGCACGATAGTCAACACACATTCTCCACGACCCATCAGCCTTCCTAACTAGTAGGACTGGCAATGAAAAAGAGCTTTGGCTGGGTCTTATGGTACCCATTGCCAATAACTCTTTAATAAGCTTTTCTATCTCAAATTTTTGGTAATAGGGGTACATGTAAGGACGTACACTGATTAGGGAGGTGCCCTCCTTCAATACTATAGAGTGATCATGTGATCTGCTAGGTGGAATTCCTTTTGGCTCTTGAAAAACTTCCACGAATTCTAGCAACAGATTCTCAATCTGTTCTGGAATTTCATTCTAAGCTGATCCCAACTCCCAAATTTACAGAATCAGGCCTTCCTCGACTCTTCTCAATTCTTGTAAAATGGTTGGGCTGTAGTCGACTTCTGATTTCTCCATTCCCATTCCACAGATCAGGACCTTCCTTCCCTTCTTTTGGAATTCCATTTTTAAGGCTGAGAAGTCCCATAGAATGGGCCCTAGACTTTTGAGCCACTGAATTCCTAATACCATATCGCATCCTCCCAACTGAATTATATAAGCCCGAGTGACAAACTGATCTCCTTAAATCGTCAGTTTGATATCTGGGCAGCTTCCCTCACTCCATAGCCGGGAACCATCTGCAATATTCACCCCAATAGGCTTGTGTTTTAAGACTTTCATCCCCACCCTTCTTGCTACCCTGGGATGTATGAAATTATGTGTACTTCCTGTATCAATTAAGGCCACAAAGTTATGGCCACTCAGCTTAACTTCCACTCTCATAGTTTTAGGATTTGGACTTCCTATGATTGCATGAAGGGATATGCCGGATCCCTCCTTGCCTTCTTCCTGAGGTTCTCCCAAATCAATCAGATCTTCAGAGACATAATTTTTCTCCTCCACCTCCTCATCTACTTCTTCTATCAAGAATATCCTTGGTCCTCCACACCTATGGCCAGGTCCCCATTTACTGTCACATTTAAAGCAAAGCCCCTTGTCTTTTTTTTCCTTCATCTGTGCTGGAGTGAGTCTCTATATCTGAATTGGTTTATTTTCAGCCCTGGGCTGAATTGGTGTTGGGTTTCGGCCTTGAAACCCCATAGCACTGGGCCTCCAAGATTTCCTCATGATTGTCAGATTTTCCTCCTGCATCCTTGCTAGTCCATAAGCAGACACTAAATTCTAGGGGTTCAGCATTCTGACTCCCATTCTTATTTCCTCCTTCAATCCTCCTAGGAAACAGCTGAGCCTGTGAGAGTCGAATAGTCCTCTGACTCGATTCGAAAGCATTTTGAATTGGGTTTTGTAGAGCTTTACTGTTGATGTTTGTTTGATACTTATGAGGGCTTCCATAGGGTCATCATAAGATGATGTTCCGAAATGAACTTGGAGGGCTTTAACGAAGGCCTCCCAACTGGTGAGAATTTCGATCTCCTCTAGTTCTTAATACCATGTTATGGTCTTTCCTTCCATGTGAAAACTGGTAATAAACAGCCTGTGTTGAGCTGGGGTGTTGTGAAAGTTAAAGAATTTATTGAGCTTGTATACCTAACCAATAGGGTCATTTCCATTAAACCCGGGGAACTCTAACCGGATTGACTTGAGCTGAACCTGTTGAATTCCTTCCTGTGGTACTATTTCATGCCTTGGATTTCCAGTCACTGCCCCGGTGGGGGAATTAGGAGGGGAGCCCATGGGCCTTTTCCCTTGGGCCTTAGTCATATGATCCATCCTGGTAGATATATTTCTCAACTGCTACACTATGTCTTCCAATATTTGCTGTTGATTCTGCTGGTTTTGTTGCTGTAACTCCTGTTGTTGTTTCATCCCTGACATAGTTTCTATCAGCTGCGAAACTCTTGTTCCTTCTGCCATCCGAGAACCAGGCTCTGATACCACTTGGAATAGTCTTAGTAGTTTTAATGGAAAAAAATTCTGGAATTTTTATTATAGCTTTTCTTTAACCTGAGCTTACAGGTAAGTGGGAAAAATTGAAATAACAAGTTGAAGACAAATATCTTAAAGAAACTGAATAGAAAGAACAATGCTAAATTGATAAACCCTAATCTAGATTTCTGGGCAGCTTCGAGGTAGCCCGGGCCTCCTAGGTGAATGAGATTTGCTTCAAAGCAATTTCCTGCCTATCTGCTGCCCCTCCCTCTCCCTTTTATTGTCACTCTCGGTTAATTGAGAATTAAGGATAATAGATAGAATTGACAGCTGTTTTATTTATCAGTGTTGTATTTGGACTCTTTTTTCTTCTCCCAAACTGTGCCGTATTTGGACTTCTGTTCTTCTCCCAAACGGTGCCGTTTTTCTTTGAACTTACTCCCTTGCCAGCTGTCAGCCACAGGAGCCTCTTCATCTCAGCCCTCCACGTAAGTGCTTCTTGTCCAATCTTGACCATACACTTGCTCACTTTATTTCTTTGCTGCAAGTAAGTCTTCTCCCACACGCCTCCTTCATTTCTTCCCCCGGCCTCAACTTTGATCATGCTTCTTTGGCGCTACCGGACTGTTACATTCTTCCTGCTTCTTGAGTCAGTATGCCTCATTTGTTCCTCGAGGCCTCTAGTTTATTCTTTATTTGTTATTCATAGATACTGCATATAATGATTTTAATTATGTTTTGAATTCATGAGTTTTGAATATTTTGTTTTATGCTGCACTATTTTATGATTTTTATGATATCAAATGTGTAAGTTCTGAGGCTGAGCAAAGACGGGGCACCTTGAAGTACTATGTTTGCATTACTAGTCATAGGCCTGGGAATTAGGTCACGACACATAATTTGGAATTTGGTTACTATCTTGGTTCCCTCATAATTAACTTCAAGAATATAACAAGCTTCCTTGGCTATTTCACACATTGAGATTCTTTTAAATTCATCAGGAAACACTGTCATGAATATAGCATTATAGCCTTTATTATTCCAATTACAATCATTGTATTCGTCTTTAGTCCAGTCACTAAAAGACGTTTCAGGCTTGGTGCATCAATGCTAAACTAGGTTCTAGACTTTCTTGTCTTGTAATTTAAGGAAAGTTTTCATTTTTACTTTTCAATAAGCATAGTTCTTACCATTGAATTGCATTGGTGAAGTTAGTATTGAAATGTTCAATAAGAAAAATAGATCTCACTCGAGAATGAGTGAACTTGCTAATCAATGCCAATAATTTTAACATTTACAATAATATCTTAAAAATTATTTTTCTTTCTCTTTACATGAATATATCAAAAAAAAAAAAACTTGATTTCCCTTGCTTTCCTTGTAACAAATAAAAAATAATAATTTTCCTTCTTTTACATTTTCTTCTTCTTCGATTTAATTTTCCTTCTATTTTCTAATAGTTGTTTTTAGTGGACACACAAATTGTAAAACGTATTTCTTTATATGAAAAAAAAAGGTCCATAGCTATAAAACAAAATATATTGCATTCAAAGAATCCTTTACCTTTTGCCGACAAACATGGTTGTAAGCGCAATCCTTTACACCTTATTACCTTTCTATATACAAAAATAACCTTCTAGTTGAAATTGATGTTCATGTAAATAGAAATTAAATAATTTTAATATGAATTGATGAAAATATCCTTCTAAGTTAATAAAATATAAAACAACTATATGTTGGAACGAGGATTTAAACCTAGATAAACTTGGTTACATATTGATAAAAGTATCACCTATAACATGTGTGAACGTTAATAATTTATACTTTATTAGATATTTTGTATTAATATATTAATTTTAATGTGCAAAGTTCTAGCTTATTTTTGAACCCAATTATTTTTTTCTAAATATCCTAATAAAAGTTTAAAAATTAACAAAAAAAAAGCATTTTTTATATAAAAAAAAATCATTACTTTTACCCAAATGTTAGTCATTTTTCAAGTTTTCTATAATTTTTAAGAATTTTTATGTCTTTTCACATTTTTAAATTTTTAGCTATTTTTTATTTTCTCTCTCCACTACCAATGTTGCTAATCATCCCTTCTTCTAATCCTGATAGGTATAGCTTAATTGGTTAAGTTCTGAATTTGTTCCACAGAAGACACCAGTTCGAGTGCCATAAATTTCAGGGTCACTGGAGGTTTTACATGATCATTAACTTCAATGTCTTGGGGAATTAGTTGAGATGCGCGTAAACTGACTCGGACACCCACGATTAACAAAAAAAAATAAAATCATCCCCTCTTCTTCTTCTTCCTCTTCCCTTCTCCTCTTTTCCGTCTTGTGCTTCACTCTCCTTCACCAACATCGACCACTATTAGACAGTGAGCAACCATGACAACCTTTCGTCGTCTTGATTCGTATCTGCTTTGCTATAACCCCTTCATGCGACCCTAGCACAATGGCAGCTTGTAAGAGTTGTGGTGAGAGGAAAAGAAAAAAACCAAGGACAAAGTTTATTTTACCTCCCTTTCCAGTTGGCCGTAAATTATAAGAGCTATCTTGTATTATAATTTCCATGAATTTAAAACTTTTATAAACCTGCGTTACCTTACTCTGAAATTCTTAATTTAATTAAATATATATATATATATATATATATATATATATATATATGTAGTAGAGATAGAAATTATTATCATTTGGTTATAAAACCTTTTATATCATGTTAAAAAAAACTATTTCAACTAAAATATTATCTCACTTAAACAATAATTTATATTAAAAATAAATTATAAATTAATCTCTCTAGTTTTGAGAAATTAATTAATTAATCCCTCCTGCTTCAAAAACTAATTAACTATTATTTTTTTGTTCATTTCACGTACTTTTCTAAATTATTCATTTTTTTTGTTTGAAAAAATGAAAAAAAAAACATAAATATATATTATGAAAAGGTTAATGAGAAATGAACAATTTTTAAAATAAATCAATATTAAATTAAAAGTAGTCTAAACTAATCAAAATTCTAAATAAAAAACAAATTAATTAATTTGTTTCTCTAAACTAGAGAATCTAATTCATAATTTAATCTAACTTAATAACATTCATTATCATAAATATCATTGTGTCCTTTTTAACTGGATCTATCCATTTTTTATATGAAATTATCCTTGTTTTATAACTCTGATCATAAGTTTGATGAATTAACCCTAATTAACCCGAGTTAAATTGAATAATATTGAGTCTTTTTTAACTGTAACTATTTTAAAAAAAATAAACTCAAAAATAAAAAAAAAATCTAGATAGAGATATTTTTATAATTTTTTTACAGGTTTTAAATTTTATTTTTTCTTTTTTATTTTAACATAAAGAGCCATTAATATAATATTATTAATTACTCAAAAATTCTTCATAAAATTTTTCGCATGGAAGTCTCTTGTCACTTCACCACGAATTATTGGCCTTTATTGGTGAGTGTCTAATGTGGGACCAGACTATGCCATTTGTATATCGTTTTTCGAGATTGATTGCGAACTATGCTGCTGGCACCCAATAAAAGGGGTGACCATCAATTATATGGCTGGTAGGTATAGTCAGGCTTTTTTCTTCCAAGAACTTTAATTAATTGAGACTTTTCAATTAAATGAAATGCAACACGCGATCACTTTTACCTTTACCTTTTTTTCTAAATGATAAAAAAGAAATTACAACTTTTTCTTTTTCTTTTTGTCTTTTACCAAATAGAACACAAATGTGAGTTATTCCTTTTTTTTT
>Ga0325410_1001267_pt1 | contig 27920 bp, 38 predicted proteins | sample PopdelMetagenome_16_FD_206182 | JGI IMG/M metagenome (GOLD analysis project Ga0325410, IMG submission 206182) | Populus deltoides microbial communities from Bellville, Georgia, United States - Xylem-PdIQD-R3 | ecosystem: Host-associated > Plants > Phyllosphere > Stem > Wood/Secondary xylem...
AGGTATCTTATATTATTAGATATGTTATTATAAAACATGCTTTAGTTAAGGAGTTATTGATACTTCAAGTGCAAAATGATGATATAAAACCTTGATAAAAATGCACTTTTAAGTACTAATCATCAATGCAAGTTTTTCTTTGGCTCAATTTGGTCTACTTGGATTAGATCCAATCTGTTGCGAGGTAGGAATTTCTGGACAATCAAGGCGCCAAAGAATTGCTCTTGGGCTTGGGGAAAGATCCTAAAGCTCAGATCATTAGCATGGCTGAAGATGCAGTACATCATAGGAGATGGCATGACAACCTCTCTATGGTTTGACAATTGGCATCCTCACAACCCGCTCACGAATTCTTACGGTGAAAGATTCATCTACGATTCAGGTGATTGTGCTGATTAGTAACGCGAGGGTGAATGTGCTGATTAGTAACTCAGAATGGAGAATCCCTACCACTCAATCTATTGGCTGGCACCCCATTATAGAAGTTATTCCTTCCAATCCTAAGATGGGGCAGAAGGATGAGATTGTGTGGTTGGATTCACCAAATCACAGATTCTCAGTCAAAGTAGCTTGGGAGCACCTAAGATTTCATGATCAGGTTGTTTAATGGCATGACATTGTGTGGTTCAAGAATGTTGTTCAAAGACATTCCTTTCTTCTATGGGTGGCTGTCCAACAAAAGCTCACAACTCAGGATAGACTTCATCGGTTTGGTATACATGGTCCCAATCGATGCTCACTCTGTCTCCGCAACAATGAAGATCATAACCACCTGTTCTTTGAATGCTCCTATACTAAAACGATATGGTGGCATGTTTGTGACAGATGCGACATTCTAAGAATGATGAAAGGGTGGGAGGAATGGATTCGATAGGCAACTGTTACGTGGCATGGTAAAAATTTCATCAATTTTTCTTGTAAATTGGGTTTCGCGGCTACAATGTATTATATCTGACAAGAACAGAATGCAAGGATATTTGCAGGAATGTCGAGAACTCCAAATTTGGTCTTTGATCAAATAGAATGTATCATTCGTGAAAAGCTTGATTTGATGAGAAACGCTCTACCAACAAATGAAAACATAAGGATCCAAAGCGCTTGGAGGGTCAATAACATAGACTCTTAAATTGATATTTAGCTGGTTGTATTGGTATCCCTAACAAGTCTAGTTAAGTCGAGGTGTTCTGCTTTGTGGCTTCCTGTAGTCATTTGTTGTTTTATGTTTTCGTGTACATTGTAAATCTAGGGTATGCCCCTTATAATCTTTGTATATTCTTCTTTTAATATATCTGTCAACTTACCCAAAAAAAAATTTTCTTTTTCTTTGTTGCCTTTGTCCTTAAAAGTTAGTGGGGGAAGTGGAAACAAGTTATAATTCTTCCTTTTCACATTAAAATGCAAATATGTTTCTCTTCCAAGTAAGCTAATGAAATAAACCATTCACGAATACTTTTGTCCTGCAATGAAGTGACTCTTTTTATGACAACTTTATTTCCTCCAATTGCTTTCATCTCCAAGTCTTTGAGTCAAGCAACTCATATCTCATGTAGTGATACAAATAGAATTCTTTATCGTGCCAACAAAACTTAAGCTTTGAGAATCTCATGATCTTGTAATGCAAAAGGCGTTGATCTTTCCACCATCATTCCAATTTCTACAGTATAATATCATGTCTTTATGATGTGGACCAACCTAGATACACCAGCAAGGAGCTATTACATGTTCCAAATGGTCCAATGGCTCGGTCCAAGACAAAGGCATTGAATGAGGCATTGAATGCATTTATTTTGAAGGTTTTAACCAAGTCAGATTTGAAGGCTCCATTGGAGTATCAAGAGAAGCCCTAGTACATCTTATCCATGTGCAAGAGGGGCCCAATCCAACCTTATTTGGGTCATGAGGTGAGGACAACAAAGAAAACAAAAATAATCCTACTACAACTTGGAAACAACATGAGTGGCTACATTTTCATTTTGTTTCTACGATTAATGAGCTGCATGGAAGGCTATAAATAAGCCTTGAATATGTTCTGCAATATTTTATTTCCCTATCTTTTTTCTCATGGCAAAACCTGAATTTAATATTATGGGCTTTATTTTATTTTGTTAGCTACAGCCCAATTCTTGTTTGGGCTTAATTAATACTTTGTTTTTAGCTAGGATCCAAGACTTGTTTAGATTAGGTTATCGGCTTTTCAGTTTAGGGTTTTTAGGTCAATTTTGAGTGGACCTCATATAAGTCTACATAAGAGGTCTATTAGGGTTAATTTTTTAAGAACTATTTAAGCTCATGTAACCAAGATTTTCTGCAGTCATTGATGAATATTACTTCTGAACTTTTCAGTTTTAACGTGTAAGAGTGATTCTTGCATTCTTTAGTTCTTGAACGAACTGAATCTGACTGATTAAAGATTAACTAGTTTTGTGTCGTCATTCTACTCATTCCAATAGTGTTGGTTCCCCGTGGCAGGTTTCTATTGTGTCACACTCCTATAAGACCTATTTCGGTTTTTTGGGATCAAATCTCAATCTTGATTGTGGGTTGCGTGACCACGTGATCACGAGGTTCATATTAGTTGGTATCAGACCTAGGCTCTAAAATAAGGTCATAACCTTATGTTATTTTGTTTCTTTTTTGTGTCCATGTCATCTAAGCAAAAAAAAAAATAGTTATATTTCATCTTGTAACTGTCTCTAATCATATATATATATATATATATATATATATATATATATATATATATAAAACAGAGAGAGAGAGAGAAGATTAAATTTGAAGGATGATTCAATTTTGTCATAGAAAACTCAACTCTTAGTGAACTATAAGTTAAGCACTTTAGAACCAACTGAAACTTCATATTCTATCTATTGGGGGTGAGATCGCATCATATATCAAATTGGGTCTTATTTTGATATCGTTTGTTTGATGTTTTAATTTGAGGTTTAATTCTGCCGCATAAACACAACTCTTAATGAACTATAAGAAAATCATCTCATAATCAATTAAAACCTCATATTCTATCTATTGGGGATAAGATCGCACCATATATTAAAGTTGGGATTATTTTGATATCAGCTTCTTGAGGTTTTAATTGGAGGTTCAATTCAGCTTCAAACTTATCATACAAGGGTTGTGGGTACCTAGACATAAGAGAACAACCTATAAATTGAGCTTTGTTGTTTGTTTAGTATTAGAATACTAAATATTCAATTTGAGGTCATTTCAAGATCATTTGATCTGAGTTTCAATTTTGTTACGTAAAAATTGCATAACAGGTTAAATTTGCATCAAGTTTCAAAACATGATCATTACTACTTGTTTTTGTCCAAATATTTTTGTTTCTATTATAATTGGGTTACCTAGGAGTCAATTAATTTTTTTCACTAATATTCGCTTCTGTTTTATTTCGTGTCTTCATTTCATCCACAATTCATATGAATTTGCATTGCTACTCGCAAAATCATAATCGTAGTTTTGTTTTGCTTTGTTTTCAGTATATTTATTGATTCTTGAGTATGAAAATCATAATTGAGTGCACTATGACGGACTGACTATGAAAATCATAATTGGAGTGCACTATGACGGACTGACTTTGATTTATTGATTTCAGTTCCTAAAGAACCAAAAGAAAGCAAGTTGTAAGGTAAAAGACATAGTGAACTTATTAGAGTGAAAAGCCTTGATTTTTTTTTGTGTGATACACGAGAGGTGTGAGGATATATTTTGTGATATAACCAAATTTTACAGATTTAAAGAATGTTTGAAAACAATGAATCAGCAACACAAAACGTTGACGTTGTTTTCCAATTTTGAGCCATAGGCCAGCAACTCAAGCTGTTGTCTAGGACATACAAGGATTTGAAAGATAAGGTGAATTTGATAAAGCAACAAAATAGTAGGGTTGATCGCCAAGGAAATACAGTTCGTATGGCCGTACAGAATGTCAGATCTGATTTTGAAGAGTTTGTTGATTAAAACGTAGATGCTGGCCAAGGAATCAGGTCTAGACCAAACAGGGCTAGGAAGAATGTGAATTTCCATGGCATGGGGAATTGTGAAGATATGGACGGGGACCTGGACACCATTAAATTGAAAATTCCTAACTTTCAAGATAAAAACGATCCCGAGGCTTATTTGGAGTGGGAGAAAATGTAGATTGGATTTTTTATTGTCATAGTTATTCTAATCAAAATGAAGGTGAAATTGGTGATAATTGGGTTTACAGAATATGCATTGATTTGGTGGGATTAGATTGTAATTAGTATGAGGAATGAGGAGCGACCCGTTCAAACTTAAGGAGAGATGAAAGTCTTAATGAGGAGACTATATGTATATCTCCACTATTACATAGACTTATATCTGAAGCTCCAAGGTCTGAATCAAGGTTATAAGACAGTAGATGAATATCACAAAGAGATGGAGATAGCAATGATTCGGGCCAACGTTGTTGAGGATAGAGAAGCCACCATGACTAGATTTCTTAATGGGTTGAATCGAGACATTGCCAATGTTGTTAAGCTACAACACTATATGGAGCTAGAGGACATGGTTCACATGGTTGCGAAGGTGGAGAGACAACTTAGAAAGGGATATGTTTGGCCAACGTTTAATTCCGGTTCTTTATCATCTTGGAAGCTAAATCTAAGGAGAGAGGGTGTTGTCTGGTTGAGCTCCTTTATTCCTTCGAATGTCGAACCACTAAAGGCTAATGTTGATGTCCCACTGGTGCCAAAGGTAAGTCTAAAACTCAACCTAAACGTATATGTGATGTTAAATATTTTAGGTGTCAGGGACATGGACATTATGCTTCAGAGTGTCCAAACAAGAAAATCATGATGATTAGAGATAATGGTGATATTGAATCTAAAAGTGACAGATCTGATTGTGAAGGCATGCCACCATTGGAGTATAGTGATGGGGATGAGTTAGCATTACCGGTTGAGGAGTCCTTAGTTATAAGACAAACACTTCAGGTCCAAGTCAAGAAAGATGAAACTAATCAACAAAAGAAGAACATCTTCCATACACATTGTTATGAGCTTAGGTTGCTTCTTGGACTCAGTTTATCTTCTTAGAATTTTGTTCTCTCTAGTATTTGTATGCTACCATAATGTCTCTATGTTCTTATATGGAAAATGTTCCAATGGTTAGCTCTAACATTGAACAACACAATCAAGTTAAGTCTGGACATACATTAAGATTAGAACTGCAAGATATGTTGAATAGCCATGGGATGAGGATTTCTCAGTTTCAAGCTGATTCTGATGTTAGTATAGAGAAACACTCTACTGTCCAAGCTTCTAATGTTTTTCCAGAAATGAACCATGTGTTGGGTTCTAAAGTTGATGAGATGAAGGTAGGGTCTCATCAACATGAACAACTAAAACTTAGACCCAAATTGAATTTTTTAAATGCTTTGAAGGGTTCTGATGTTGATGACAATGAGGGTAGCAAGACCCTTGGCATTAGTTCAGTCCATAATCTGCACTTTGCTCCCCCTACTATGACCGATGGTCGTGTGATAGTAGCTCCTCCACTTGATGTGTTTGAAGATGGCTGTGAATTTTGGAAATCCACCTAGTTGGTCATTTTGTGGGGCAGAAATTATGGTATCCCGTGGTTAATTCTATTGCCAAAAGAATATGGGGCTCCTACGGTCTATCAGAAGTTTTGTCTTCGGATAATGGTTTCTTCATCTTCACTTTTGATTCTATCAATCATGCCACTAATGTGCTGGAAAGAGCCCCATGTCACAAGGGAAATAGGCCTCTGGTGCTTAAACGTTGGCAACCGAACATGCAATTTTTGAAAGATGATTTGGCCAGAGTTCCGGTATGGGTTAGGCTGTATAATGTCCCTCTCGAGTATTGGACTATTAAGGGGTTGAGCTGTGTAGCGAGTGCTATTAGAGTCCCCTTTCATGCGGATCATACTACATTGTTGCGTAAAAGGCTTAGTCACGTAAGAGTTTGCGTTGAGATAGATGCTTCGAAGATGTTGGTTAAGGAATACGATCTTCGCTGTCCAAATGGGTTATTCATAACAATTTCAGCTAAGTACAAATGGATACCATCGAAGTGCAGTAATTGTAATGTCTTTGGTCACACCACAACACTATGTGCTACTAATAACATTGATAATCTCAAGTGGTGGTAGAGGGTAAGAGGAATCTAGGAGCTATAAACTCTAAATCTGCGGATAACAAGCAGAATCAGTTTCAGTTGCAGGTAGTTAGTAAACGAAACAAGGGTTCTGTGAGTGGGGAGAATGCTCCCTTGGCATCTAAAGTGGGTAATTGTAATGAGAATGGTTGTTCAACATCTGGTATACATGTATCTGATTGTAATATGAATGATCATGCGACATCAGATGTGCGCAATGCTGCTTATCATGAAGATGAAAATCCTTCCTCTCCTCTTGTCTTGAAGAGTTTACGAGAAGATATGAAAAAGGAGCAAGGAGCTGGAAGTACTGCTTTAGATCAAGATATGGACACAATGGGAGGTGATACAGATGGGGAACGAACCGATAAGGTGTTGTCAACGATCCTGACAACCCCTCAAACCCTAAATTCCACCGAAAGGGAAACTGTTAATCAGTTAGCTATTAAGGCTAGAGACTCTCTAGAGAAAAAGAAAAAGGGTTCAAAAGCCTCTTCAAAGAAGAATAAGAAATCTGGCTCCTCTCCAGGACGCACGTCAAGGTAATCTTTGTGTTGTTTGTACTCCTCTCTATTTTCCTATAATTATTGGATGTTGGAATATTAGAGGTTCGAATGATCCTATAAGCATTCAGAATTGTGTCGGCTCATCCATCAACAGAGGATAGCTCTTTTTGGTCTGGTTGAAACTTGAGTTAAAGACAAGAATAAAGATCATGTTTCTCAACTTCTTCTGTGTTCTTGGTCCTTCTTGTATAATTATGATTTCTCTTGTCGTGGTCATATTTGGGTTTGTTGGAATGCTGATACGGTGAAGGTGGATGTTTTTGGAATGTCAGACCAGGCTATTCATGTTTCTGTCACTATATTAGCTACCAATATCAGTTTCAATACTTCAATTATTTATGAAGACTATAATGCTTCCTTACGTGAGGCATTATGGTCTGATATAGCGAGTCGTAGTGATGGATGGGAGTCAACCCCATGGATTCTTATGGGTGACTTTAATGCTATCCACAACCAGTCGGACATGTCAGGAGGGTCTACTACGTGGGCTGGTACTATGGACAGATTGGATACATGTATTCGAGAAGCGAAAGTAGATGATCTTTGGTATTCAGGTATGCATTATACTTGGTCGAATCAATGTCCTGAGAATCTGATTATGCGGAAATTAGATAGAGTGCTTGTCAATGAGAAGTGGAATCTGAACTTCCCATTATCGGAAGCGAGATTTTTGCCTTCGGGTATGTCAGACCATTTTCTTATGGTGGTAAAGGTTATTGGAAATGATCAGAACATAAAGAAACCATTCAGATTCTTCGATCTGTGCATGGATCATGACGAGTTCATGCCCTTGGTGAAGAAGGTATGGGATCAGAATTCGGGGGGTTGTCCAATGTATCAGTTGTGTTGCAAACTAAGAAAGCTAAAGCAAGAATTGAAACTTTTCAATATGACTCACTTCTCCAACATTTCAGATAGAGTTAAAGAAGCAAAAAACATAATGGATAAGATAGGCTCTGCATACAGCGCATGAGAATCCAATTTTGTGCGTGCGAGAAAGGGATGCTGTTCGTAAATACGCTTCTACCGTCAGGGCTGAAGAGAGTTTTTTCAAATAGAAGGCAAGGATACAATGGCTTAGCTTGGGGGATCAAAATACTAGCTACTTTCACAAATCAGTAAATGGAAGACAAAATAGAAATAAGCTTCTATCACTTACAAGGAAGGATGGAGAGGTTGTCGAAGGACACGAGGCAGTCAAATCAAAAGTAATTGCATACTTCCATCGTGTGTTAGGAGTGGATCAGATGCCTAGGGTTCTGAACAAGGAAGTGATGGAATCGTCAATTAACTTGAAACTATCTTCAACGCAACAGCATGTACTCGCATAAGATGTAACAAGGGAGGAGATTAAGCATGCTATGTTTAGTTTGAAGAACAACAAAGCCCCTGGTCCTGATGGCTTTAACGCAGGTTTCTTCAAAAGAATGTGGCACATAGTTGGGGAAGATGTAATCAACGCTGTTAGATCCTTCTTTCAGAATCGTAGAATGCTTTAAGAAATGAATGCTGCATCCATTTCCCTTATTCCTAAAGTTGCTAATCCTACAAGGTTGATGGATTTTCGTCCTATATCTTGCTGCAATACAGTGTACAAATGCATTGCTAAGATTCTAGCTGGGAGAATCAAAGGTGTTTTGCCATCCTTAGTTGGTCCATATCAGACTGCTTTTATCTCAGGATGGAGAATCAGTGATAACATTCTTTTATCTCAGGAACTAATGAAAGGCTATCATAAATCTACGGGACCTGCTCTTTGTGCTATGAAAGTTGATCTGATGAAGGCTTATGATTCGGTGCGGTGGGATTTCGTTGACGCCATGTTAATAAAAATGGGATTTCCTAGAACAATCATTGATTGGATCATGGTTTGTGTTACATCATGTCAATTCTCTATCAACGTCAATGGTGAGCTTGCAGGTTACTTTCAAGGGGGAAGAGGGCTAAGACAAGGGGATCCATTGTCCTCATATTTGTTTGTCCTATGTATGGAAATCCTTTCAGGGCTATTCTGCAAGATGAGTGCCATCCAAGAATTGAAGTTCCATTGGAGATGTAAGAAGGACAAAATTTCTCATCTTTGTTTTTGCGACGACTTGATGATTTTTAGCAACGGGGATGTAAACTCAATTCGTATGATCAAAACAGTGCTCACAAAGTTTCAAGATCTATCAGGTCTGTATCCAAATCCAAACAAAAGTGACATCTTCTTGAGCGGTGTGTTAAATGTTGAGAGGGAACAAATTATTCATATTCTTGGGTTTAGAGAGGGGGAGCTCCCTATGAAATACTTGGGAGTACCTCTTCTCTCATCTAGACTAAAGGTTGTTTATTGTAAGGGCCTCGTGGATCGAATCACCTCTAAAGTTCGACATTGGACTTGTAAAACACTCTCGTATGCAAGACAGGTACAACTGATTAATTCAATCTTATTTTCCATACAGGTCTATTGGGTATCTCTCTTTCTCTTACTTGGGCAAGTAATTAAAAATGTGGAGCAAATTATGAAATCCTTTCTTTGGTCAGGTTCAGATATGAGTACTGGGGCTAAAGTGGCTTAGGATCAGGTATGTCTTCCAAAAAAGGAGGGGGGGCTAGGAATAAAAAGGATAACAGAATGGAACAAGATTGCTTTGTTGAAACACATTTGGAACCTGTACAATGACTCAGATGGCTCAAATGGTCTACTTAGATTAGATCCAATCTGTTGCGAGGTAGGAATTTCTGGACAATCAAAATGCCACAGAATTGCTCTTGGGCTTGGGGAAAGATTCTAAAGCCTAGATCCTTAGCATGGCTGAAGATGAAGTACATCATAGGAGATGGAATGACAACCTCTCTATGGTTTGATAATTGGCATACTCAAAGCCCACTTGTGGATTCTTACAGGGAAAGATTCATCTATGACTCGGTATGGCCAAGAACGCGAAGGTGAATGTGCAAATTCATAACTCAGAATGGAAAACTCCTACCACCCAAGCTATTGGCTGGCACCCCATTATAGAAGCTATTCCTTCCAATTCTAATCCTAAGATGGGGCAAAAGGATGAGATAGTTTGGTTGGATTCGCCAAATCACAAATTCTCGGTCAAAGTAGCTTGGGAACAACTAAGACGTCATTGTCAGATGGTTGAATGGCATGACATTGTGTCGTTCAAGAATGCTGTTCCAAGACATTCATTTCTTCTATGGATGGCTGTCCAACAGAAACTCACAACTCAAGATAAACTTCATCGGTTTGGTATACATGGTCCCAATAGATGCTCACTCTGTCTCCACCACAATAAGGATCACAACCACTTGTTCTTTGAATGCTCCTATACTAAAGCGATCTGGTGAGATGTTTGTGACAGATATGACATTCCAAGAATGATAAATGGCTGGGATGAATGGATTTGATGGGCTACTATCTCTTGGCATGGCAAGAGTTTCGTCAATTTTTCTCATAAACTGAGTTGCGCAGCTACAGTGTATCATGTATGGCAAGAATGAAATGCAAGGATCTTTGCTGGAATGTATAGAACTTCGAATTTGGTCTTTAATCAAATCGAATGTATCATTCGTGATAAGCTTGATTTAATGAGGAATGCCGTACCAACAAATGAAAACAAAAGGATCCAACGAGCTTGGAGGGTGAATTGTGATTCTTAATTTTTTAGTTAGGTGGTTGTATTGGTTTCCCTAACGAATCTAGTGAGGTTTCAGTTTTATGGTCGGTGGCTAGCCTGTAGCCATCTGTTGTTTTATGTTGCTGTTATCATTCTAAATCTGGGGTATGCCCCTTATAATGTTTGTATCTTCTTCTTTTAATACATACGTCAACTTACCAAAAAAAAAGACGTGAAAGTTGTGTTAATGTTTATAGTATCACCCTTGTTAGTTAACTAAATTTGTGTATTGTTAAGCATGCTAAACCATTTAGATTGCAATGGCTGAATGATAGTGGTGAAGTGAAAGTGACTAAATAGGTTGTAGTTTCATTCTCGATTGGGAAATATACTGATGAAGTTCAGTGCGACGTGGTACCAATGCAAGCAAGTCACATCTTGTTGGGGAGACCATGGCAATATGAAGGGAAAACAATTCATGATGGGGTTAAAAATAGGTATACCATTGTAAAAAATGGTAAAACTATCACTCTTGTACATCTTACACCCAAACAGGTGTATGATGATCAAATAAAGCTAAAAAGTGAGCATGATGCGATGGGGAGAGAAAATCAAGGTGAGGAACAAGGGGAGAGAAGACAATCAGATTTGGCTAGAACCCAAAACACCACTACAACCCATTCGGCCACTCATCTAAACACAAATAAATATTCGACCAACACTCCAAATAAATCAAACCATTCAACCACTACTTAAAAACACCCAAATCTGGCTTGAAGGTGGAGGTAAGATAAAAGGAGTGAAGAAAGTTAGGAAGGGTGATGAGAATTGTGTGGAAAAACTAAAGAAACAACCTAAATTTTATGCTAGAGAGGGTGAGGTGAGATCTGTATTTTTCACTAACAAACCAATGATTTTACTTGTGTACAAAGAGGTTTATGTTAATACTAATGATCTTGATCATATTGTGTCTAGTGTTGCTATTTCTTTGTGCAGGAGTTTGATGATGTGTTCCTCGACGATACTCCTAACGGATTACCACCATTGAGGGGAATAGAGCATCAGATTGATTTTGTACCCGAAACTTCAATTCTTAACCGACAGGCCTATAAAAGCAATCTGGAGGAGACAAAGGAGCTTCAAAGGCAAGTTGATAAGCTGATGGGAAAGGGGTACATTCGTGAGAGTATGAGCCTGTGTGCTGTACCTGTGCTCTTTGTACCTAAGAAGGATGAAACATGGTGGATGTGTTTGATTACCGAGCCATCAATAACATGACGGTAAAGTATAGACATCCTATTCTTAGGCTTGATGACATGTTAGATGAGTTGTATGGATTTTGTATTTTCTCTCAAATTAACTTGAAAAGTGGGTACTATCATATTAGGATGAAAGAAGGTGATGAGTGGACAACAACATTTAAGATGAAACATAGGTTGTATGAATGGTTAGTAATGCTGTTTGGACTTACAAATCCGTTGTTGCGTACATTCATAGGTAATTTTGTGGTTGTGTATTTTGATGACATTTTGATCTATAGCAAGAACTTAACTGAGCATCTTGATCATTTGTGTAATGTACTTAGTGTGTTGTGTAGTGAGAAATTGTATGCTAATCTTAAAAAGTGTGCCTTTTGCATGGAGAAAATTGTGTTTCTTGGCTATGTTGTAACTGCACAGGGTATTGAGATGGATGAGGATAAAGTTAAGACCATTCAGGATTGGCCTGCACCCAAATCGGTAAGTGAGGTAAGGAGTTTTCATGGGTTATCTAGTTTTCACAAGTGTTTTGTGAAAAATTTAAGTACAATAGCTGCACCCATGAATGAAGTTGTTAAAAAGTCTGTTGGGTTTAAATAGGGGGGCAGAATTAGCTTTTGTTCTTTTGAAAGAGAAATTATGTTCTGCACCTGTTTTGACTTTACCTGACTTTACAAAAGCATTTGAAATAGAATATGATGCGTCTGGAATATGAATATGTGTTGTTTTGATGCAAGATCAGAGACCTATTACTTATTTTAGTGAGAAGTTAAGTGGAGCGACCTTGAACTATCCCATTTACGAAAAAAACTCTATGTTTGGTAAGAGCACTTGAGACATAACAACATTACTTGTGGCCAAAAGAGTTTATAATCCATTCGGATCATAAGTCCTTGAAACATCTGAAAGAACAAGGTAAGTTGCATAGAAGACATGCAAAATGAGTTGAATTCATTGAAACGTTTCCTTACGTAATCAAGTATATTCTTTTACACACCATGAATACTAGATTACTAGGTTTTGAATATGTGAAGGAATTGTATGATAATGATTCTGACTTTGCTGAGATTTATAATGCATGTCGACATTCGGCTTTCGGTATGTTTTATTTGATGGTGGTTATTTGTTCAAAAAGAATACATTGTGTGTTCCAGCTAGTTCTTTGCGTGAATTGCTTGTTTGTGAAGCACATGGGGGTGGTTTAATGGGTCACTTTGGGTTGCAAAAACTTTGAATGTATTGCGCGAGCATTTCTATTGGCCAAAGATAAAAAGGGATGTGTAACAAATTTGTAAACAATGCATTGCTTGTAGAAATGAAAAATCTAGAGCACAACCACATGGATTATATACACCATTGCCTATTCCTACTAAACCTTGAGTAGATATCTCTATGTACTTTGTTTTAGGTTTACCTAGGTCAAAGAAAGGTAGAGACTCTATTATTGTTGTGGTTGATAGGTTTTCTAAAATGACGCATTTCATTGCATGCTATAAAACAAATGATGCATCTCATATCGTAGACTTGTTCTTTAGGGAGACTGTACGTTTGCATGGCATTCCTAGGAGTTATAGTGTCAAATCATGATGTTAAGTTTCTTAGCTACTTTTGGAAGACTTTATGGGGAAAGTTGGGAACTAAACTCTTATTTTTGACAACATGTCATCCTCAAACAGATGGACAAACTGAGGTAGTGAATAGAACATTATCTTAACTGCTGCGTGTTGTAATTCAAAAGAATCTGAAAAGTTGGGAAGAATGTCTGCCATTTGTTGAGTTTGTTTAAATAGAGCTGTGCATTCGACCACTGGCTTTTCTCCTTTTGAAATTGTTTATGAGTTTAATCCACTAACTTTTATGGACTTAATTCATTTACCTTTGAAAGAAATGGTAAGTTTAGATAGTGAAAAGAAGGCAAGATGGTGAGATAACTCCATGAGGGAGTTCGACTGCAAATATAGAAAAAAATAGACTATACACTTCTAAAGCAAATAAGGAACATAAACATGTTGTTTTCCGGTGATTGGGTTTGGGTGCACACGTGTAAAGAACACTTTCCTAACCAAAGAAAATCAAAATTACAGACTTGTGGTGAGGGTCCATTTCAGGTTTTAGAGAGAATTAATGACTGCATAAAAAATTGATCTTCTATGTGAGTATGGTGTTAGTGCTACCTTTAATGTTGCTGATCTTACGTTGTTTGACATAGGTTTTGATTCGAGGTCGAATCCTTTCGAGTAGGGGTGATCATTTTCAGTTCAGTTTAGTTTTTATCCAAAAAAAAGTAACCAAACCGAATTTAAAAAAAACCAAAATCGGTTCAAACTGACCTGTTTCGGTTTGGTTCGGTTTTTTAGGATAAAAATCGGTTTGACTTAATTTATTTTTTGGTTTGGCTCAGTTTGGGCTCAGATTTTTCGATTTGGCTTGGTTTGTTTTCCTTTTTTGTTTCAGTTTAGGTTCGGTTCGGTTCGGTTTGGTTTTTTCAGTTTCAGGCTTATAAAACTAAAACTGAACCGAACTGTTTGGTTTTTTCAAAATTTTAATCGGTTTCATTGGTTTTCTTTCACGGTTCGGTTTTTTCGATTTTTTTTCTGGTTTTCTCGGTTTAATTAGTTTTTCAATTTTTTACTCATTCCTACTTTCGAGGATAGAGGGGATGATGTGGACTAGCCCAGAAACACTAGTAAGGATCCATTACATGTTTCAAATGGTCCAATGACTCGGTCCAAGATAAAGACATTGAATGCATTAGTTTTGAAGGTTTCAACCAAGTCATAATTGAAAGGTCCATTGAAGTATCAAGATGAGGCACTAATACATCTTATCCATGTGCAAGAGGGGCTCAATACAACCTTGAAACAAAAGAATCTTATTATAACTTGGAAACAACACAGGTGGCTACCTTTTCCTTTTGTTTCTACGATTGATGGGCTGCATGGAAGGCTATAAATAAGCCTTGAATCAGTTCTGTAATATTTTATTTCCTTCTCTTCTTCTCATGGCAGAACATGAATGTAATATTAGGGTCTTTATTTTATTTTGTTAGCTACAGCCCAAGGATTGTTTGGGCATAATTAATACTTTGTTTTCAACTAGGATCCTAGGCTGGTTTGGATCAAGTTAGGGTTTTTGGGTCAGTTTTGAGTGAACCTCCGACATGATCAAAGAGTTGATGTCTATCCCAAGTGCAGGAGTGTCGAAGTAATACATAACCCGGCAAGACCGAGGTCGAACCACAGGGAGGTGAACTATATAAAATTATAAACAATAAATAAAAAGGAGTTGAAGAGAACTTTTGAGATGTAATATTGATGTAAGGATTAAACAATGATAAAATAATTGTCAAGATTAGAGGATCCACTAATGGTATTTCAAACAAATATAGTATAAACTCTTTTTATTACTGGACTTGAAACCACACACAAAGGAGGTTCCAATCGAATTATAAATTGACAACATGATTACATTAATTATCTTATTCAAGTAATGCTAATACTTCTAAATATTATCAGGTATTCATGGTGATAACTTATGTTATAATAAATCAAGTTCCTTTCGGAGCACAGGTGTCGGTTATACCATACAATTGACCTATGAAAGTGGCAAGTATTTCTTGTACCAAGGGTTGTTCAACCTGGTAAGGCAATGAAGGCATCAGCATGGTTGAACATTGCATTCATTTGATCAGACATTGTGGAGACCTGTAGTTCCTCTCGAATTGTTTTTTCAATGATGTCCTCTTTTGCTAAAGCTTTGGGGACGACCTCCAAAACTTGACTGCCTCCTAAAAATACAGCTATTGACCACCCCCCATTAACCCAAGGCTGCCTCCCTCATACACTAAATGAATCTTTCTCTCAGCTAGTACCTGACCAAAATGATTTGTTGATTCTAAAACACAAATATTTCTTATCTGATGACTTGAGGAACCTGCCATTTCTACACGCTTTTGTACCTGTTGAATGTGTGGGTTGAGTAGAAATGAAGGGAAGGAAGAGAAGATTTTATAGATGAGAAATTGAAAATACAATCATACCATCTATATGTAGGCCAGTTGGAGTCTCTCTCTCTCTCCTTTTTTTTTTGAAAACATGTGTATGTACAAGTAGTTGTGATTGTGGCTCACATCTTCCCTTGGTTTTACGTCCAAAAACGACTTAAACAAGGTCGGGATAGACTTCCCATCCAATTTTCTTAAAAATTGGTAAAGAAGGTCTTTTTTAGTCAGATTTCCAAGACTATAACGTGTATGTTCTTTATGAAAATTGGGTTATAAATCATGAAGTGCACAATGCACATCTCCACTAGGATATATCTCAAAAGTCAATAGAAGATTATTTAAAGATTCGTTATGTTTTGAAATAAATCCTGACTTTTGACAATTTTCACAGGCTTTGCAGAACACATGTGTGTCTTTGAACATGGTGGGCCAATAAAATCCACTTTGTAAGATTTTTGCAGTTGTCTTTTTTGACGAGAAATGACCTCCACATGCCTCAGAATGACAGAATTTAATGACACCACTTACCTCATTGTCAGGAATGCATCTTCAAAATATTTGATCAGAACAATATTTGAATAAGTAAGGGTCATCCCAATAAAAGTTCTTCACTTCGTTCAAAAACTTTCTTTTTTCTTAGGTACTCCAATGAGCTGGCAAATCTCCTGTTGCAAGAAAATTGACAAAATTAGCAAACCAAGGCATTAGACTAAGAGAAAGTAAGGATTTGTCAGGAAAGTAATCATCGATTGGTGGGATGTAAGATTTTGAATTTATTATCAATTTTGACAAATGATATGCGACAACATTGTTGTTGCCTTTCTTCTCCTTGATTTCTTCTTGAGAATAAATCATCTGCATATTTGTTAAATTCTATTGTACTCATGGTAGATTCAAATTGATCATAAATTAATTCTTCAATAACATCTACTTCCTTTGAATCATTATCATCTCCAGGTTGCTTGCAAATGTTGAAAATATTCATCTCTAATGTCATGTTTCTAAATGATAGCTTCATTATTCCATTCCTACAATTAATCAATACATTAGAATTTGCAAGAAATGGACGTCCTATAATAACAGGAAATGAATTACATGCTTCAAGAGGTTGTGTGTCCAAGACAATAAAATCCATAGGATAAATGAATTTATCAACTTGTACTAACACATCTTCAGCTATTCCTCTAGGCACTTTTACAGATCTATCAACAAGTAAAAGAGTTACAGAAATTGGTTTTAACTCACCTAGATTGAGACTCTGAAAGCTTGAATATAGAAGTAAATTCACACTAGCTCCAAGATCAAGTAAAGCTCTTTCAATTTTTTGTTCTCCAATAAAGCATGAAATTGTAGGACAACCAGGGTCTTTATATTTCAAAGCATTATTGTTCTGAAGAATGGCAGTTACTTGTTCAGCTAAAAAGGCTTTCTTTTTCACATTTAGTTTTCTCTTTACAATGCACACATCTCTCAAAAATTTAGCATAAGAAGGTACATGTTTAATAACATCCAACAAAGGTATATTGATTCTCACCTGCTTGAAAGTTTCAAAGATTTCAGAGTTGTGATTGACTTTTATTTGTTTGGTCATGGCATGAGGAAATGGAAGTGGTGGTGGGAAATCAGTCTTTTCTTTGTAATGTTCAGATTGAACCCTTCCTCTCCCTCAGAGATTAACTCATCATCTTTCTCACAAGGTTCAAGAATGGGTTTTTCAATAACCTTACCACTGCGAAGAGTGATCACTGATTTTACTTGATCTTGTGTTGGCTTCCAGAACTACTTGTATTTGCATTGTATTGCCCTTTGGATTTTGCTGTGGTTGAGATGGAAACTTACCTTTCTCTTGAAAACTGAGAGTATATGTGAATTTTGCAAGAGTATCTTTAAAATCTGTCATGGTTTGAGCAAGTTAAGTGTTGATTGTCTCTTGCTTTTCAATGAATGCATTTAATGTTTCCTCAAGATTTCTTTTATGAGGTGGAGCATAAAGAGGTGCATATCCATGAGAATTTTAGAAATTATGGTGTGCTTGAGACGGTGGCCGTGAAGTTTGTGCATTATTGTTATCACTCTTCCAATTGAAATATGGGTGATTTCTCCAACCAGGATTGTATGTTTGCGAGTATGGGTTATGATTGGGCCTTTGAAAACTGTTTAAAGCATGGGCTTGTTCATGGAGGCATTCCTTGAAAGAAGGCAAAGTTGGACAGTGATTGGTTGAGTGTTCATTGGTTTCACAGATTTGACACACAATGTCTTGAACAGATTTTAATTGACCACTCTTTTTCAACTCTAGTGCCTCGACTTTTCTAGTTAAAGATGCAAACTTGGCTTGGAGGTCATGATCTTCCGTAAGGTTGTACATTCCTCCACTAGATGTATGAGGTTGACGTGGTGTCTCATAAGCGCGTGTAGTGTCCTAATTTTGAGCATTTTCAGCTAGCAAGTCTAGGTACTCCATTGCTTCATTAGGGTCTTTATCTTCAAAAGTTCTACTGCACATCAATTCCACCATTTGACTATCTTTAGGTGTTAACCCTTCATAAAAATGTGAAACCAATCTCCATGTTTCAAAACCATGATGAGGGCGAGTATTAAGCAAGTCTCGATACCTATCCCAATATTGGTAAAATATTTCTCCTGGTTTTTGAGTGAAAGTGTTGATTTGTCTTTTGAAAGACTTTGTTTTGTGAGACGGAAAAAACTTCTTTAAAAATTGTTGTTGCATTTCATCCCAAGCACGAATGTATTTTTACTCTGATGGTGTTCATGCTACAATTTAAGTCATTATATGTGTTACAAACTTTTTCAAATTCTCTTTAAATACAAGTAAGGATTTTCTAGATTTAAGCCATGAAAGAAGGTAAAAGTTGAATAATGCCTGGCTTAACATTAAAGTGAGTTGCATCAGGAGGGAAAACTATACATGAGGTGCAGTTGTTCTTGTGTGATTCATGTGATCTATAAGTGTTCTAACTCGATTATTCTCATTATGAAGCGACTGGTTATCTTCTTCGGATATATTTTCTGAAAATGAAGAGAATACCCTACAAAATCTATCACTTAATGTACGTGACCAAACTCTCATGCACGTGTAGGAAGAGAATAAAAGGAAGAAAAAAAAAGAAACAAAAGTTAGATAAAAGAAAAGTAAAAAGAGGAAATAAAATAAATATTATAATTTATACAAGAATTTACCTCCCTGGCAACGACGCCAAAAACCTCTTAGATATCTTATCCCAAATAGAGGAGTGTCAAAGTAATAAAAAAACCCGGCAAGACTAGGGTCAAACCACAGGGAAGTGAATTATATAAATTACAAATAATATATATATTTAATAAAACAAAGAGTTTATGAGAATTTTATGGGATATTGATGTAAGAATTAAACAAGCATAAAACAATTGTCAAGGCTAAAGGATTCACTAATGGTATTTCAAATAAGTATAGTATAAACTCTTTTCATTACTCAACTGGAAACCACACACAGAGGTTTCAATCGGATTATAAATTGTTAACATGATTACATTAGTTATCTTATTCGAATAATGCTAATACTTGTAAATGTTGTCAGGTATTTATGATGTTAATTTATGTTAACAACAAATCAAGTTTCTTTTATAACACAAGTGTTGGTTATACCATACTGTTGGGTTATGAAAGTGCCAAGTATTTGTTGTGCCAATGGTTATACAACATAAATCTAGATTAACCATTTAACAAGCAATTTATTAAGAGTGAATAATATAAATAATACAAAACATGTTAGTATCAAACATTAAAGTCCATGTTGAGTTTATATTATACTTATTTTTACACCATTAGTGTAACCTTTTCACCTTGACATAATAAACTTAACTAAACATAATGAAGAAGAGAAACATAGATAAACAAGATAAAAACATAATTATATAAGTATAGTAAAGGAAATGAAAAGCATAAAAAAGAGATCAAGGAAAATATAACATGGAATAAAACATGAACATTACAAAATACAAAGAAAAAAAGCAAGGAAATGATCTTGATCTGAAAATCAAGATTCCTAAATCCATGGCAAATGCCTCCTTTTATAAGCCAAAATTCGGATCTATTGATTTGATGACTAATTGTTGAGTGGGTGGCCACATCTTGACTTGGTGGCAATCCTTATCTTCTTGTCTGAACAAAACATCATTGCTAACATCAGAATGTGAACAGATGGTCTTCATGAAAGTTCCGAGAAATTGTCTCAGCGTTCCAACAAAACAAGAATCGGCGCATTTGGACTTCTAGAACTCGAGATATGGGCTGCACACTGAATAGTGTCTGGGCTGCAGGAAACATTCTGACTTCTCTGTTGTTGCTACCATTTGAATTTGAAAATGACACTTTTAAATCTTATACTCTTCATGAAAGTTTTAGCTCTGTGTCTTAGCTTTCCATACATATAAACCAGATTAAACTCCAAGTTCTACAGCTCCAGTTATGATCCAATAACCGAATGATATTCCAGTTTGGACTGAAGCAGCATCTCTTTTTCAAGTTTAGCCCTCTCTTTGTCTTCGCAATTTCAGTAGTTAAACTCATCAATCAATCATTTAATTTATGTGATAGGCCTACATTTAAGATGAACATGTACCATAAATTAAAAGTATCTTATATTATTACACATGTTATTATAATACATGCTCTAGTTAAGGACATATTAATACTTCGAGTATAAAATGATGATATAAAACTTTGATAAAAATGCACTTTTAAGTATTAATCAGCTAACATAAAAGGAATTAGTCCTTTGATTTGCACACACAGAATTTACTTGGAGGAAAATGCTAAACCCTCTAGAGAAATGCAATGAAAGCTTAATCCTAACATGAAAGAAGTACTGAAAAATGAAGTCATTAAGCTTTTAGATAATGGAATCATTTATCCTATTTCTGACAGCAAATGGGTAAGTCCTATCCAAGTTGTACCCAAGAAGTCTGAAGTTATTGTGATAACAAATGAGAAAAATTAGTTAATTCCAACTAGGACTATTACTAGTTGGCGCATGTGCATTGACTGTAGGAAACTTAATTCAATTACTAGAAAAGATCATTTTCCCTTACCTTTCATGGATCAAATCCTAGAAAGAGTTGTAGGTCATGAATTTAGGTTACAACCAAATTGAAATTGCATTGGAAGATCAAGAGAAGACTACTTTCACATGTCCATTTGGTACTTTTGCATATCAAAGGATGCCTTTTGGATTATGTAATGCCCCAGCCACATTTCAAAGATGCATGCTTAGTATATTCAGTGATATAACTGAACGTTTTCTTGAGATTTTTATGGATGATTTTTTCTGTTTTTGGTGAATCATTTGATGATTGTTTAACTAACTTGGAAAAAGTTTTGAATACGTGTGAAGAGAAGAATCATGTGCTGAATTGGGAAAAATGTCATTTTATGATAACAAACGACATTGTACTTGGTCACATTGTTTCATCAAAAGGAATCGAGGTTGACAAATCTAAAATCGAGTTAATTGCCAACTTCCCAACACCAAAATCTGTTAAAGATGTTAGATCATTTTTAGGACATGCTGGTTTTTATAGAAGGTTCATCAAAGATTTTAGTGTAATATCTAAGCCATTGAGTAACCTTCTAACAAAGGATAATATTTTTGAATAGACTGAACATTGTGAAGAAGCCTTTGTTAAACTTAAAATTTTGCTTACTTCTACTTCTGTCATTCAACCTCCTGATTGGTCATTACTTTTTGAAATAATGTGTAACGCTAGTGATTATGTCATGGGTGATGTCTTGGGACAAAGAAAAGATAAGAAACCTTATGTGATTTACTATACAAGTAAAACTTTAAATAGTGCTTAAATGAATTACAATACCACTAAAAAAGAATTACTTGCAGTAGTAGTATTTACATGTGAAAAATTCAGATCTTATCTTGTTGGCTCACCTGTTGTTGTTTTTAGTGATCATGCAGCATTGAAATATCTTCTTTCTAAGAAGAATTCTAAGGCTAGGTTGGTGCGGTGGATTTTGTTACTTCAAGAATTTGATATCAAAATCAAAGACAAGACAGGCATCGAAATTGTTGTCGCAGATCATTTGTCAAGATTGATAACAGATTCGAGATCTGACATCACACCAATCGATGACTACTTTCTTGATGAATCTTTACTTTCTGTCTCTACAATTCCTTGGTTCTCTAATATTGTTAATTTTCTTGTTTCAAGACAATTGCCAGCTTATTGGAGTACCCAAGACAAAAAAAAGTTCTTGAACGAAGTGAAGAACTTTTATTGGGATGACCCTTATTTATTCAAATATTGTCCTGATCAAATATTTCAAAGATGCATTCCTGACAATGAGGTAAGTAGTGTCATTAAATTTTATCATTTTGAGACATGTGGGGGTCATTTCTCATCAAGAAAGACAACTGCAAAAATCTTACAAAGTGGATTTTACTGGCCCACCATGTTCAAGGACTCAAATGCATTCTGCAAGACTTGTGAAAATTATCAAAAGTTGGGATCTATTTCAAAACGTCATATGATGCCTTTAAATCATATTCTTGTCATTGAGATCTTTGACTGTTGTGGTATAAATTTCATGGGTCCATGGTTTCTTGTACATATTAGTCGCAGTAGATTATGTTTCAAAATGGATAGAGGCAATTCTAAGTCGAAACAATGATCACAAAATAGTGATAAAGTTTTTAAAAGAAAATATTTTGAGTCGATTTGGAATCCCTTGAGCCATGATAAGTGATGGTGGAACACATTTCTACAACAAGTCATTTGAGTCTCTAATGAAGAAATATGAAGTCACACACAAAGTTGCCACCCCTTATCATTCTCAGACGATTGGACAAGTAGAACTTGCTAATAGGGAGATCAAACAGATCTTGGAGAAAATAGTGAACCCTAATAGGAAAGACTGGTCTTTAAAACTTAATGATGCACTTTGAGCTTATCGAACTGCTTATAAAACATCATTAGGTATGTCACATTTTAGATTAGTCTATGGAAAACCTTGTCACTTGCTTGTGGAACTTGAACATAAAACTTATTGGACTATTAAAGCTTTTAATTCAAACCTTGATGATGCTAGTCAGCTGCGAAAATTACAAATAAATGAGCTTGAGGAAATAAGAAATGATGCATATAAAAATTCAAGAATTCATAAAGCAAGAATCAAAGAGTTTCATGACAAGAAAGTATTGAGAAAAACATTCAATGTTGGTCAAAACGTCTTGCTTTATAATTCTCGACTCCATTTATTTCTTGGAAAACTAAGATCAAGATGGAGCGATCTTTTTATTGTGAAACATGTGTATCCATATAGGGCCTGTGATATCAAGAATCCAAAGAATGACAATGTTTTCAAGGTAAATGGGCATCGTTTGAAAGTTTACTTTGACAATTTTTCAGTTGAAAATGACTTTATTGAATTGAGTGATCCTGTATATAAAGATTGATTCTTTTTCTCACATTGTTTTTGTGTTTCTTTTTTGTGTGAATTTTGTTTTGCTAGTCTCTGTCACCCTGGTTAAATGGCAGATAACGGTACTCTATGACTCTTAAATCGGTTCTTTCAGTTTCCCATAATAATTGATATCTGTGTATATATTTGTGCAATTCTTTGCCTTTTCTCCTTTCTTTGCATTTCTTCCCCAATTCTTATTTGAAAATGGACACCACTCTTGAAAAATTAAAAAAAAGTATTTTCCCGCTTTGCCTCCAAATGTAATTGCAAAAATTTACCATGCTAGTGCAAAGATTGAGGTTGTTAATAAATTATGGAATTCCTGAAGATATTTGCTGGCTAATTGAAGCAAAGGTCTAATTATCAGGTGAGTCCTCCAATTCTTTCATTTCATACATGCCCAGAACAGGTAAAAGCACTTTTGCAAAGAAACGTCGTGCAAAACGGCTGAAAGTCTGTCATTGATGTGCTAGATGGACTTGGAATGCACAATGTCGTTCTTTAGAAATGGTATCTATAAACCGTGAAGATAAAATACAATTCATTAAGGATGGCCTTAGTAAGGAGTCTTTAGATAATCTTCTATTTACTCTTGAGATGCACCCTAGTGGAGATGTGCACCGTGCAATTCATGATTTATGGCCACAATTCCATAAAGAACATGCTTAACACAGTCATGGGAATCTGACTAAAAAAGACCCTGTTTGCCAGTTTTTAAGAAAACTGGATGAGAAGTCTATCCCCGACCCATAAAGGGCGTTTAAGTTGTTCTTGGACGTAAAACCAAGGGAAGATGTGAGCCACAATCACAACTACCTGTACATACACATGCTTTTCAAAATAAATAAATAAATAAAATAGAGAGAGAGTGAGACTCTAGTTGGCCTATATATAATGGTATGATTGCATTTTCAATTTCTCATCTATAAAATCTTCTCTTCCTTCCCTTTTTTTCTACTCAACCCATACATTCAACATATATAGAAGTGTGTAGAAATGGCAGATTCCTCAAGTCATCACATAAGAAATATTTGTGTTTTCGGTGGATCCAATCTTGGGAAAGAAAAGGAGTTTTTTGAATAAGCATATCATCTTGGTAAGGTACTAGCTGCGAGAAAGATTCATTTAGTGTATGAGGAAGGCAACCTTAGGTTAATGAGGGGTGTGTCAATAGCTGCATTTTTAGGAAGCAGTCAAGTTTTGGGGGTCGTTCCCAAAGCTTTAGCAAAAGGGGACATCATTGGAAAAACAATTATAGAGGAACTGCAGGTCTCCACAATGTTTGATCAAATGAATGCGATGTTTAACCATGTTGATGCCTTCATTGCTTTACCAGGTGGTCTGGGCATATTGGAAGAGATCTTTCATATTTTCTCTTGGCTTCAACTGCACATTCACCATAAACCTATAGGTTTGTTAAATGTTAATGGTTTTATGATAATTTGTTGTCTTTTCTTGATCAAGTTGTGGAACATGAATTTTTAACATCTTCGGCACGACAAATCATAATCTCTACTACTAATGCTGAACAATTAATTGACCAACTACAATCTTTCATCCCTATACTTGATCCCTCCATGAGTCGCATAAATTGGTCAACTATGGAAAGCTGTAAAAAGCTTAGATTGGATTTGAGCCTTCGTTTGTGAAACCTTTTGTCTTTGGTTTTATTAATAACATAATATTTGTGTTTTGTTGTTTCTTATATTTGTTTAAGTGTGTTTCAGATTTGTTAGTAGTCGTTGTTTTAGGTGATGTCTTCTATACTCTATCTTTCTACCTTAGAACTTTGAGGACCATGTTTTGTTTTGGTTGGGGGGGTAGTAGTTGATATTAAAAAAAATAACCAACTATGTTTTCTAATATTAAAACCATTTGCAAAATTGTTGTTACTAGGATGGCAGAGTAAAGGAGAAACTTTAGTGACTCTTGAGACGCGTCTTAGTAAACATTCTTAATAAGGTCTATCAGAATAATTCTTGAAGTATTCAGGTTTATTAATTCTCGCATTGTTATCACTTGATTCTGCTCATATACTCATTTAACAAGTATTCTTAAACCTTCATTTTCACACACACACACACACACACACACATTTTAACATATGATTGTGGGTTGCACATTGGATTATTACATTATTTATGTTATTTACAAATTGTTTTTTATTTTACAAAAGAAACAAAAGTTAGATAAAATGAAAAATGAAAAGAGAAAATAAAATAAATATTATAATTTATACAAGAATTTACCTCACCGGCAACGGCGCCAAAAACTTGACACGACCAAAGAGTTTGATGTCTTATCCTAATTGTAGGAGTGTTGAAGTAATAAATAACTCGGCAAGATCAGGGTCAAACTACTTGCATTTGCATTGTATTGCCCCTTGGGATTACCTAATTCAATGGAGTCATTTTCAAATGAAACATTATTAAAGTAAACTTTCAAATGATGTCCATTTACCTTAAAAACATTGTCATTCTTTGGATTGTCAATATCAAAGGCCCCATAAAGGTATACATGTTTAACAATAAATGGACCGCTCCATCTTGATCTTAGCTTTCCAAGAAATAAATGAAGTCGAGAATTATAAAGTAAAACTTTTTGACCGATATCAACTTTTTTGATAATTTTCACAAGTTTTACAGAATGCATGCGTGTCCTTGAACATGGTAGGCCAATAAAATCCATAATGTAAGACTTTTATAGTTGTCTTCTTTGATGAGAAATGACCCCCACATGCCTCAGAGTGACAAAATTTAATGACACTACTTACCTCAATGTCAGGAATGCATCTTTGAAATATTTGATCAGGACAATATTTGAATAAGTAAGGATCATCCCAATAAAAGTTCTTCACTTTGTTCAAAAACTTTCTTTTGTCTTCGGTACTCCAATGAGCTGGCAAATATCCTAAAACAAGAAAATTGACAAAATTAGCAAACCAAGGCATTGAACTAAGAGAAAGTAAGGATTCATCAGGAAAGTAATCATCGATTGGTGGGATGTCATATGTCGAATCTATTGACAGTTTAGACAAATGATCTGCAACAACATTCTCGGTGCCTTTCTTGTCATTGATTTATTCCTGAAAATAAATCATTTGCAATTCTTCAGATTCATCAAACTCAGTTTTACTTAAGGTAGATTCAAATTGATCATAAACTAATTCTTCAATAAGATCCACTTCTTGTAAATCATTATCATCTCCAGGTTGCTTGCAAATGTTGAAAATATTCATCTCCAATGTCATGTTTCCAAATGATAGCTTCACTAGTCCATCCTTACAATTAATCAATGCATTAGAAGTTGCAAGAAACGAACGTCCTAAAATAATTGGAATTGAATTACATGCTTCAACAGGTTGTGTATCCAAGACAATAAAATCCACAGGATAAATGAATTTATCAACTTGTACTAACACATCTTCAATTATTCCTCTAGGCACTTTTACAGATCTATCAAGTAAAAGAGTTATAGAAGTTGGTTTTAACTAACCTTGGGATTTTGCTGTGATTGAGATGGAAACTTACCTTTCTCTTGAAAATTGAGAGCAGATGTGAATTTTACAAGAGCATCTTTAAAATCTGTCATGGTTTGAGCATGTTGAGTGTTGATTGTCTCCTGTTTTTCAATTAATGCATGCAATGTTTCCTTAAGATTTCTTATAGGAAGTGGAGCATAAGGAGGTGCATATCCATGAGAATTTTTGAAATTATGGTGTGCTTGAAACGGTGGTGTGAAGTTTGTGCATTATTGTTATCACTCTTCCAGCTAAAATTTGGGTGATTTCTCCAACCAGAGTTGTATGTTTATAAGTATGGGTTATGATTAGGTCTTTGAAAACTGTTTAAAGCATGGGCTTGTTCATGGAGGCATTCCTTAAAAAAGAAGGCAAAGTTGGACAGTCGTTGGTTGAGTGTTCATTGGTTTCACAGATTTGACACACAATATTTTGAACAGATTTTAATTGACCACTCTTTTTCAATTCTAGTCCAAATTTTGAGCATTTTCAACTAGCAAGTCTAGGTACTCCATTGCTTCATTAGGGTCTTTATCTTTAAAAGTTCTATTGCACATCAATTTCACCACTTGTCTATATTTAGGTGTTAACCCTTCATAAAAATGTGAAACCAATCTCCATGTTTCAAAACCATGACGAGGGCAAGTATTAAGCAAGTCTCAATACCTATCCCAACATTGGTAAATTGTTTCTCCTGGTTTTTGAGCGAAAGTGGTGATTTGTGTTTTGAAAGAGTTTGTTCTATGAAACAGAAAAAACTTCTTTAAAAGTTGTTGTTGCATTTCATCCCAAGCACCAATGGATCCTGGTCTCAAATTTTGTAGCCATGTTTTAGCTTTATCTTTTAATGAGAAAGAAAAAAGCTTTAATCTGATGGTGTTCATGCTACAATTTAAGTCATTATAGGTGTTACAGACTTTCTCAAATTCCCTTAAATGCAAGTATGGATTTTCTAGATCTAAACCATGAAAAGAAGGTAAAAGTTGAATAATGTCTGGCTTAAAATTGAAATGAGATGCATAGGAGGGAAAACTATACATGAGGGAGCACTTGTTCTTGTAGGATTCATGTGGTCTCTAAGTGTTGTAACTCGATTTGATGTGCCGTGAATGATTCGAAATCCGGCAACAATGAATCTGACGAAAATGGATGAAGGATGAGTCTGGTTGTGTTGTCTTTCTTTTGATGTTTAGGCTGGATTACAGTGATTTTAAGGTAAATAAGATGGGGGATAGACTAGAATGATACTTTGATAAGTCGATCTGGACGCCACAAAGATCAATCTAGGATTTCGACGCCACACTCTTTGTGATTGAAGAGTGATAAGTCA